>ENA-OQJX01000938-OQJX01000938.1-human-gut-metagenome-genome-assembly--contig:-NODE-938-length-9770-cov-1.031007_pt1 | contig 9770 bp, 14 predicted proteins | sample MGYA00242615_ERZ504782 | MGnify/ENA primary metagenome ERZ504782 (study PRJEB26092, sample SAMD00036354) | human gut metagenome | host: Homo sapiens | study: EMG produced TPA metagenomics assembly of the... | reverse complement strand
CGTGGAAGCTGGGATTTGTACGACACATGTATTCGTTGAATTCATTATCAGGAAGAGATTTTCAAAGATGCTGCCGAAGGCCTTTTGAACCTATACGAAGATCAATTTTATGTTCCGTCTTTTACATATGGACAGCTCCGGTATTTAATGTATGAGGACAGGCAGAAATTAATGAATTCCCTTCTGGCTGCGGATACAGAGAAACATTTAAATAATCCTGATATAACTACAATGTTTGTTCCATTGCGTATAGAAGATGGAATAGGGTATTTTGACCGAGACATGGATTTTTCAGGATTCAGCCAACATATGCAGGAGCGCCGGGGACAGCAGTCCCATACCGGATACAGTTTCCATGCAGCAGAGGACAGCGGATCAGAGGAGGAACTTCTGATGGAAGCAAAACGGATGATGCAGAGAGCCGCATGAGCAGCTTTACGCCTACATTTAGCTGTATTCAAAAGAAAGAATAGGAGAGAACAATGCCCATACAGTCAAATTACAGCTCGCCGTACACAACGGGCGCAGGCACTGCATCCGGGCCGGGAGCCGGTTCCAGATCCGCACTTTCGGGAACCGCTTCGTCAAAAGCCAGGGCGCTTTCCGATGACAATGGCGAAGATACAGAGAAGTCAAACAGCTCAGATAAGACAAACGGTTCAGAAAAAACAAACAGCAAAGAGGGAACAAACAGTACGGACAGTACAGGCAGCTCCGGCAATGTGATTGACGCTGTCTTTGGAGACGGGGATGACAAGAAAGTCAGCATGGATGATTTTCTTACCCTGATGGTGGCGCAGCTGAAAAACCAGGATTTCATGAATCCGGTGGATGACACCCAGTATGTGACCCAGCTTGCCCAGATATCCACCATGCAGCAGATGGAGGAAATGGCCTACAATGCCAAAAGCTCCTATGTGGCTTCCCTGGTAGGAAAGAATGTGTCCGCTGCTAAGTTTACGGTATCGGGAGAACTGAAAAAGGCAGACGGAGTGGTGGAAAAAATATCCCTGCTGGACGGAAAATTCGTAATTTACGTGGACGGCGAAGCTTTCCATGGATGAATCATGGAGATCAAGGACAAACCGGCAGCAGAAGGTTCCGGCGAAAACAATGAAACCCCGCCCGATGAAACCCCGCCCGATAAGACTCCTCCGGATAAGTAAACCCCGTCCGGCGGTAAAGCGTGATGGATGTTTTTAAGGCAGCCGGTTAATGAACCAGAATAAGGGACTGGAGGATGAACAATGGATCAATGATTTATAATAAAATGCTTCATACCCCCATCTATACGGGGACTCCGGGTGAGCCGCCCAAGAGCAGGCCCCGGGAAAAAACAAACGACAATGCATTTAAGGAACTGCTGGAGCAGAGACTGAAGGAAGAAAGCCAGGTATCTTTTTCCAAACATGCCATGGAGCGTGTGGTGGAACGGGGCGTGGATGTTTCCTCTGAAAAGCTGGACCGTCTGAACGAGGGCGTCCGCATGGCGGAGGAAAAGGGACTGAGGGAGCCGCTGATTCTGTTGGGGACCACTGCCTTTGTCGTAAATGTAAAAAATAATAAAGTTGTCACTGTTGTGAATGAAGACAGCCTGAAAGGCACTGTTTTCACGAATATTGACGGAACCGTAATAGATATAGCCCGGTCCTTTTGGAGGCTATCCTTACCCCGAATGACGGACGGGTAAGCGGTTAGAAAAGGAGAATTTAATATGTTAAGATCACTATTTTCAGCTGTGTCCGGTATGCAGGCCCACCAGACAAAGCTGGATGTCATCGGCAATAATATTGCCAACGTTAATACATACGGCTTTAAGTCAAGCCGGGCACGTTTCCAGGATGTATATTACCAGACACTGCAGAGCGCTACAGGCGGTGATTAACAATAAGGGCGGTACCAATGACCAGCCAGGTAGGCTACGGCGCACAGCTGGCAGGCGTTGACCTTAATATGGGACGGTCAGCCTCCAGTCCACAGGCAGACCCATGGATGTTGCCATTACAGGAGAAGGTTTTTTCCAGGTAATGGATTCTGACGGAAATATATTCTATACAAGGGCAGGAAATCTGCAGCTGGACAACAACAGCGGCAATCTGGTGGACGCTAACGGGTATACGGTGCTTGGCGTAACAGGCGATCCCCTTGGAAAGGCTGCAGGAGCTGATAAAATACATTTAAGCATACCGGGAAAGAACAATGCCCAGTCCGCTAACTCCCAGACCATCAACGGAATCGAGTATACCATAACATCCCAGAACACTACTTCCGCAGCCAATGTCACCATTTCATTCCGGCTGGACGACACACTTCCCGACGGGCGGATATAGTGGTGAAATCAGGGAGTTAAAGGATTCCAGTATTACGGTGAGCGTGAATAAAAACGCAATCTTTACAAGTTTATCTGATTTTAACAGCAAAATGAACGCCGCCATCACACGGGCCAATAACGGAAAGGCCCACCCGGCAGGGGATTTCACAATAACAGCGGTTCCGGCTGACAAGATATTTAAAACCAGCCTTACGGGGGAGGAACTGTTAGGCGAGAACTTCGGAATCAAGGCAGGCGTCCAGAAATTTACGGATGCTACGGACATCAAGGACGGCATATTTGGAGGGCTAAAACCTTCCAGCACCAGTACAGAGCCTAAATTCACGGCTTCGGGCAAGGTGAGCTATAAAATGACGCTCCAGGCAGCCACGGATACGGAACCTGCCGCATGGATTATCACAGCTACGGTTACGGACGATGACGGAAATGACAGAATTTTTAAGGGCCAGGTCAGCGAAAACAGCACCTCGGCTAATAGCGTATGGCTGAAAGAGGACGGAACTACGCCGTTAAACGACCAGCCCGGCCAGTACATCGAACTGAAGCATCCGGGTTATGCCGCCATTAACGATGCGTGTAGGATCTTGCAACTGGTGACCTGACAAAGACAGATGTAGGCACCATCACTGCCGCAACCAATTCCAATGACCTGGGGCTTAAGAGCAAGAACTTTACCCTGACAAACGGCAGCGAGGGCGGGGATGTGGCCCTGTCAGGCGTGGGTGTGACCATTCTTTCCAACGGTATCATCGAGGCAACCCACCCGGACCTTGGCAAGATTCAGATAGGGCGTATTGATCTGGTTACGTTTGATAACCCCTATGGTCTGGAGGGCGTGGGCAATTCCTACTTCAAGACAACGGCCAACTCCGGCGATCCCAAGCTGTGCCAGGCAGGAGAGAACGGCACAGGCGCATTAAAGACCTCGTCCCTGGAAATGTCCAATGTGGATATCTCCACGGAATTTGCGGATATGATAGTCACACAGAGAGGATTCCAGGCCAACTCCAGAATCATCACGGTATCGGATTCCATCCTGGAAGAGCTTGTAAACCTTAAGAGATAAGATAACGGGAGGGTGGTATCATGATTATCCTTAAAAAGCTGAACGGTGAAGAGTTTGTGTTAAACAGCGAATTGATCGAAACCATTATGGAGACGCCTGACACCACCATACTCCTGACCAACGGAAAGCATCTGATTGTCAGGGAGTCCAAGGAAGAAGTGGTAAAGAAGGTAGTGGAATTCCGCAGAGATGCTTTCCGCGGCATTCTGGAACAGATTAAAGGCTGATGCAGTAAGATAAAAGTTGAGGAAAAGGATGTAAGGGTATGGATGTCTTGTCAATTTTAGGTTTTATATTAGCAGTTGGACTGGTGATGTTTGGTATGACATTTGACCAGGAGTCTATGAGGATTGTGTACCATAACCTTAAGGCTTTTCTGGATATTCCCAGTATGGCCATTACCATTGGAGGTACTCTTGGGTTATGATGATTTCATTCCCGGCAGGGGCCTTTAAAAAGATTGGAAGCCATCTGAAAATCATTGTCAAACCATATCAGTACAGCCCCACGGATTCAGTGGACCAGATAGTGAATCTGGCCACAGAGGCCCGTATGAAAGGGCTTCTGTCCCTGGAGGATAAGCTGAACGAGATTGACGAGCCCTTTCTGCACAACAGCCTGATGCTGGTGGTGGATTCCGTGGATTCGGAGAAGGTGCGAAAGGCCATGGAGACTGAGCTGGAACAGCTGGATGAACGCCATGCCCTGGACCGGCGCTTCTATGAGAAGGCGGCCAGCTTTGCGCCTGCCTTTGGTATGATTGGTACACTGGTAGGACTGATTCTCATGCTGGGAAATATGTCGGATGTGGACGCTCTGGCAAAGGGCATGGCAGTGGCGCTTATAACCACTTTATACGGTTCACTGCTGGCCAACGTGGTCTGCCTGCCCATGGCAAGCAAGCTGAAAGCGCGGCACGACGAGGAATTTCTGTGCAAACAGCTGGTCATGGAGGGAGTCCTGGCGATTCAGGAGGGGGAAAATCCCAAGTTCATTGAAGAAAAGCTGTACAAGCTTCTTCCGGCCAGCTATAAAAAACCGGCGGATAAGGGCGAAAAGCAGGACGGAAATAACGACGGCAAAAAGAACAGCAAAAAGAAGGGCATAGGAAAACGCCAGCAGGTGGAACAAGAAAGAGATTGAGGAATAGAAGGAGTAAACCATGGCAAAGGCAGAGGGAGGCCAGGATGTCACCGCAATGACAGACGGGCAGATGTTTGAAGAACTTATAAAGATTCACGCACAGTCGGCAGGGGAGGCCATATCCTCCATCCTGAGGCAGACATAGAGATAGGCGCACCCAGACTTCAGGAGATGACAATAAAGGATGTGGAGTACGGCATCCTGGAACCAGCCATCTTTGTAAAGAGCTGCCTGACCTCCCAGGTGGCAGGCAACATTGTCCTGGTTCTTCGCCAGAGGGATATGCAGGTATTCTTAAATGAGCTCATGGGTGTGGATGACCTTCCGGATCCGGACTTTGTCTTTGACGATGTGGCCATGAGTGCGGCAGGGGAGCTGATGAACCAGATGTCCCATGCCTCCGCCTCGTCCATGGCTGAGTATCTGGGCGACACCATGGATTTGTCAGACTGCCAGCTGGTGCTCTCTGACGGAAGCCAGGACCTGGCTCTTGTCATCGGGGAGCCAAAGGACGCAAAGGTTATGGTTGTCAGCTACACCATGAAGATTAAGGATATGTGGAGTCAGAGTTTATAGAATGCATCTCGTCCACTGCCATGGACAGTCTGACAGAGGAGATACAGGCCAGAAGAGCGGCCTGTGAAAAAGCCCGCCAGGAAGAGGAGGAGGCCCAAAAGCGCGCCCTTATCATGGAGCAGAATTCCGTCATAGGGCAGGACAGGTCCTCCGGCACAGGCGGGGGACAAAGCCCCGCAGATGCAGGAACGCAGAAATCCGCATATTCAGGCGCTGTCCGGGGCACCACTGCTTCCGGCGGCAGATTTATGGGAATGCCGGGATCCATGCTGCAAAACCAGTCCATGAACGGAAACCTGAGCCTTATCATGGATGTGCCTTAAACGTGTCCGTGGAGATCGGCAAGACAAGGCGCCGGTTAAAGGATGTGCTGAATTTCAGCAATGGCACCGTGGTGGAGCTGGATAAGCAGTCAGACGCCCCTGTGGACATCATTGTCAACGGACAGCTCATTGCCCGGGGAGAAGTGGTTGTGATTGATGATAACTTTGGTGTGCGTATCAGCGAAATAGTAAATACGAGAAGCATTATTGGAAATGGTGAATAAATTTGAAACGGTTTAATATCCTTGTAACAGCGGGAATCATCGGTATCATATTCCTGATACTGATACCCCTTCCCACGCCCATACTGGACTTTTTATTTATACTGAACATATCATTGTCTTTATTGATTCTTGTGATGTCCATGTATATCAGAGAGACGCTGGAATTTTCCGTGTTTCCTTCCCTGCTGCTGATCACAACCCTTTTCAGGCTGGGACTTAACATATCATCCACAAGAAAAATCCTGTTTGACAATGGATACGCGGGACAGGTGGTCAAGACCTTCGGACAGTTTGTTATCCGCGGAAACGCGGTTATCGGTTTTATTATATTCCTGATTATTGTGCTGGTTCAGTTTATCGTTATCACAAAGGGTTCCGAGCGTGTGGCTGAGGTTGCCGCAAGGTTTACCCTGGATGCCATGCCCGGCAAACAGATGGCCATTGACGCTGATTTAAACAGCGGCTTATCGACGAACAGCAGGCAAGGGAACGCCGGTCTAAAATCCAGAGGGAAGCTGACTTCTTCGGCTCCATGGACGGTGCCACCAAGTTTGTAAAGGGCGATGCCATTATCTCCATTATCATCACCTTTATCAACTTTGTGGGCGGCCTTATTGTGGGAATCATGAACAGCCAGGGAAGCATACAGGATATCATGCAGATTTACACCACATCCACCATTGGCGACGGCCTGGTGTCCCAGATACCGGCCCTGCTCATATCGGTTGCCACCGGTATGGTGGTGACCAGGTCCGCTTCGGAGAACAGCCTCAGCGAGGACCTGACAAAGCAGTTCCTGGCCAGCAAGGGTGCTTATGACGGCGGGAGGCGCGGCCGCGTGCCTGTGCCTTATACCCGGCTTCCCTGTTCTTCAGATACTGATTATATCCGCAGGCATGGTTGGGGGCGGTTGATTAGTCTGTACCGGCACCAGAAGAGCCTGGTGGAGGAGACTGCGGAAGAACTGGTGGAGACAGAGGTTACCAGCGAGGCGTCCTATTATAAGAATATTGAAAATGTATACGGTCTGCTGAACGTGGAGCAGATTGAAATGGAGTTTGGCTACAGCCTGATTCCCCTGGCCGATGAAGGCAACGGCGGGAATTTTATTGACAGGGTGGTTATGTTCCGCAAACAGATGGCCCTGGATATGGGATTTGTAATTCCCTCTGTCCGTATCAAAGACAGCGGACAGCTCAATCCCAACCAGTACAGCATCCTCCTTAAAGGGGAGGAGGTGGCCAGGGGGGACATACTCATGGACCATTACCTGGCCCTGCCTCCCGGCACGGATGCAGACGATGTGCCTGGAATAGATACCATTGACCCGGCTTTCCATATACCGGCAAAATGGATAAGCGGGGACAGGAAGATACAGGCCGAGCTGGCCGGTTATACCCTGATAGACCCCACTTCCGTGGTAATCACCCACCTGTCGGAGGTGGTAAAGGAACACCTCCATGAGCTGTTAAACAGGCAGGAGGTCAACAACCTGCTGGAGGCCCTTAAAAAGACCAACAGCAGTATTGTGGAGGACACCATTCCGTCGGTTATATCGGTGGGAGCCTTCAGAAGGTCCTGGCCAATCTTTTGCGTTGAGGAGATTCCCATTCGGGATATGGAGACCATTGTAGAGACATTAGGTGATTACGGCAGCCAGGTAAAGGATACGGATATGCTTACCGAGTATGTGCGCCAGGCATTAAAGCGCACCATATCCCGGCGGTTCTCAGAGGCGGGGCAGATGAAGGTCATCAGCCTGGACGACCGGATTGAGAACATGATTATGTCGTCCGTGAAGAAGATGGATACAGGCTCCTATCTGGCCTTAGAGCCCACAGCCATCCAGAGCATAGTGGCGTCAGCCACGGCTGAGATCAATAAGATAAAGGATCTGGTCAATGTACCCATTGTACTGACCTCGCCTGTGGTGCGGATTTACTTTAAAAAGCTCATTGACCAGTTTTACCCCAACGTAGCGGTGGTATCCTTCAGTGAGATTGACAACAATATACAGATACAGCATTGGGAAATATTTCCCTTAGCCAGAGGTAACAGGATATGCTGATGGAACAGACAGACAGTGAGGATATGTTCGGGTTCTGGAGGAGTACAGAAAAAACGGCAGCCAGGAATTGAGAAACAGGCTGATTATGCACTATCTTCCCATTGTGCGTTCCGCGGCAGTGCAGCTGCGGTCCATGGCCGGATCCATTCTGGAGCAGGAAGAGCTTATAGACCAGGGGGTGCTGGCGCTGATTGAATGTCTGGAACGGTATGACCCGGACAGGGGCGCCAGGTTTGAGACATTTGCGTTCATGCGGGTAAGGGGTGCCATGATTGACTATATACGCAGCCAGGACTGGGTGCCTCACAGAGCGAGAAATTTCCAAAAAAAGGTAGAAGAAGCATGTTCCATTTTGTCCCATAAGCAGATGAGGGAGCCGGATGTAAACGAAGTGGCGGATTATCTGGACCTGCCCGTGGAAAGGTGGAAAACCACATTAAATATATGAACCACGCCAACCTTCTTTCCTTGAGTCCGTGCTGCAGGATATGACGGCATAGTGGCAAAGGGGAGCTGGAGATCGGTGATATAGAGGGCAAACCAGAGGAAAACCTGTTTTACAAGGAACTGATGGGAACACTTACATCGGCCATAGACGGGCTGGGGGAAAAGGAACGGCTGGTCATTACCTTATATTACTATGAAGAGCTGAAGTATTCGGAGATTGCCCAGGTTATGGGCATAGGACAGTCCCGGGTATGCCAGATACATACCAGGCAATCCAAAAGCTGAAAGCCAGCCTGGAAGATTATATGAGAGGATAAAACTATGTTTTCAGGATTTTATACAGCCGCTTCCGGCATGCTGATGAATCAGAGATCATTAAACATGGCTGCCAATAATATAGCCAATGTCAAGACCAGCGGTTACAAACCGAAACGGCTGGTTAAGACAACCTTTGACCAGCAGCTGGTGCGGGAAATGAACGGAAGGACAGAAGGACTGGGCCAGGGGTCCACCATATCGGTGGGAACCAGGGAGATGACAACCCATGGACAGGGGCCTATTGAGGATACCGGAAAGACCTATGATTTGGCTATCAATGGAGACGGGTTCTTTGTCATACAGGGAGAAAACGGCCAGTATCTGACGCGCAACGGCCATTTTACCAGAGATGACGAGGGAAATCTCATGCTTCCGGGAGTGGGCCAGCTTATGGGAGACGGCGGTCCGGTATATGTGGATGAGGAGGATTCCGCGTTGGCGCGGATGGAATTATCTACGACAATGAGGACGGCGCCCTGGACCAGATTCAGATAGTGGTGCCGGACAATTACGACAGCTGGAGTTCTATGACAACGGAACCTACGGCGCGGGGGCGGGCGTGGAGCGTCAGCCAGGTTTATCCCACGGTGTATCAGGGAAAGTTAGAACAGTCAGGAGTAAATCTGAACAATGAGATGACCAGGGCCATGGAGGTGCAGAGGGCGTTTCAGTCCTGCGGAAAGGCCTGACCATCATAGACCAGATGAATCAGAAAACAGCCAACGAGATTGGAAAGCTGTAGGGGGAACCGACAGATGAATATATCGTACTATACAGCAGTATCGGCCATGAACGCATTCCAGAAGGACCTGGATGTGACTTCTAAACAACATGGTCCAATATAAGCACCAACGGCTACAAGTCCATGCGCAGCAGCTTTAATGATTTATTGTACACCCAGATGGACATGCGGCCTCAGGCCCAGGTGGGACACGGAGTCCGCAATGACGGGCCGGGAACCACGTTCCAGCAGGGGATTTTCCGCAAGACGGACCGGGAACTGGATTTTGCCATATCGGGCAATGCGTTTTTCGCCATCCAGACCAGCGAGGACGAGGAAGAACCGGCTTATACCAGGGACGGCGCATTCCAGATATCCTCCACGGATGACGGCAATTACCTGACCACCAGCGACGGAAGCTATGTCCTGGACCAGGACGGGGAGCCCATAGAGCTGGAATACAAGAGGCTTGACGACCGCCTGCAGCGCGCATGGGACAACTATGCCGACACGTATCTGCTCGATATCACCACTGGCAATCTGCTGGACGTA
>ENA-OQJX01000936-OQJX01000936.1-human-gut-metagenome-genome-assembly--contig:-NODE-936-length-9784-cov-2.718339_pt1 | contig 9784 bp, 7 predicted proteins | sample MGYA00242615_ERZ504782 | MGnify/ENA primary metagenome ERZ504782 (study PRJEB26092, sample SAMD00036354) | human gut metagenome | host: Homo sapiens | study: EMG produced TPA metagenomics assembly of the... | reverse complement strand
TTCTTTATTACACCTTTCTTAGTTACTAGAACAATACATTAATGACTATTAATGAACTCAGAATCCTCCAAACTCTTCACACGCAAGTATGCAGTTACATTATCGTCCGAGTCAATATTCAACAAATTCTGAATAGCACGTCCCTTAGAATTCTTCGTTCCCTCAGGTATTTCATATACTTTCAACCAATAGCACTTGCCTTTTTGTGTAAAGAACATCATCGTATTGTGCATGGTAGCAGGATAGATATGTTCTACAAAGTCTTCATCACGGGTCTCCGTACCTTTCGAACCTACACCACCACGATTTTGTGCACGGAATTCAGTCAACGGAGTACGTTTGATATAACCCATATGAGAAATTGTAATAATCATCTGATCATCTGCATAGAAGTCTTCCGGATTGAACTCTTCTGAAGAATAAACAATTTCAGAACGACGTTCATCTCCATATTTCGTTTTAACTTCCAACAATTCATCTTTCATTACCTGACGGCATACTTCATCATCAGCCAAAATACTTTCCAAATAAGCTATCTGCTTCATTATTTCTTCGTATTCCGCATGAAGCTGATCCTGCATCAGACCTGTCAATTGACGCAAACGCATTTCTACAATTGCGCGAGACTGAATTTCTGTCAGGTTGAATCGCTCAATCAAGCCTGCAATAGCGTCATTAGGAGTTTTTGCTGCACGAATGATACGAATTACTTCATCAATATTATCCGAAGCGATAATCAAACCTTCAAGAATGTGCGCACGTTCTTTCGCTTTACGAAGATCGAACTGAGTACGACGAATAACAACTTCGTGTCTATGTTCGATGAAATATTTAATTAAATCTCTCAGATTCAACGTTTTTGGACGTCCATGAACCAAAGCAACATTGTTTACGCCAAAAGATGTCTGCAAAGCTGTCATTTTATAGAGTTTGTTCAACACTACACTTGCATTTGCATCACGTTTGATGTCAATAACAATGCGCATACCGTCACGGTCAGACTCATCGTTGGCATTTGAGATACCTTCTATTTTCTTATCATTTACAAGATCAGCTATATACTTAATCAACTCGGCCTTATTTACATTATAAGGGATCTCGGTTATTACGATCTTATCATGTGTCTGTCCGCTTTCGATTTCGGCTTTCGCACGCATAATTACACGTCCTCGTCCAGTCAAATATGCCTCGCGTACACCACTCACACCATATATAAACCCGCCAGTAGGGAAATCTGGTGCTTTGACAAATTCCATCAGTTCCTCTACTGTAATTTCCGGATTATCAATATATGCTTCACATGCTTCAATTACTTCCGAAAGATTATGAGGAGGCATATTGGTAGCCATACCTACAGCGATACCGGATGCTCCGTTCACCAGAAGATTCGGAATACGTGTCGGCATAACTTTAGGTTCTACCAACGTATTATCAAAGTTAGGCTCAAAATCGACGGTTTCCTTATACAGGTCATCCATCATTGCTTCACCCAACTTATTAAGACGAGCTTCTGTATAACGCATAGCAGCAGGGCTATCACCGTCTACAGAACCAAAGTTCCCCTGTCCATCTACCAAAGGATAACGCATTGCCCATTCCTGAGCCATACGCACCATTGCAAAATAAACAGAAGAATCTCCATGAGGATGGTACTTACCGAGTACCTCACCCACGATTCTGGCTGATTTCTTATAAGGTTTGTCTGAAGTATTGCCCAATTCCATCATTCCGTATAAAATTCTACGGTGAACAGGCTTAAATCCATCTCTAACATCCGGAAGGCACGTGAAACGATGACCGACATGGAGTAGTCAATGTACGATGACTTCATTTCCTCCTCGATGTTAATCTTTATAATTCTGTCTTGTTCAAGCATTTAAAATGATTATTAATTATACATTCTACGGTTTGTGAAAAACCACGCTAAAGTACTACTTTTCCCCGATATACGAAAGTTTTTAGAAAGAAAGTTTTAGCATGACCGGGACGACAATTCATTAAACTTTAAAATTCGAAAATAAAAAGATAAAAACGATAAATATAATATGGAAAGATAGATAACATTGGTAAAAAAGAGCTGGATATTTGTTATACCTTATATATATAATGCAAATACACCGTTTTTATGGCACGCCATTTGTAGATATAAGAAATAAAGCAAATATTGCAATACAAACTTGATTAATGCGTATATTTGCCAGTGAATAACCCTTAGAAGAAAAGGAAAAGTATGAATAATCAATTCTCACAAAGAGTTTCCGACATTATCGTCTATAGTAAGGAAGAAGCGAATCGGTTGAGAAGTAGGTATATAGGCCCTGAGCACCTGCTTCTGGGAATCCTTCGTGACGGTGAAGGAAAAGCTATCGAGATATTGTCTAAACTCAACACCAATCTAGCTGCAATAAAGCAACAGATTGAAGCTCAACTGAAGGCAGAAGCTGATGATATGTTATTGCCTGATGCAGAGGTACCGTTATCTAATGATGCGGCAAAGATATTAAAAATGTGTATTTTAGAAGCTCGTGGAATGAAAAGTAACATCGCTGATACAGAACATGTATTATTGGCTATTTTAAGAGAAAAAAACAATATGGCAGCTTCCGTACTTGAAGCAAACGATATAAATTATGTGAAAGTACTGGAGCAAGCTACATTGCAGCCAGATATAAACTCTGGTATGGGCTTTACGGAAGACGATGATGATGACGAAGAAATGTCCTCTCCCCGTTCCGGCAGAGGTGGTTCGGACGAACGCCAACAAGCACAAACCGCTTCAAAGAAGCCGTCTAATGACACACCGGTACTTGACAATTTCGGTACTGACATGACAAAAGCGGCAGAAGAAGGACGCCTGGATCCCGTTGTCGGCAGAGAGAGAGAAATCGAACGTTTAGCGCAGATCTTAAGCCGCCGCAAAAAGAACAATCCGATTTTGATTGGTGAGCCTGGTGTAGGAAAATCAGCGATTGTTGAAGGTCTTGCATTAAGAATCATTCAGAAAAAGGTTTCGCGGATTCTGTTTGATAAACGAGTGGTTGCTCTTGATATGACTGCTGTTGTAGCAGGAACCAAATATCGTGGACAATTTGAAGAACGTATTCGTTCCATTCTCAATGAATTACAGAAAAATCCGAATGTAATATTATTCATTGATGAAATCCACACGATTGTAGGCGCAGGCTCTGCGGCAGGTTCTATGGATGCTGCCAATATGCTAAAACCGGCATTGGCAAGAGGAGAAATACAATGTATCGGTGCTACCACTCTTGATGAATATCGTAAGAACATTGAGAAAGATGGCGCTTTGGAACGTCGTTTCCAAAAAGTAATAGTAGAACCGACTACCGCTGCCGAAACTTTGCAGATTTTGCGTAATATCAAGGATAAATATGAAGATCACCACAATGTGTATTATACGGATGAAGCATTGGAAGCATGTGTCAAGCTGACAGACCGCTATATCACAGATCGTAATTTCCCTGATAAAGCTATTGACGCTTTAGACGAAGCCGGTTCACGTGTACATCTTACCAATGTCAATGTGCCCAAAGAGATAGAAGAACAAGAAAAACTGATCGAAGAAGCCAAAAGCAAGAAAAACGAAGCTGTGAAATCGCAGAATTTCGAACTTGCAGCCAGCTTCCGTGATAAAGAAAAAGAGCTTTCTGTCCAATTGGATGAGATGAAAAAAGAATGGGAAGCCAATCTGAAAGAAAACAGGCAAACTGTTGATGCAGAAGAGATTGCCAATGTCATCTCAATGATGTCAGGCATTCCGGTACAACGGATGGCACAGGCTGAAGGTATCAACTCGCAGGTATGAAAGAAGATTTGCAGGCTAAAGTCATCGCACAAGATACAGCAATAGAAAAACTGGTTAAAGCTATTTTGCGAAGCCGTGTAGGGCTAAAAGATCCTAATAAGCCAATTGGCACATTTATGTTCTTAGGCCCGACAGGAGTTGGTAAAACTCACTTAGCAAAAGAGTTAGCCAAATATATGTTTGGTTCTGCTGATGCACTGATTCGTATAGATATGAGTGAATATATGGAAAAGTTCACTGTTTCACGCCTGGTTGGAGCACCTCCGGGATACGTAGGATATGAAGAAGGTGGTCAGCTGACAGAAAAAGTGCGCCGTAAACCATACTCGATTGTATTGCTTGATGAGATAGAAAAAGCACATCCGGATGTGTTCAACATCTTGCTTCAGGTTATGGATGAAGGTCGTCTGACTGACAGTTATGGCAGAATGTAGATTTCAAAAATACTGTTATTATCATGACTTCCAATATAGGAACCCGTCAGCTGAAAGAATTTGGACGTGGCGTTGGTTTTGCGACACAAAGCCGCCTGGATGATAAGGAATTCTCGCGAAGCGTAATACAAAAAGCTCTAAACAAATCATTCGCGCCCGAATTCATCAATCGTGTAGATGAGATAATCACGTTTGACCAGCTTTCTCTGGAAGCAATAACAAAGATTATAGACATAGAGCTGAAAGGATTGTATGATAGAATAGAATCTATTGGTTACAAGCTTGTTATTGAAGATAAGGCGAAAGAATTTATCGCCGGCAAAGGATATGACGTACAATATGGCGCCCGTCCTTTGAAGCGAGCAATTCAAACTTATCTGGAGGATGGCTTATCCGAGCTCATCATTTCCTCCTCTTTGAAGGAGGGAGATACTATTCAGGTATCTCTCAATGAAGAAAAAGGTGAATTGGAGATGAAAGTTGTCACTCCGGAATAATATTATTTCCTGAATAAGAAAATAAAATAATATGCCATAATGTCAGACCTTCGGGTCTGGCATTTTTTTTGTCTCTATCTGAACAAACATCAATTAAAATTAATCAATAGATAAACTAAAAAATATACGTATTATGCAAAAAGGTAATATTGGGGTTACAACAGAGAACATTTTCCCTATCATTAAAAAGTTTTTGTACAGTGACCATGAGATTTTTCTGCGCGAGTTAGTATCCAATGCAGTAGACGCCACTCAAAAGCTGAATACGCTTGCTTCTATTGGCGAATTTAAGGGTGAACTGGGTGATTTAACCGTTCACGTTGAATTGGGCAAAGATACCATTACTATTTCTGACCGTGGTATCGGTTTGACTGCAGAGGAAATTGAAAAGTACATCAATCAAATAGCTTTTTCAGGAGCTAACGACTTCCTGGAGAAATACAAGAATGACGCAAATGCCATTATCGGACATTTCGGACTTGGCTTCTACTCTGCTTTTATGGTTGCAAAGAAAGTGGAAATTATCACTAAATCATACAGAGACGGTGCACAAGCCGTAAAATGGACTTGTGATGGCAGCCCTGAATTCACTATTGAAGAAATTGAAAAAGCTGATCGTGGATCAGACATCATCTTATACATTGATGATGACTGCAAAGAATTCCTCGAAGAAGCACGTATTTCCGAGCTTCTGAAGAAATATTGCAGCTTCCTTCCTGTTCCCATTGCATTTGGGAAAAAGAAAGAATGGAAAGACGGCAAACAGGTAGAAACAGCCGAAGATAATATAATCAATGATACCACTCCTTTGTGGACACGTAAACCTAGCGAACTTTCGGATGAAGATTACAAATCATTCTATAGTAAGTTATATCCAATGTCTGATGAACCACTATTCTGGATTCACCTGAATGTTGATTATCCATTCCATTTGACTGGTATCCTCTATTTCCCGAAGGTAAAGAGCAATATTGAATTAAATAAGAATAAGATTCAGTTATATTGCAACCAGGTATATGTTACGGACTCGGTTGAAGGTATTGTGCCGGACTTCCTGACTTTGTTGCATGGCGTAATCGATTCTCCGGATATTCCGTTGAACGTTTCCCGTTCGTATTTGCAAAGCGACTCGAACGTGAAGAAGATTTCAACTTATATCACAAAGAAGGTTTCCGACCGTTTGCAGTCTATATTCAAGAATGACCGCAAGCAGTTTGAAGAAAAGTGGAATGATTTAAAAATATTTATCAATTATGGAATGCTCACACAAGAGGATTTCTATGATAAAGCGCAAAAATTTGCCCTTTTCACCGATACAAATGACAATCATTATACATTTGAAGAGTATCAGACCCTTATTAAAGATAATCAGACAGATAAAGATGGAAACCTAATCTATCTGTATGCAAATAACAAGGATGAGCAATATAGTTATATTGAAGCTGCCACCAACAAAGGATACAATGTTCTGCTCATGGATGGCCAGTTGGATGTAGCTATGGTGAGCATGCTGGAACAAAAACTTGAAAAATCCCGTTTCACTCGTGTAGACAGCGATGTCGTTGACAATCTTATTGTAAAAGAAGATAAGAAAGGTGAAACGTTGGAAGCCAATAAACAGGATGCAATCACAACAGCCTTCAAGAGTCAATTGCCTAAAATGGATAAAGTTGAATTCAATGTCATGACACAGGCATTAGGAGAAAATTCAGCTCCAGTCATGATTACTCAAAGCGAATATATGCGTCGTATGAAGGAAATGGCGAATATTCAGGCCGGAATGAGTTTCTATGGTGAAATGCCTGATATGTTTAATCTAATTCTGAATTCAGACCATAAGTTGATAAAACAGGTATTGAATGAAGAAGAAAGCGCTTGCCAGGCAGAAGTAGCTCCGATACTTTCTGAAATGGACAATGTCAACAAACAACGCAATGAGTTGAAAGACAAGCAAAAGGATAAAAAGAAGAAGAAATCCCCACATCAGAAAAAGATGAACTAAACAATCTGGATAAGAAGTGGATGATCTGAAAAGTAAGAAAGAAGCTATCTTTATCGGCTACGCAAGCAATAATAAAGTTATCCGCCAGCTGATCGATTTGGCCTTATTGCAAAACAATATGCTAAGAGGTGAAGCTTTGAATAACTTCGTAAAACGTAGCATAGAATTGATTTAATATCGCCCCTTTAAACATTACACATACTTCAAGCAAGAGCATTCAACGTTAAATACACGTTGTAATGCTCTTTTTCAATTTAAAACGATCGGTAAAATATCGATTAATTGAAAAGTATTGTATATATTTGAACACTTAATAGACAAAAAATTCAATTGTTTGATTTGGGTTATGAGAAAGATTTTTTTAGTGTTAATTACTTTATGGCTGATTATTCCGGCTATCCATGCCCAAAAAGTAGGACTTGTATTAAGCGGTGGTGGCGCCAAAGGGATGACACACATCGGTATCATTCGCGCTTTGGAAGAAAACAGCATTCCTATTGATTACATTGCAGGCACTTCTATGGGAGCCATTATCGGTTCTTTATATGCCATGGGATACTCTCCTGACGACATGGTAGAACTTCTCAAGTCGGAAGACTTTAAACGATGGTATTCCGGAGAAGTGGAAGAGAAATATGTATATCACTTCAAAAAGAATCTTCCCACTCCCGAATTCTTCAATATTCGTTTTTCATTCAAGGATTCATTGAAAAGTTTGAAACCTCAATTCCTGCCTACCAGTGTTGTCAATCCGATTCAGATGAATCTCGTTTTGTAGACCTATATGCACGTGCCACAGCCGCTTGTAAGGGAGATTTTGATAAACTTTTTGTTCCTTTCCGTTGCATTGCGTCCGATGTATACAACAAGAAACAATTAGTCATGAAGGAAGGAGATTTAGGAGATGCCGTCAGAGCTTCCATGAGTTTCCCATTCATGTTTAAGCCTATTGAAATAGACAATGTATTAGCCTATGACGGAGGTATTTATAATAACTTCCCTACAGATGTCATGAGAGATGATTTTCATCCGGATGTCATCATAGGAAGCGTCGTGTCAACCAATCCCACTAAACCCAAAGAAAATGATCTCATGAGTCAAATTGAGAATATGGTGATGCAGAAAACCGACTATTCCATTCCGGACTCCATGGGGATTTTAATGACGTTCAAATATGACAATGTTAATCTAATGGATTTTCAACGCATTGACGAATTACACGATATAGGATATAATCGAACCATCAGCATGATGGATTCAATCAAAAGTCGTATTCATCGGCGTGTAAATCTGGACAATATACGTTTAAGAAGAATGGTATACCGGAGTAATTTTCCGGAGCTACGCTTTAAAAATATCATCATCGACGGAGCTAATCCACAACAACAAGTATATATTAAAAGAGAATTTCATAAATCAGATACCAAAGAATTCACTTATGAGGATTTAAAACAAGGTTATTTCCGATTGTTATCTGATAAAATGATTTCCGAAATTATACCGCATGCAATTTATAATCCGGAAGACGACACCTACGATCTACATTTAAAGGTGAAATTAGAAAATAATTTTGCTGTGCGGTTGGGAGGAAATATATCCACTTCCAATTCCAATCAGATCTATCTGGGGCTTAGCTATCAGGATTTAAACTACTATGCCAAAGAGTTTATCCTTGACGGGCAACTCGGAAAAGTATATAATAACGTGCAGTTTATGGCAAAAATTGACTTTGCCACTGCCATTCCTACCTCATACCGTCTTATAGGTTCAATCAGTACTTTCGACTATTTCAAGAAAGACAAACTTTTTTTCGCGAAATAACAAACCTGCCTTCAATCAGAAAGACGAACGTTTCTTAAAATTGCAGGTCGGCTTACCTTTCCTTTCGAGCAAGCGAGCAGAGTTTGGGGTCGGAATTGCGAAAATAGAAGATAAATATTTTCAGAAAAGCGTCATTGACTTTGGAAATGACAAATTTGACAAAAGTCGCTATGATTTATTCGGTGGATCAATCAGCTTTAATGGAAGTACCCTAAATTCTAAACAATACCCCACACGTGGATACAGAGAAGCTCTTGTTGCCCAGATCTTCGTTGGAAAAGAGCGATTCTACCCAGGCGAAGGAAGTACCACCAACAACAATAATAAAGACCATCACTCATGGTTGCAATTATCATACATGAAAGAGAAATATCATAATATGAGTGAACATTGGGTTTTAGGATGGTATTTGAAGGCATTATATGCCTCTAAAAACTTCTCCGAAAACTATACGGCCACAATGATGCAGGCTGGAGAGTTTCGCCCACGCTACACAGTAAATTGACCTACAACGAAGCCTTTCGTGCCAATCAATTTGTGGGAGCCGGTATTCGGCCTATTTACCGTTTAAACCAAATGTTCCATCTTCGGGGAGAATTTTATGGCTTTATGCCCATTTATCCAATCGAAAAAAACTCGTTGAATAAAGCATATTATGGAAAAGCTTTCTCCAAGTTTGAATATTTAGGAGAAATTTCTGTTGTATGTCAATTACCTTTTGGAGACATCTCTGCATATGTAAATCATTATAGCTCACCGAAAAGGGAGTGGAATGTCGGACTAAGTATAGGTTGGCAACTATTCAATTATCGGTTCATAGAATAATTTTCTACAAAAAAAGTCGTTGAAAAGCTTGCTAGTTCGGGAAAAGTCCGTATCTTTGCACCCGTTAAAACGAAATAATGGTCGCGTAGCTCAACTGAATAGAGTAGCTGACTACGGATCAGCCGGTTACAGGTTTGAATCCTGTCGCGATCACTTAATCCTCTGCATTTTATGTGGAGGATTTTATTTTTTCCCCCATTTCATCGAAGAAATCGGGGCTCAGTCTGAAAACTTGGGGGATTGCGTTAAAATGGCTCAGTCTGAAACCTTGGGGGATTGCGTTAAAATTCTTATTTTTGCATCATGAAACATCCTCTTCCCAAACGATTGATCCTGTTGCTTCTTTAAGCTTGTTCTTGCCTTCAGGAATCCTTGATTA
>ENA-OQJX01000935-OQJX01000935.1-human-gut-metagenome-genome-assembly--contig:-NODE-935-length-9785-cov-2.955270_pt1 | contig 9785 bp, 12 predicted proteins | sample MGYA00242615_ERZ504782 | MGnify/ENA primary metagenome ERZ504782 (study PRJEB26092, sample SAMD00036354) | human gut metagenome | host: Homo sapiens | study: EMG produced TPA metagenomics assembly of the... | reverse complement strand
GGTGATACTTCCCTTTATAATAAGAGAAGCCGTTGGGGTCGTTGAGCCAGCCCACATAAGGAGTCATGTGGTAGGCAGGGCGTTCTTCCGGGGAGATCGCTGCGCCGTGCTCGGCCTCGTAGGCACGGGCTTTTTGTAAAGTCAAATCGTTCATGGAATCCTCCAAAGGAAAGAATTCTTATGCATAGTAAGCATCCAGATATTTCTGCATAATGCCCAGATAGTCGGACAGACCGTAGTCTTCCAGCTTGCTCAGATATTCGTTCCACTCTGCATCCTTCGTGCCGTTCATGATCCAGTTGGCCTTCTGCGTATTCATGTAGGTCTGCAGATCTGCCTGCAGGTTAGAGACCTGCTCGGTGTCCTCGCTGCTCATAAAGACATTGGGATAGACATAATCGTTGTTCATATCCGGGGTGTAGATCTCCTTGATCCAGTCCAGACGATACTGTGCATCGTCCGGGCAGGTAACGTATACACCATAGTAATCATCCAGAACCGCCAGAGGTCCACTGACACACTGCGCTTCACGGACTTCCACGGGAGAAGCATCGCCCAGAGGAGCGTGCTTCAGCATGGGCTCGCCCTTATCGTTGGTGGACAGTTCAAAGATGTTAAAGCCTTCCGCATCGCCGTAAGTACCCCAGTTGTTCTGCGGAGACTGGAGGGGTGCGTACATCTGATCCAGCCATGCGCAAACCAGTGCAGGGTTAGTCGCCTTTGCGGTGACAACGCATCTGCCGCGGGCAAAGCCACTGGTGAAAGAACCGTTCTGCGGAGTGATATTTCGGGTATCGGCGGTCAGAGCAGGCAGCGGCTCCCAGTCGGTCAGGTTGTCAATGTTGGCAACATCCCAGCTGAAGCAGACACCATAGCGGCCAGCCTTGCCCTTGGAAACATAGGTGGACCACTCCTGCGTGAAGCACTCCGGGTCGATGAGCTTCTCGGCATACAGCTTGTGCAGCCAGTCCAGACCATCACGGTAGCCCTGCTGGGTGGCGGCACAGATGACTTTCCGGTCGTTGGTAACAGCGATATGGCGGTCTTTGTCTGCGTCGCCGTAGCCTTCGCCAAAGCCATTGATGAGGATGCTGGGATCCTGATCGCCGTTGTTGACGATGCAGGACATGGGGATGATGTCGCCGTCAATGCCATACTCTGCCTTGATAGAAGCGGCGTTATCACGGAATGCAATCAGCACCTGCTCAAACTCGTCCACTGTGGTGGGCATCGACAGACCGAGGAAGTTCAGCCACTTGGTATTGATGAAGCTCATGTTGCCAATGGTCTGGATGGCGGTCTTTTCCGAGCCGAGCTGCTCGATCCAGGGCAGTGCCAGATGTGGCCATCGCTGTCGGTGCACATGGTGCGGTACTCCGGGTACTGCTCAAAGACCTTCTGGAGATTGGGCATATTGTTGTCAATGTAGTCTTCCAGATTGAGGATGACACCCTGATCTGCGTAGCGCAGCAGATTGCTGTCGGTAAAATCAGCAGTAAAAACAAAATCCGTCAGGGTGTTGGGGTTGGACATATTCAGGGTGATCTTATCGCTCCACTGGTCGGACTGGATGGCGGTCCAGTCGATGTGCACATTGGTCTGCTCTTCCAGACGCTTGAAGATGGTGCGGTTGTTCGGCTCGGATTCGCTGCCCACAGGGAAGCTGGTCATACCGGTAAAGGTGACCTTTTCGGACAGCGGAAATGTAACGGCACCGGTCACGTCCACAGCTGCGGCAGCAGAATTGCTGCCGCCGGTGGATTTGCCGCCGCCACAGGCAGACAGAGCAGCGGCAGAACCCGCCAGAGCGCAGACCTTGAGGAAGTTGCGGCGAGAGATTCAGCTTTTTCATGGTATTTTCTCCTTTTTTGTGGTTCTTTCTTCGTGTAACAGATGAGCGTACCGGCTCATAAAATTCTGGAATGTCCTCAGCCTTTAATGGAACCAGCCATGATGCCGGCATCAAAATACTTCTGGAAGAAGGGATACATCACCAGCAGCGGCAGACTGGAAATAATAATGGTTGCATATTTGAGCAGCTCTGCCATCTTCGCACGTTCGGCAGTGCTCTGGATATCTGCGATCATGCCGGATTCCGGCTGGCTCTGGATCAGGATGGAACGCAGCACCAGCTGCAGCGGCTGCTTCGATGCGCTGTTCAGGTAGATCATGGCGTCAAAGTAGCTGTTCCACATTGCCACGAACTGCCACAGGGCCAGAACTGCCACCACCGGCATACAGACGGGCAGCAAGATCTTGAAGAAGTAAAGCATCTCGCTGGCTCCATCCACATCCGCAGCTTCGCGCAGCTCACGCGGGATACCTTGATAATAGGTACGGGCAATGATCATGTTCCACACGCTGAATGCTCCCGGCAGAATGACCGCCCACATGGAATCCAGCAGACCCAGATTGTTGATGAGCAGGTAGGTGGGGATCAGACCGCCGCTGAAAAACATCGTGATCACAAACAAGGTGTTGAAGATCTTTTTGCCTTTGAAGTCCGGCAGCGACATGGGATAAGCGGCAAGCATCGTCACAGCTACCGAGATGATGGTGAAGATGATCGAGTAAAGCACCGCGTTCCTAAAGCCGACCCAGATCTGCTTGTCCGAAACGACACGCTGGTAAGCATCCAGACTCCACTTGCTGAAATCAAAGGAGATGCCCTTGTTTTGCAGCGTGACCGGGTCCATAAAGGACGCGATAACGATGTAGATCATCGGAACGATGATCGCCAGCAGGAACAAGCCCAGAAGTGCGTAGCCGCAGTACAGGATGATCTTATCTTGTCTGGTGTAGAGGGCCATTTTTGATTTTTTCTGTTTTGCCATGGTAAACCCCTCCTTACAAGCCCTTGCCATCGTTCATTTTGGCAACGATCTTGTTCACTGCGATCAGCAGGATGACGTTGACAACGGTGTTGAACAGACCGACTGCCGTGGAAAAGCTGTAATCGCCGTCCAACAGGCCCTTTTTATAAACGTACGTTGCAATGATCTCGGCAGTGTTCAGGTTCAGGTCCGTTTGCAGGGCATAGGCCTTTTCAAAACCGATGCTCATGATGTTGCCTGCCTGCAGGATAAACTGAATAACAACCATATCCTTAATGGCGGGCCACTCCACCGTCATGATCTGCTGGATCAGGTTTGCGCCGTCGATCATCGCAGCTTCCTTCAGATCTTTGCTGGCGTTAGAAAGGGATGCGGTGTACATGATGGATGCCCAGCCGGCACCCTGCCAGATGCCGCTGATAATGTAGATGGGGCGGAACGCTTCCGGCAGCGTCATGAAGTTGATGCTGGTGTGAAGCAGGCCGTTCACCGGACCGGTGACACTCAGCAGCACTCGGACGATGCCGCACAGCACGATGACCGAGATGAAGTTGGGCATATACAGCACCAGCTGCACCTTCTGCTTGATCTTCTTGCTCTCGATACGGTTGAGCAGGAATGCCAGCAGGATAGGGATCGGGAAGCCCCACAGCAGACCGTAGACGCTCAGCTTCAGGGTGTTGATCAGATAGCGCTGGAAGTCCGGCGAGGACATGAAGCGGGTAAAGTTTTTGAAGCCTACCCACTCGCTGCCCCAGATGCCTTGAAGGGATTGTACTTCTGGAACGCGATCAGCACACCGCCCATGGGAGCGTACTTGAACACCAGCGTCAGCGCCACGGCAGGCAGCAGGAACAACAGGTAAAGCTGCCAATGCCGTTTGATGTAGACCCATGTGTTGTGCAGCTTGCGTTCTGCTGTCAGCACAGCCGTTTCCGGCGAGGCCGTCTTTGCTTTCATGAATCATTCTCCTCCTTTTTGATTTGCTTGCCGTTTGATTCGCACTTTACATTTGCACCTTTGAATTTTACGTTTTTCACTTCGTTTGTGCAAATGTAAAACTCTGTAATTCATTTATACCACTCACGCAAGCGAATGTCAACGATAATTCATGGTATACATCAAAAATTATTGTGGATTTGTACAGATGCACAAATCCAAAAGTGCGCAAATATGCAAAATGATGATTTGCATTTTTGCATTTGACTAATTTGTGCATTTGCACTATACTGGAGTCGCAAAGAATAAGATCCGTCACCAGACTTTATCTATAAAAGAAAGAACACCCGTCCCCTATCCCTATATTGTAAAGAAAGAGGATGACTTATGGCAACCAAAGTCACCATTCAGGATATTGCAAACGAACTGCAGCTTTCCCGCAACACAGTTTCAAAGGCCATCAACAACACCGGTGTGCTGGCAGATGCCACACGGGAGAAGATCCTGCGCAAAGCCGCCGAAATGGGCTATAAGCAGTTTGCCTATCTGCCGCTGTTTCAGGAAGACGCTGCAAAAGCAGCAGAGCATTCCATTCTGCCGAGTGACAAACGGGAGATCGCCATGCTGACGACCCAGTTTTTGAGCAGCTCTCACTTTTCCTCCATGATGCTGGATCGTTTCCAGTCGGAAATCGAGCATCTGCATAGCTGTACGACCATTCATCGCATTTCTCCCATAGAGCTGAAAGAGAAAAAGCTTCCATCTTCTCTCAACATCCAGCGCACAGCCGGCATCATCTGCATTGAAGTATTCGACTATGACTATGCACAGATGCTGTGCGATCTGGATGTTCCGCTGCTGTTTGTAGACACCCCTGTGATGGATATGCGTCCTCCCCTTAAAGCCGACCGCCTTTATATGGAAAACCGCATTGAGGTCCAGAATGCGGTGGCCCACATGGTCCAGCGCGGCAAAAAACGCATCAGCTTTGCGGGGGATAAAAACCACTGTCAGTCCTTCTTTGAGCGTTATATGGCTTATAAGGATGCAGTGGAGTACTTTGGTCTGACAGAAGGCCTGAGCACCTGTGCGATGCCATCTGGACAGCAGAACTATCCGGTATCCCTGTACGAAACCATACGTCGGTTCAAAACGATGCCGGATGCCTTTGTCTGCGCCAATGACTTTGTTGCCATGGATCTGGTCAAGGCATTGAATGAGCTGGGGTATTCGGTTCCCGATGATATCTGGGTCTGCGGCTTCGATGACAGCCAGGAGGCTTCTTACTTTGCCCCCCATCTGACTTCGATCCATATCCATGGACAGATCATGGGCTACACCGCTGCAACCTGCTTATGACCCGCATCGAAGAGCCATCGCTGAACTATCGCACCGTCTATACGGAAACCAACCTGATCCTGCGCGAATCCACAGGAGATTGAGCGAAAGGAGAACCCCCATGCGTGACCTGTGCAATACGGACAAGCCGCTGTTTGCTGTGCTGACGAAATTGACTTACAGTGCTTACCTGAACATCTTATGGCTCGTGTGCAGCCTGCCCATCGTTACCATAGGAGCTTCTACGACCGCATTGTTCTACGTCACGCTCAAAATGGCGGAAGATCGGGACGATGGTCTGACCCGGATGTTTTTTAAGGCGTTCCGGGAAAATTTTAAGCCTGCCACAAAACTCTGGCTGATCCTGCTGGCAGTCGGCAGTTTGCTGGCTGCGGATGGCTTTGTGCTGCGCCGAATGTGGAGCGAAAACATTTTCTGGACGCTGCTCACTGCAGTGCTTATTGGTGCGGCAATTCTGTACGGCATCGTTCTGCTGTATGCCTTTCCTCTGCTGGCACGGTTTGAAAACACCACCTTCGGCATCCTGAAAACAGCGTTTCTCGTGGGTGTCCGGTATCTGTTTTGCACCCTGCTGATGGCGGCGATCTATGGCATCATGGGGTACGTCATAGTGTTTGTGTTCACGCCTGCATTCCTGCTGGGCATGGGTTTCTGCGCAATGCTCTGCTCCTTTCTGATGCTTCGGATCCTCTATCTGATCGGTGGAGACCCTGATGCAGTACACGAGGAATACGACCATGACAAAAACTGACCGGGATACGCTCCGCTCCCTCCATGGGCGCAAAAAGTGGGAGCACATCTGGGCATATTACAAGCTGCCCATTGCGATCCTGCTCATCGTCGTCTATATCCTCGGGTATGCAGCCTACCGTCATGTGACGAAAAAGAGGATGTGCTTTACCTTGGTCTGGTAAATATCACTGCCGGGTCTGATCTGACGGAACAGCTTACCACCGGCTTTGCCGAGGCGCAGGGTCTGACCAAAAAGCAACAGGTCGATCTGCTGTCCGGCTTGCTGCTCAGCGAAAGCGAACGCGCAGAGGAGCAGTATGTATATGCTTCGGAGATGAAGCTGCTGGGTGCAGTCAGTGCCCAGCGGTTAGATGTTGTTCTGATGGACGAATATGCACGGGATCGACTGTTGGCAGATGATTATTTTCTCGATCTGCGGACACTGGATGCGTCTTTCCATGCACTGTCGGGTTTGAACGCCGGTGGGACCGTGCTGGATATTTCGGACACGCCGTTTGTCAGGCAGGCAGGTTTTTCTGGCAAGGTCTATCTTGGTGGTGCAGAATGCACCGCACCCGGAGCGTGCAGCCGCTTACATTCATTATCTGTTCCAGCGGTGACCGTTGGGTTTTAGCTTATAGGATAAAAATAAGGAGAAAACGCATGGACATTTTAACGATTGGTGAAGTTTGATCGACCTGACCCAGACCGGCAAGGATGCGCGCGGCATTCCTCAGTTTGCCGCAAACCCCGGCGGTGCACCGGCCAATCTGGCTGTGGCTGCTTCCAGACTGGGCGCACAGACCGCCTTTATCGGCAAGGTGGGTGCGGATGCTTTTGGCCGCTACCTGAAAGAGGTTCTGGCAGAAAACAAGGTAGACATTTCCGGCATGGCGGTGGATGCAGACCATCCCACCACCATGGCGGTGGTCTCGGTGGATGCCACCGGCGAGCGGGATTTCAGCTTCTACCGCAGCGCAAACGCTGACGTGATGCTGTGCAAGGAGGACATTTCGGACGAGGCTCTGAAAGCCGCGAAAATCGTCCACTTTGGTTCTGTCAGCCTGACTGCTGACCCCTCCCGCACCGCTACGCTGGATGCTGCCGCCCGCGCCAAAAAGCTGGGTGCTACCATCACCTACGACCCCAACTACCGTGCAAACCTCTGGAAGAACAAAGAGGATGCCATTGCCCAGATGAAAGCTCCCCTGCCGCTGGTGGATATTCTGAAGGTGTCCGATGAAGAACTGCCCCTGCTCACCGGAACCACTGACTGCGAAAGCGGCACGGCACAACTGGCACAGAACGGCATCCGGCTGATTTTCGTCACCTTGGGCGCAAACGGCGTATTCTACCGCTTTGGGGAGAAAACCGGCCATGTGGCAGGCGTTCCCTGCAAGGTAGGCGACACCAACGGCGCAGGCGATACCTTCTTTGGGGCTGCCCTGTCCAAGCTCTGCAAGGAGGAGCTGGACACCCTGACGGTGGACAAGCTGGAAAGCATTCTGGCTTTTGCCAACAAAGCGGCCAGCATCACCACCAGCCGGCATGGTGCCATCCCCGCCATGCCCACCCTTGCAGAAGTGGAGGGCTGAACCATGGCAGCAAAACAGGAATTTGCATCCCGGTTTGCCAAGCACAAGGACGAGCTGGAATGGCTGTTTATGGAACTGTACCACAACCGGGAAGGGCTGGAAGTTCTGGAGCGGGAGATGGCAGAAGCCTACAACGCCCGCAGCGCCGAACTGAAAGCACTGGACAAGGCACGCTCTGCCGACCCGGAGTGGTACAAGCGGGGCAATATGTTCGGCATGACCATGTACACCGACCTCTTTGCCGGAAACCTGAAAGAACTGGCAAAGAAGCTGCCCTACCTCAAGGAGCAGAAGCTGACCTATCTGCACCTGATGCCCCTGCTGCAGATGCCCCACCCTCACAACGACGGCGGCTATGCGGTGGAGGATTTTGACACCGTAGACCCGGCCCTTGGCACCAACAAAGATCTGGAAAACTTGACCCGTGAACTGCGCAAGGCCGGCATCAGCCTGTGTCTGGATTTTGTCATGAACCACACCGCCAGCACCCACCGCTGGGCCATGGCGGCAAAGGCGGGCGACCCGTGGTTTCAGGCTATTACCATCTCTATGACGACCGCACCATCCCCGACCAGTACGAGCAGACGGTGCCCCAGGTGTTCCCCAACACCGCGCCCGGCAACTTTACATGGTGCGAGGAGATGCACAAGTGGGTGCTGACCACCTTCCATGACTACCAGTGGGACCTGAACTACGCCAACCCGGCAGTGTTCGTAGACATGACCAAGAGCATTCTGCATCTGGCAAATCTGGGCGTAGAGGTGTTCCGCATTGATGCGGTGCCCTACATCTGGAAGCAGCTGGGCACCACCTGCCGCAATCTGCCCCAAGTGCACACCATCGTGCGGATGCTGCGCATGGTATTGGAATGCGTCTGCCCGGCGGTCATCCTCAAGGGCGAGGTGGTCATGGCTCCCAAGGAGCTGGCGGCGTACTTCGGCACGCCCGAAAAGCGGAATGCCACATGCTCTACAACGTGTCCACCATGGTCAACCTGTGGGGTGCCCTTGCCAGCCGGGATACCCGGCTGCTGAAGGCGCAGCTGGATGCCCTCCATGCCCTGCCGGACAACTGCTGGTTCGTGAACTATCTGCGCTGCCACGATGATATCGGCTGGGGTCTGGACGAGGCGGTGGAGAAACGGCTTGGCATTGACCCGCAGAAACATAAAGAATATCTGTACCACTTCTACGAGGGCAATTTCCCCGGAAGCTGGGCAAAGGGTGAGCTGTACAACTACGACCCCGCCACCGGCGATGCCCGAAGCTGCGGCACCACCGCCAGCCTGTGCGGCGTGGAGCAGGCACTGGAAAAGGACGATAAGACCGCATTGGACTACGCCGTGAAGCGTGACCTGCTGCTGCACACTGCTATGGCGTTTTTGCAGGGCTTCCCCATGCTGAACTGTGGCGATGAAATTGCACAGCTCAATGGCTGGGACTACAAAAACGACCCTGACCGTGTGGAGGACAGCCGCAATCTGCACCGCAGCAAATTCAACTGGGAAGATGCAAAGCAGCGCACCCGGAAGGGCACGCTGCAAAACAAGTTGTGGCAGGGCATGGAGCAGCTGCGCCAAATGCGTGCAGACCCCTGCTTTGCCCCGGATGCGTGGGTGACCACATGGGACAGCCACAACCCCGGCGTGCTGGCGCTGGTACGCAAACGCGGCGAGGAAACGCTGGTGGGACTGTTCAACTTTACCGAGTATCCGGCAGGGGCCAGTCTGGACGCTCTGGGCGGCGAGTATCACACCCCGGAGGGCACTTCCGTCTGGCTGGCGGATGTGGAACTGGAGCCCTATCAGGCACTGCTGGTAAAAAACAATAAGTAAAGCGGAATACTCCGGTAACTTTCTCTTGGTCGGAAAGTTGCCGGAGTATTTTTGTTTCGCGCAAACTGCAAGGTCACTGGATCATTGAAATGTCGGAGATGATTGCCACCGCCAATGCCACGCGTGCCTGCGCAAAAAATCCCCCCGATACCGGGTATCCGGTATCGGGGGGATCTGTCATTCTGAGGCTTTACGGAGGAAGCGCTCAGAGGTTACTTTTTGGGGAACGCCTTGTTCCAGATCTCAATGGTCTTGAACTTGGGCATCCAGCCGTCCGATTCAAACTTGCCTTCCCGTGCATCCAGCAGACCCTGCTCCACGCACACTGAGCGGCCTTGGCCTGCTCGGCATCGGTGATGTCTGCAAAGGCGGGCTGTGCGGCGGGTTCGGGCTTGCCCTTCTCAGTCCAGATGAGCAGTGCCAGCTGGCCGGCGGTTTGCGGGGATGGCTGCGCCCTCGGGCAGGAGGTTGTGCAGGAGTCACGCGGGTGGC
>ENA-OQJX01000934-OQJX01000934.1-human-gut-metagenome-genome-assembly--contig:-NODE-934-length-9823-cov-0.968131_pt1 | contig 9823 bp, 16 predicted proteins | sample MGYA00242615_ERZ504782 | MGnify/ENA primary metagenome ERZ504782 (study PRJEB26092, sample SAMD00036354) | human gut metagenome | host: Homo sapiens | study: EMG produced TPA metagenomics assembly of the... | reverse complement strand
TCCGCCCAGAGACCGTTGAAAACACCAGGGCCGTGCTTATACACCAGGGTCAGCAGGTAGGTGCTGACAGCCATGGAAAGCCAGGGTATATTTTTGGCAGAACTGCTTTTCTTCCCCTGTTTCCCATCCCAAAGTGCGAAGCAGATAAAGTCATAAATGATGAGCTGGTGCAGCAGCGTAATATTATCGCTTTTTGCAGTGGCCGCCATATTCATGATTCCCGGAATAGCGGCAAGGATGGCTGCTGCCAGGATTCCTTTTACCTGCCCGCAGTATCTTCCCACTATATCTGCTGCCAGGAGAAGAATCCCCACGGTACACCACAGAGAAAAGGCCAGGACAAATCCATAGGTTGGAGTCCCGCTCAGAGGGAGAACCAGGACTTCCAGGCCTTTGCTGTAGGTATAAACCAGGTTAATCATGCCCAGATTCTCGTAAATTCCCTTTCCGTTATCCAGTACATAGGCGGAGCGCAGGCCGTAGTGAAGTGAATCATAGTCCAGTTCAATGTTCATGCGGCCCGCCTGAATCAGAACCATGGTAATGATGAAGGCAAGTAAGGCGGCCTGGGCCATGCTCTCACTTCTTCCCTTATCTGCACTGTTCTTCACAGCCTTCAGCCATGCCCCGGGTAAAACCTGTTTGTTTCTGCGTCCCCAAAGGATTTCCAGGACCACGGCCGTCAGGGCCATGACTGCGGCCAGTCCCCTCCACAGCATCAGCCCGCCATGTCCCGTAAGGATACAAGGCATACCAAAACCATCCACAGGGCGCTTCCCAGCACAAGGCACATGGATGTACGCTGCAAAAAGGGAATGGGAGCGGAAAGCTGCCTTTCTTCTAAGAACAGCCGGAGAAGCTGTCTCCCTGCCAGTATGAGAACCGCCATATATATGCCGGATACCGCCAGGGGCAGGAAAATACGGTGGCACCAGGTAAACAGCACGATTCCCGCTGCCAGTCCCAGAGCCCTGACACCCCTGGTGTGAACCTGTCCCTGGCTTTTTCCCTCTCCCGCCGGCCAGACAGAACAGGTTCCAGAAAAACACAAGGACACCTCTGCCATCATAAGAAGGGTCCGAGTATTCCGAAGCACAGGCTCCAATGGGCCCCAGAGCAGCACCCCGAACACCGTCACAGCCAGGACAGCCAGCCCTGCCGCCCCTGTGATGATTGCAAGTATCTTATCGTTTTACCAGTTTCCATGCAACAAATCCTTATCCCTGCATTTTTCTTTCTGATCCGTACCAATTTCCCCGTCCCGGAAACTGCTACTCATACTCTCCGTAAGCCTTCTTATAAAAGCCCATGATAATGTCCGCCACCGGCTCCGGCCAGAAACGGCAGAACATTTCCCGCTCCTCCGCAAACCGGCGGTTATCCCTGATACATGCCTTTGTGGTGGCATCCTCATGGACCCGGTAATAGAGAAGAGGCCGCTCATCGCAGATAAAACGTCCCGGTTCCTCTGCCAGCCTCACAAGATTGTCCCAGTCCAGGGCAAAACTGTACTCTGAGCGTACAAAGGGTTCACCCAGCACCGCCTTGTGATAGGTGGTGGCCGGACAGCATATGGGGTTGCCCAGGACAAAGGCCAGCTTCTTTACCCAGGCCCTGTCGTTCATCTGCGGAAACCGCAGGGGCGTCCTCAGAATCCGCTTAATCCAGAGCATGGCATCACCGGTGATGAGCGTTCCCTGTTTCACAATCACATAGTCCGTTGTAAAAACAGTCATATCCGGATATCTCCTATGGGCTGCCAGAAGTCTCGCGCTGTAATCACGGTGGTACATGTCATCCTGGTGCGCAATGGTAACCAGCTCGCCCTCCGCCATGGAATATGCAAAATTCCAGTCATCCTTATGCCGCTCTCCCCCTGCCGTACGCAGACCTGCAGGCCGTATTTCCAGGCCAGCCGGTCAATATAGCTGCTGGGAGTGGACGTGCAGATAATGATATGGGACGGGACGGTCTGGGCCTTAAGAGAGCGGATGCACTGCTCCAGATAAGGCGAGTCCTTATAGGCGCATACGGCAAATACATGCTTATACCTCATAAAAATGTTCCTCCAGCATCAGGCACAGGGTATGATAGATGGGAAGGTGCAGCTCCTGGATTTTAAATGTCTCATCAGAAGGCACCACGATGGAGCAGTCGCAGGCTCCCGCCATCTTCCCCCCGTTTTTGCCGGTAAGGCCAATGGTTTTAATGCCGGACGCCTTTGCCACGGCAACGGCATACATCACATTCTCAGCATTGCCCGAGGTGGAAATACCCATAAATACATCTCCCTTTTTTCCATAGCCGTACAGCTGCTGCGCATAAATCATTTCACCGTTTACATCATTTAAGAACGCGGTGGCCAGTCCCGCGTGACCGGTAAGGGCAATTGCGGGAAGGCTCCCTGTAGGGCAGGATGCCAGCTCTTCCCCCCGCTTTTCGTCTGCTTCCTGAAGCGCAGCCGCGAATTCATTGGACACCGGGCGGCGTTTTACAAATCCCTTCATCAGCTCACCCACAATGTGCTCGCTGTCTGCGCAGCTTCCGCCATTTCCCGCTATCATCAACTTGCCGCCGCCTGCGTAACAATCCCGCAGGATTTCATATGCGGCCAGCACATCGCCCTTTACTGCCTCCAGAACCGGATACCGGCTGGTCAGTTCCTCCAGATACTCCATCTCTTTCATCTTACGTCCGCCTGTCCTTTCTCAATAATCCACTGAGCTGCCTTTACGAGATCCTCCGCGTAAAAATCATATACCGGAGGTATCCCTTCCTTCTCCTCCTGGCTGCGAATCCCGCTTCCATAACCGGTTCCCACCAAAATGGTGGTGAGGCCGTAGTTATTCCCGGCCTCCACATCCAGCAGTTTATCTCCTATCATAAAGGAATGAGGCTTATCCACTTCAAACCGCTGTGCGGCCTCCTCAAACATACCGGTACCGGCTTGCGGCAGCTGCACTCCTTCTTATATGGCCGATTCCGTGCTCCGGATGATGGGGACAGTAATAAAATGCGTCAATGGACGCCCCCATGCACTCCAGGATATGGTTCATATAAACATGAAGGTTCTTCACGTCCTCCTCCCCATAATATCCCCTGGCCACTCCTGCCTGATTGGTAACCACCACCAGACGGTACCCTGCCTCCTTTAACATCCGCAGCGCCTCCGGCACTCCAGGAAGGAGCTTAAGGTCCGAAGTCCTGTGCAGATAGTGCACTTCCTCATTCAGAGTCCCATCCCGGATCCAAAAAAACAACTCGATCCATTGCACATCCATCCTGTATGTTATATTCCTTGTGTGAATCCTGTCCGGTAATTTAACATTAAATGTTAAACCGGTACTCGCCATTAGGCATATGGACCTTCACCTGATCATACTGCCATCTGGACTCGTCTGCCACCCAGCTCTGGCGCCCCGCAGTTCAAAATTCCAATCCGCCAGCTGTCCGCCTGCCTGCTCCATACGGGCAGCCACCTTGTGGCGCACATTGTATGGACAGTACATGAGTAAGTACCCGCCTCCGCCTGCTCCCAGAAGTTTGCCTCCCAGGGCGCCTGCCTTCAGGGCCTCATCATATAATTGGTCAATCTGGGGATTTGTTATCTTGCTGCTCATGCGCTTCTTGCTCTGCCAGCCATAGTCCAGAAGCTTGCCGAAACTGTGGAGATTTCCCTTTAACAGCTCATCCTTCAGGGCATAGGCCAGGGCCTTTACCTCACACATGGCCTCAAAGGCGTCCTTTTTCTCATAGTTTTGCACCTGGTCCTTGATAATATTGGCAGAGACATGGATTTTTCCGGTATAACAGAAGAAGGAGATTATACTGGAGCTCATGTATGATGTCCTTTTTAATGCGCAGAGGTTAACCACCACATTGTTGCGTCCGTGGAACTCAATAAAATTGAATCCTCCAAAGGTAGCCGCATACTGGTCCTGGTACCCGCCGTCAATCTTTAAATCCAGGCGCTCCACCTGATAAGCCAGGTCAGCCAGGGCATAGGCATCCATCATCACTCCCTTCCAGCGGGCCATGGCAGTGAGCATAGCCACCATAACCGTGGACGAAGTCCCAAGGCCGGATCCGGGAGGCGCATCGCACTGGAGATACACTTCACAGCCCTGGTCAATACCCATGCATTAAGAGCCGCTGTTACCAAATCCAGTTTTCCGTCATACACATAATTTTCCCTGGTATTATATTTCACTGTCATATCAAAGTCCAGGGAATAACCACAATCTGGTCGTCCTCCCTGGGCACAATGGAACAGTAGGCATATTTATTGATGGTGCTTCCGATGATGGCCCCTCCCTGCTCCTCGCAGAATGGTGCCACATCCGTACCGCCGCCTCCAAAGCTGACCCTTAAAGGCGCCCTTCCTCTGATTACCATATGTGTCTCCTCTCTCTGTCTTTCGTTTAGGTTGTCAAATGACCACTTTATTCCTCACATCCTCCTGAAACTGGAAATACGCCTCCGGAATGCCAATGTCAATAAAATATCCGTCATTGACAAAGCCTCCCAGGCGCCTTCCTCTGACAGCCACTTAGGATCATGTCATTTCCAACGACACCTTTCCCTCGGGTATCTCATCCAGCAGCTGCTGTTTCATAAGGTAAATGCCTCCGTTGATTGTCCCTTCCCTTGCATCCTCTGTCTTTTCATTAAACCCGGTCAGGAATCCGTCACGGTCCAAAATTGCCTGTCCGTACCGCGAAACATCAGGCACCCTGCGCAGTACCAGAGCCATATCCAGATTCTGGCTGTCCTGCTGTCTCAGGAGCCGGGTATAATCAATCTGGTAAAATGTATCCGCGTTCAGCACATAAAAACGATCCTCTGTAATAAACCTGCCTGCATTCTTAATGGCCCCGGCCGTTCCCAGAAGCGTCTCCTCATAAGCATACCCGGCATGGAACCCGAAAGCCGCCCCATCGCCGAAATGCTCCTCCACCATAGTTCCCTTATATCCCACGGCAAAGACAATATCCGTAATCCCGTGGCGGACCAGCTCACGGGTCACATATTCCATAAAAGCTTCCCTTCAATCAACGCCATTGGCTTGGGCCGGTCGCTCACCACACTGCGAAGCCTGGTCCCCAGACCGCCGGCCAACAAAATAGCCTGCATTCAACATTCCCTCCTGTACTGTCGGCCTTAAACGCGGCTGCATTGTCCAGACATGCCGGCTGTGCAGCCCACGCGGCCCTGAAGAATCAACGAAAGTCTCCCTCTACCACCTTCCAGGCCCCGTCCAGACTGTAGTGTTTCTTAATATAATCCTGGGTCCTGCGGCAAAGCTGGTTTAAACGTTCATTGTCCTGATATAATTTAACGGTCTTGCCGGCAAACAGCTCTGCCTGGTCCTCTATTTCCAGCACGGTGTCCGCAAAGGGAATCCCTCTGCCCCTGTGGATGTGGTCACAATGGGCGCTCCGTTGTATATAGCTTCCACTACCTTACCCTTCACGCCGGCTCCGTATCTGAGCGGCACCACCACCACCCTGCAATGGCCATAAAGCTGCGCCAGCTCCTCCTCGCTTACAAAACCTTTGATAATGATTCCATTGCCCGGCTCCTCCAGGGCCTTGATTTCATCTGTCACCCTGGATCCTGCCACATAAAATTTCACATCCGGCAGTTCCCTGCGTATAAGCGGGAATATTTCTCTGGCAAACCACAGCACTGCATCCGCATTGGGCGGATGGGCGAAGCCGCCTACAACAGCAGTCCTTCCCTCTCTGCAAAGTCATCCTGTATGTTATCCAGAAAGGTGTCATAGACATACGCCGTAATGGCCTTTGCGGGAATGCTTCCGTCAATGGCGTGTATGGCATTGATTTCCACATAGGAAGGATAATAGGAAACAGCTGCCTTGTGCATCATGGTCAGCTCCACGGATTTCCAGTAATCCGCCTCCCTCTTGATGTTGATATCCCCGGTCAGCTCATATTCCCTTCCCAGACGCAGAAAGTGCAGGTCGTGTCCATAGTAAATCACCTTCATATTGGTGTAATCTTTTATAAATCCAACATATTTGGTGGCAATATGGGGACGGTTCAGGTACGCAAATGATATCTCGTCTCCATTTGTCTTTAACCAGTCCCATATGCCTGCTGCGTATGTGTCTCCGTAGAGTACCTCAATTCCCATTTGCAGAAGGGTGGTGGTATAGGGCTCCTCATGAAGGAAATTATCTCCCAGGAACTTTACCACATAGCCCTTTTTCAGAAACATCTTCAGGTACTGGTAGGTTGTCTTGGATCCCGCGTCCCTGTCAAAGGTGGGCACATAGTGGTCCACCACCAGGATGATTTTCTTTCCCTGGCTGCGCTCCCTGGCCCTGAACGGATTGGGATTTCCGGTGTTGACGCACTGCTTTTTGAATTCCTCAGCCCATTTCTCCTTCAGCTTTTCACTGTTTTCCACCTGGTAGCGTTTCAGGCCGGTTCCGTTTACATCTGTACCGTTGGAAACGCCCTCAAAGTGGATTACCTTGGAGAGAGGCTGGTATACAACCCTGTATCCGGCCTTTCTCACCTCAAAAGCCAGGTCCGAATCCTCGCAGTAAGCCGGGGCAAACCGCTGGTCAAATCCGCCGATCTGCTTCCACAGGGCCGTGCTCAGAAGGATGGCTGCCCCTGATATATAGTCTACATCCTTTACATAATTATATTCCGCCTTGTCCGGATCATCCAGACGGCCGTAGTTCCAGCCGGAACCATCGCTCCAGATAATGCCTCCTGCTTCCTGCAGGCGTCCGTCCGGGTACACCAGCTTGGAACCCACCATGCCAATGGTGGAATCGGACTCAATCAGGTTCACCAGGGAAGAGAGCCAGCCCTCTGTCACCTTGGTGTCATTGTTGAGGAACATGATGTATTTTCCCCTGGCAGCCTTTGCCGCCTGGTTGCAGTTGCGCAGGAACCCCTGATTTGTCTCATTTCTGCAGATTACAAGACCCTCTGCATACCGGCCCAGCTCTGCCGTTGCATCGGTGGACACATCATCGGCAATGATGACCTCGTAGGTGACATCCTTTGTAAACTCCAGGATGGACTGGAGACATGCATAGGTATAGTGGACCTGATTATAACAGGGAATCACGATGGAAACCATTGGGCCGTCCCACGTTTCGCCGCTGCCAGAGTCCATATATCCTCCCTTGCCCGGTACACTGGGGAATACCAGCCTGCCGTATTTGAGATAATCCTCGCCAATCTTAAAATCGCCTTCTATCTGGTTGCGTCCCTCTTTGGTGGCGTACAGCCTTCCGTAACGCACCGGGTGCTTCACTGTGTTAAAACAGTAGTTGAGTATCTTGCGCTTGCGGGTGCCCCTTGGAAATGCTTTGTTGACCTGGGCTCCCAGCTTGCGCCGGGCCTTGAACACAAGGGCTTCATGCCCGTTGAGATAGGTTGCCAGCTTGCCCAGCTCGTTGATTTCATGGCGCAGGTCCTTAATCATCACTTCCAGATTTGCCACATGGTTATTGGTCAGGCGCTGCACCTCCTGCTCTTTGCGGATCTGCAGGTTCTTTTCCTCCACCTCTGCCTGAAGCTGGCTGATGCGGTCCTTTGCCTGGGAGAGTAGCCTGGTCCGTCTCCTTAAGCTCAGACAGGGTCGTCACTTTCTGCTGGTAATTCACCAGGTATCCCTGGACAGCGTCCCCGTGGACATAGGACTGGAATGCGTCCTCCATGGATGCGTACACAGACGCCATCTCGCTTCCTATGCCAAACTCCTGTAAAAATTCTTCCAGGCCGGCATATGACATCAATCCCTGGTATTTATAATAGAAATAAGCCAGATTGCGGTACTGTACAAAGCGGGCAGGAACCGGGAAATCAAAGCCCCATTCATAGTCCAGGCAGTATAGTTTCTCATCCCCGTCCTTTTCTGTAATCATCAGATTCTCAAAGAGCCCGTCAATGTTGCTTACTTTATAAGAAACATCATCTATATCCGGAACCGGCCCAAAGGTCCGGGTAAACTCCGGCGTCAGGGCAAAGGGAACAATCTGATCCTCCGCCACATCGTAAAGAAACTGAAGCGCCGCCTTAATTTCCTCCACAGGCGCCCTTCCGTCTCTGATGCACCGGCCCAGACGTTCTGCCAGGGTAATGCCTTCCAGGAAAACAAACTCCACCTTGCTGCCGTCTGCGGATATCTCCGGCTCCAGGATTCTGACCCTGGGGTTGAGCTGCCTTAACTGCCGGCACTTATTTTTCAGGGAAAGGATGTGGTATCTTCCTGCGCTTTCAAGGGCAGCCTTCTCCACCCGGCGCTCTCCGTCCAGTTCCCCCATGGTGGTGCGGATGCGGAATTCCTCTTTTCTGGTACGGTTATACTTGGCGAAAATGGTTTTCTCCTGCCGGCCGTCCTTAGATGCAATAATCAGGAAGGAATTGGCAAACCGGCCAAAGTCATTTTCCTCAATCAGACGGTCATATACCTCCCCTTCATTGAGGCAGGCATACCGCGGACCGTCATAGGACACAGACGGGCTGGTGATGTCTCCCTTTCCCGGCAGATACCGGTCTGAGTAGAGTGATATGGGCATTCTGTGGTCGGGCACCGGATAATAGAAGTCCGCCCGGGCAAGTCCTGCTTCCCGGCAGGCTTCCTCCGCCTGTTTTCTGGTACAGAAGCCTTCCTCATGGTCTGCCCTGCCAGGTACCTGAGCCCCAATGCATTTTCACACGCAATGACCAGACGGCCTTCCTGTTTCAGAAAGGAGGCGCCAAAGGCAGCTGCGTCCTGTATTTCCTGGCCTTTTCTGAGTCCGGCCATGACCACAAGGTCAAATGACGGCTCCGGCTGTCCTGTTTCATCCCCTGCCCTATAGCCATATGTGATATTGGTGTAAGTCTTGTTGCGCTCCTGATTTACAGCCAGGTTTTCATCTGCTTCGTCCATCACTGCCACATGGGCGCACCTGGAGGCCAGCAGTCCTGTCAGAACGCCATAGCCTGAACCAATCTGAAGCACTTCCCCGCAGCCAGTATAATCCAGCCACTCCAGAAGATTCTCCCTTATATCAGACAGGGCGTGGAGCACCTCCGGCCCGTACTGGCTGTCCAGGGCCTTCCTGATGCCCTCAGGACTGCTTCCGTATTGTCTGAATAAATCTAATATTTCATAACTGATATCCTTCATGGAAAGTTATAATCCTCCGTTCACAGTTGGGCCCGCATTACCGGCCTCTATCTTCCGGCCTCTATCTTCGCAGCCTTTACCTGGGACTCCATATCATACACCCCAACCGTATTTTTATTGGAAATAACCGTAATATTGGTCACGTTGTACAGGCGGTGGTACACCACATGCTCTCCCTGCTCAAACCGGTGCAGCTCATGCTCAGCAGATACTCCCCGCCCTGGAGTGTCATTTTCTGGGTGAATTCCACCACATACTCATCCCCGCGCTTCACAGGCTGGATTTCGGCGCCTTCAAACATGGTGTTGGTGCCGGTAAGCTCCGTACCCTTTTTATCCTTTATAGTATAGGTAAAAATAGGGGACTGTATCTCTGTATTAAAATGAATCCGTTCTTTTATGGTAAACATCTCACCTTTTAACAGAAGGTTGGTGATATTTCCCCTCTCGTCAAAAAGACCCAGGTCCACAATCTCGGCCCGGCCATCCCCCGTATTCTGTACGGTCATAATTAATGGTCAGCTGGTCTTTCATGAGACGGCTTCCCTCTAATCCCATCCCGCCGGAAAATCAGACATTTCCACACCGCCGGATTTTGTTCCTGCCCCAGCCCGGCTCCCGGCAGTTTCCGTTTCTTCTGTTCCTACTCCGGTTAGTACCCC
>ENA-OQJX01000932-OQJX01000932.1-human-gut-metagenome-genome-assembly--contig:-NODE-932-length-9845-cov-1.526857_pt1 | contig 9845 bp, 11 predicted proteins | sample MGYA00242615_ERZ504782 | MGnify/ENA primary metagenome ERZ504782 (study PRJEB26092, sample SAMD00036354) | human gut metagenome | host: Homo sapiens | study: EMG produced TPA metagenomics assembly of the... | reverse complement strand
TCCACTGTATTTCAACAGCATCCAACAAAGCCTCATACTCCTCCTGTCGCAATCAAGAGGTATCCTCCATTTGAATCATGGAAGATACCTCATATTTTTCACCTTGTACCAATTCTCGCCTTATTTTATCATGAATTTACCAGCACTTCAATAGAAATACCTTGTATCATTCCAAAATGACGGCGAAAAAACAACATTCCAATGCGTTTTCATCCGATTTTAGACAAGAAATGCAATTTATGGAAATTACGAAAACATTTCTTTGATCACAAGGGGTCAGACAAGGGTCAAGCAAAGGGAGGCATTCAAATGGCAAAACGAGGAGAAAACATCCATAAGCGAAAGGACGGCCGCTGGGAGGGGCGTTATATCAAAGGGCGCACCGCCGAAGGAAAACCCGTATGGGGGTACCTGTATGGGTATGCGTACCGCGAAGTCCTGGAAGAACTGATCAAGCAGAAAGCTCTGTCCGGATTCTATCAGCTCTCCGGGAAGTCGATGCATTTTTCAGAACTGGCAGCGCTTTGGCTTACGGCTCTCAGGCAGAGTGTCAAAGAATCCACATATGTTCATTATCAGTACACTCTGCACAAATATTTTCTTCCTGTTTTAGGCAGTCTGCCGGTCTCAAGTATGACGGATTCTTTGCTGGAACGTCTTTTTCTTCAAATTCTATCGCCCTCAGATCGGAGCCACAAGCCACTTGGCGCATCCTCGGCACAGGAATGTCTTGGGATGCTGCGGCGAATCTGCAAGTATGCTGCACATCTGCACCTCATGCCGCCCATCGAGATATGCGTCAAACTGCCACACACACAGAAACCAGAACCACAACCCTTGACCCGGACAGAACAGGATTCTCTCCGGGAATTTCTTTTATCAGAACCAACCACCCGTAAAATCGGGATGCTTCTGCAAATGGAACTTGGATTGCGAATCGGGGAGGTCTGCGGCCTGCAGTGGGGGGATTTTGATTTTGATGAAGGCACAGTAATGATCCGGCGCACTGTCTGTCGAATCTGTTGTGGGAATGGTCATACAAAAGTTGTGATCCAGACCCCCAAAACACAGCATTCCAACCGTGAACTTCCGCTTCCGAAGCCATTGCTGAGAACTCTACGCAAGTTGCACAGAAAATACAGCGATACCACATGGTTTCTCTCCGGGAACGAGGAACGGCCTGTAGAACCACGCTGTTACCGCAAGAGTATCCAATGCTACCTGAAGCAGGCCAGGATCCGAAAAATTCACCCACATGTTCTGCGTCATACGTTCGCTACGACCTGCCTGCAGGCTGGATGTGATATCAAGACCTTGAGCGAGCTGTTAGGCCATTCCAATGCAACGATCACGCTACAGCGATATGTCCACTCTGATCTGAACCGTAAGAGACAGGAGCTGGAGCGTATTACACGCTGGCTTCATAAAGGGTCATACAGGAGTCATAGGTTGAAATAAATAACGTAGTTGCAGAGAAAATCAGACTATGTCCTCGACGATTCAAATGGAGGATACCTCTTGATTGCGACAGGAGGAGTATGAGGCTTTGTTGGATGCTGTTGAAATACAGTGGAAAAAACTTGATTCATGGCAGCATCAGGAAGGCTGATGAGAACCAAAGAAAACAATTGAAGGAGTTATTGGGGTATTATGTCAAAATTTCAGCATGACTTGATGCTAAAGATCGTGAAGCTCATCGACTTGGCGATGATCACAATCCCATTCGCGGCCTGCTGGTACGGCTACTATTCGTATCAGGTATACGCCAAATTTGGCTGGAAGGGCAACTGGGCATGATCGGTCTGTTTGCGGTGTTGTTCTTCCTGCTGGGAAAAGTCTACGATGCATTCTGGATGTCTTTGCAGCGTATTTCGGAGTTGATTTATGGGCAAGTGCTGGCGGCAATGGCGACGGATGGCATTCTGTACATTGTCATCTGCCTGATGGCCCGGCGGCTCTGCAATCTTCTGCCGGGCATCGCAGCGATTGCCGGACAGATCCTGATGGCCTCAATCTGGGCGAAGTTGGCGCATGATGGTACTTTAATACATTCCAGGCCCACGCGATGCAGTCGTTTATGATGTTCGTCATGGATTGGAAAAGCTCATCAATGAGTACGGTCTTTCAAAAAAATACGATGTCAAGATGACCTTGAACGTTGAGGAATGCCTGAACGACCTGAGCCTGCTGGATGGAATGCAGAGCGTGTTCATCAGCGGTGTCCACAGCCATGAACGCAATATCATCCTGAAATACTGTGTGGGACAGGGTATCAATGTGTTCGTGATCCCTCGTGTGGGCGATGTGATTATGAGTGGTGCCCAGCCGATGCACATGTTCCATCTGCCGGTTCTGCGGGTAGGCCGCTATATGGCAAGCCCGGAGTTCTTGTTTGTCAAGCGTGCCATGGATATTGTGATCTCGCTGGTGGCACTGGTTATCCTGAGTCCGGTGTTTCTGATTACGGCTATTGCAGTCAAATCTGATGGTGGTCCTGCATTTTACAAGCAGGTGCGCCTGACCGAAGACGGCAAGCAGTTCGAGATCCTCAAGTTCCGTTCCATGCGGGTGGATGCAGAAAAAGACGGCGTGGCCCGCCTTTCCACCGGCGATAAGGACGACCGTATCACGAAGGTCGGCCATATTATTCGTGCCTGCCGTTTGGATGAACTTCCTCAGTTGCTGAATATCCTCAAGGGTGACTTGTCCATCGTCGGCCCCCGCCCGGAGCGGCCTGAAATCGCCGCCCAGTACTGCGAGGAGATGCCGGAGTTTGCACTGCGGCTTCAGGCAAAGGCTGGCTTGACCGGTTACGCGCAGGTGTACGGCAAGTACAATACGACTCCTTACGATAAACTGCAGATGGATCTGATGTACATCGCCCATCCCAGCTTGATTGAGGATCTAAAAATTATGCTGGCGACCGTGAAGATCTTGTTTATGCCGGAAAGCACGGAAGGTGTGGCAGAGGGGCAGACTACGGCTATGGGGGATACAAACAAATGAAAAAAATTTTTAATTGTAGCCCATTATAGCCGGTTTCTGGTGCAGTTTGAGTTGAACGATGTGAAGTTACTGCAGGGCATGGGATATGAGGTCCATTATGCAACAAATTTTGAGCATGAAGATATGTATGCGGATGCAGTTCAGGTAATCCGTGAGCATGGTGTCATTCTGCACCAGGTGGATTTTGTCCGTTCTCCTTACAACATTTCAGCAAATATCAAAGCATACAAACAACTAAAGCATCTGATGCAGACCGAGATGTTTGCCGGAGTTCACTGTCATACTCCGATGGCAGGTGCACTGGCGCGTCTGGCTGCCAATGCGACACACACGGCACCGGTGCTCTATACGGCCCATGGTTTCCACTTTTACAAGGGCTGTCCGTTGAAAAACCGGCTGATCTACCAGACCGCCGAGACTTTTTTGGCCCGCTATACCGATGCCCAGATCACCATCAATCAGGAGGATTACGCTGCCGCACAGAAATTTCCCCTGCGTGGCAAGGCGTACTATGTACCGGCATCGGCGTGGATGTGAAGAAGATCTCTTCCGTGCAGGTGGATCGAGCCACAAAGCGGGCAGAACTGGGCATCCCGGAAGATGCGTTTGTGTTTGTGTCCGTTGGGGAGCTGAATGAAAACAAAAATCATAGAACTGTGATTCGGGCTTTTGCAAAGACGGATATGACGAACAGCTACTACCTCATTTGCGGAGAGGGAAAGCTGAAGCAGGAGCATCTGAAACTGGCAGAAAAGCTTGGGGTATCGGACAGAGTCCGTTTTCTTGGCTTTCGAACGGATGTCAGCGAAATCCTGCGAGCCTGCGACTGTTTCGTTTTTCCATCCTTCCGGGAAGGGCTGTCTGTCTCCCTGATGGAAGCAATGGCCGCTGGCCTGCCCTGCATTGCAAGCCGCATCCGTGGAAATGTAGACCTGTTGCCAGACAGCCGGTATCTGTTTGAGTCATCGGATGAGGCCGCGTTATGTCAACTGATGTGCGATGTTGTGGACGGCGTTCAGGTCGGGCAGGAGTGTGCCCGGAACCAAAAGACACTGGAACAGTACGATGTACGGAACGTCAGTGAGCAGATGAAGAAGATCTATACGGAACTGCTGGGAGACTGAAAAAAATGAGGGTTCTTCACTTATTGAAAAGTACAAAATATTCTGGTGCCGAGAATGTAGTGCTTACGATTATGTCGCTCTTCCCGGAAGCAGAGATGATCTATGCCTCTCCGGATGGCCCGATCCGTAAGTTGTGGAAGCCAGAGGTCAGAAGTTTTATCCGCTGGAAAACACCTCTGTCGGTGCCGTCGGAGGGCAATCCGGGACTTGAAGCCCGACCTGATCCATGCACATGATTTCAGTATGGCGACCTGTGCCGCATGGGCGGCCGGAAAAACTCCGGTGGTGGCACATTTTCATAACAACCCGCTCTGGCTGAAGAAGGTCTGTCCGCAGTCTGTTGCGCTGGCACTGTCATTGCCCCGCATCCGAAATGTAATCAGCGTATCGAATTCCATTGAAGCGGAATATATCTTCCGGGGGCTTCTGAAACAAAAAAACACCGTGGTCGGCAATGTGGTAAACTGTGCCGACGTCCGGCAAAAGGCGCAGGAAACGTGCAATTGTGCACAGGTCGATCTGGTTTTTCTCGGACGGATGACCGATCCGAAGTGCCCCTCCTGTTTTGCCAGATTGTGCAGAGGCTCCGGGAGAAGCGGCCACAGATTACCGCACGCATGATCGGTGACGGCGAGCTGATGTCCCAGGTAAAGGATTATATCCGACAAAGCGGACTGGAAAGCAATGTTGAACTGGCAGGTTTCCAGAGCAACCCTTACCCCTATCTGAATGCCGGCAAAGTCATGGTCATGCCCTCTGCATGGGAAGCTTTGGTCTGGCCGCCGTGGAAGGCATGTGCTTGGCAAGCCTGTTGTGTGCAGCGGTGTCGGCGGGCTGGCAGATATTGTGGACGAAACCTGTGGAGCGGTTTGCAAAACGATCGACGAGTACTGCAGCGCTATCCTGAAACTGCTGCAGGATGAAAATGCTTATTGCCGCTGTTCCGCAAATGCGGTTGGAAAGAGCATGCAATATACGGATATGCAGCGCTATACCGTAGCCATAAAGTCCATTTATGAATCAACTCTGGAGGGAAGCAGAAATGCTTAATTGTTTGATGGTAACGGTGCTGACCCCGACCTATAATCGTGTCAATACATTGCCCAAACTTGTCGACAGCCTTTGCAGACAGACCAGAACAGATTTCCAGTGGCTTGTTATCGATGATGGTAGCACAGATGATACCGAAGCGTATATAGAAGCGTTAAAGCAGCAGAATCTTCCGTTTGAGTGGGAATACCACAAAAAGAAAAACGGTGGCAAGCATACCGCTCTGAATGCGGCTCATCCATATATCAAGGGTGACGTTGTTCTCATTCTGGACAGTGACGATTACCTGACACCGGATGCGGTTGAGACAGTTGAGCAGGAGTGGAGCTATTATTTGTACTCACGTCCAGATATTGCCATCTTAAATTATTTCAGGGGCAAAAAAGATGGCACGCATCTGAGCATTGCTCATGCACAGGACACTTATATCGATGATGATATCCATTATCGAGTCAATCATCATATCAAAGGTGACCGCTGTGAAGTTGTTCGAACGGACATATTTAAAAAATATCCCTTCCCTGTTTATCCGAACGAACGCTTTATGTCTGAAAGCTGGCTTTGGAATGTCGTTGCTTTGAACTACAAGACGGTGTATCGCAATAAAACCATTTACATCTGCGAATATCTGGAAGGCGGACTGACAAAAAGCGGCCGTGCACTGCGAATGAAAAGCCCCCTTGGAATGATGGATGACTGCCGCAGCTACCTGAACGATGAAGTCTGCCTGAAAGTCCGGGTCAAAGAGATGTTGCTCTATTGGGTGTACGCAAGGTGCGCCGGCTATTCGTTTGCAAAAGCACTATCAACAAGCGGCAGACCCGTCGGGATGACTCTGACAGCGATCCCCGGTTGGATGCTGTACTTTTACTGGAAGAAAAAATATTTGAAATAATGAGGGTGTGCGGTGGTTTATTTTCTGGTCATTGATGCGGTACTATTTCTTTCCGCATGGTGCAAGCCGAAACAGTCAAAAATTCTGTTTGGGGCATCAATTTTCATATTGTGGTTTGTGATGGCATTCCGTAATGTAAATCTTGGCGGAAGTGATGCCTATGTGTATCAGCAGTGGTTTTATACTGCGGTTCCAAAATTATCACAATTTGAGTTCAATCCGTTTGTGTTTCAACGAGACATTCAGGCTGAGTGGGGTTTCGGCTGGCTTTTCACATTGCTTGCTTCCTTCATCAAAACCTTTGCAGTTGATTACATCGTATTTCAGGTCTTTTATGTGACACTGAGCTTCCTCCTTCTGGCTGTGATTCTCCATGATATGGAACTCACTGTGCAGGAAAAATCGCTGTTCATGTTTTCCTATCTGTCGCAGCAGATGGTGTGGTTTTTCTGTGTCCTGCTTCGGCAAAATCTTGCAGACCTGCTGGTCTGGTATGTTTTGGAACATCCATTCAAACGCCACCCATGGTTGAAAAAAATTCTGCTCCTCTATCTTGCCACCTTACTGCATACTTCTGCCTATATTGCAATCGCTGTTATTCTTGCCTTGAAAATCATAAAACGGTTCCCGATCAAAAAAGTTGTCTCCGGGGCACTGCTTCTGGGAACAATTTTATTCTTTGCCGGAACAAAAATCATCTCATTTATGCTCGCTTTTATGGCTGCACTTGATCCGCGGTACGGCATGTATCTTAACGCTTCCGGTGAGCGTTCCAACATCGTCAATTTTGCATTGAGAGGTTTTTTTCTGGTTCTGCTGTACCTGGAATACCGGAAGAACGCTTCTCCGGAGGGAAGAAAATATCTTTATATCAGTGCTTTCTGCTTTTTAATTGGTTCTATTCCGCAGGCACTGGCAGTACGGATGACGGAATATTTTGTGATTGCAAATCACTATTCCATTGCCAAGTTCCCAGAACTTTTTGAATCAAAAGTCGGAAGCTTGCTGCGATTATTATGTTTTGCTTTCTTCTTCATGGTTTTTGTGCGATTTGCAAATGTAAATGCAACATTCCTGAAAATATACCAATTTAACTGGAATTAACTACTGGAGGAAAATATGGTCTCAGTCATCATTCCATGCTACAATAGCGAAAAAACAATTGGCTCCTGCCTTGAGAGTATTTTAAATCAAACATATTCTGATATTGAGGTTATTACTGTAGATGATGGTTCCACAGACAAAACCAGTGAAATCATTCAAACTTATTCAGATAGAGACAGTCGTATTCTTTTAATTAGAAAAGAAAATGGTGGTGTATCATCTGCAAGAAATCTTGGAATACATGTGGCTCATGGGGATTGGCTTCTTTTTGTTGATTCAGACGATACTATTTTAAATACGCACATTGAAACATTAATAAAAAATGCAGTTTCACCTAGTAGTATTGTTATTTCCGGGTTCAAAGAAGTGCGAGACGGTAAAATTCTCGATGGAATAAAAATGCCTACAGAAATTTATGAGCCAAAAGATGGCCTAGCCATTGGAATTGGCATGATTCCATACCCGATGAATTATAGGATCGCATTTGCAGGTCCTTGGGCGAAACTTATCCCTAAAAAAATTGTAGTTGAAAACAATATTTTCTTCCAGAAGATCTTTCTTTGGGTGAGGATACTCTTTTTATTTATGAATGTTACAGCCACTGCGATAAGATCGTTATTGTACATGAGCACTTATATTTATATCATATAATATCTAATTCAGGCTCACTATCTTCTAAAGGTACAGTGGGGATGGAAATGACCATTGAAAGCCAACGAAGGCTTTATGCAAAAAAAGTATCGCTTTTACTGGAAAAAGGTATTTAGATGACTATCCTCAAATATATCATGGAACATATATAGCTCTTTGGTGGTCTATCCGAAATACTGCATATGGAGAAAGAGTAAAATATTCCGATATCAAGCAGGCCTTTACAAAACTCATATCGGATAAAAATATTCAAAACGGTGCACTTTTTTGTCAATCCAGAAGATATCAAAGAACGTGTTATCTGTTACTTGATTCGACACAAGAATATAACCTTTTTATGTTCAACCGTATACATATTGAATTTTTTCTTAGGCAAAAAGAGTTGATTTCTTTTCTTTAGAAAAAATATTTCAGAAAGATTCTTCGAAATCATGAACGAACGAAAAAAAGGCGCAATATTATCCTATATACAGGTGTTCCTGAGCGTAGTTGTCAGTATGATCTACGTCCCAGTTCTCCTGCACTTTCTCGGACAAAGTGAATACGGATTGTATCAGATCGTCGGCTCATTCTTTTCCTATGTCACTGTTTTCGAGTCCTGTGTGTCGGCCGGTATTCTAAGGAACTACTGCAACGCCTTGGGGCGCTGCGACCATGAAGAAGCCGCTGTGACCCTGTCGATGGCAAGAAGCATCTATCGGTTTCTGACAATCATTCTGGATCTGGTCGGAGTTTCCGTGGTGTTTGCCTTCCGGAGCTTCTACGCAGGTTCATTCAGTACCTCAGAGCTGAACGAAAGCATTGCCATTCTGATCCTTCTGTTCGTAAATATGACTTTCACCTTGCAGGGTTCGGTTTATCTGACTGTGCTTACCGGGCACGAGAAGTACACCTTTTTGCGGATATTATCCATCCTGATGCAGATCATACAACCGCTTCTGGTCATTTTGTGCGTCAGCCGGATCCCGTATGCAATCACAGTCTCGGCGGTGATCGTCCTTCTAAACCTCCTGACCATTGGAATTCGGTATGGCTATGTGACCCGAAAACTAAAAATCCAGATCACAAAACAGCCCAAAGATTCCCGGATTGTGAAGAGCATCCTCGGCCTTTCTGCGGCCATCCTGCTCGGAAGCATTGCGGATCAGATTTTCTGGAAAACAGATCAGATCATTCTGGGACGGATGTTCAACACCGTAGTCGTTGCCGTTTATTCTGTCGGTTCACAAATCTGTTCTATGTATATGCAGTTTGGCACACAGGTCTCAGGTGTTTTCTATCCCAGAGTCAGCGCCTTGTATCAAGAAGAAAACGGTCTGCAGAAAGTATCGGATTTGTTCATCCGGATAGGACGGATCACCTTCTACATCATTCTTCTGGTTTTATCCGGTTTCATCATTTTCGGACGTGAATTTCTGCTGCTGTGGGTCGGAGAAGGCTACGAAGAAGCCTATTGGGTTGCAATCATCGTCATGCTTCCATTTTCCATCGATCTGGCGCAGAATCTCGGACTTTGCATTCTGCAGATCAAGGGACAGTATGGCTTTCGTGCAAAGATTTATTTTCTGAGTGCTGTCCTGAATATTGTAACAACTGTCTTGTTTACAAAATTGATTGGAATTGTAGGTGCCGCACTTTCAACAGGTGTTTCCATGTTCCTGACCAGTGGGTTGATTATGAATTGGTATTTCCAGAGAAAAGCTGGTCTGGATATCAAAAAATTCTGGAAAGAAACAGCTCCGGTCATCATTACTGCAGTTTTGTTGACAATGGGTGCACTGATTCTGAAGCAGCAGCTTAAAATAGAACCAGCTGGGTCCTTCTGGAAATTTGGAGCAGGAGTCCTTCTTTATACGACTCTTTATGCTGCGGTCATGCTTGGAATCGTGGCCAAACAATCTGAAAAGGAACAATTTCTTCAAATTGTCACAAGCTTGACCCTCACTCTAAAACGAAAATAAGTGCCCACCTAACGAAACCACATGCTTTTTACCATTGGGGGTTGTAATGCCGGG
>ENA-OQJX01000931-OQJX01000931.1-human-gut-metagenome-genome-assembly--contig:-NODE-931-length-9869-cov-2.377951_pt1 | contig 9869 bp, 16 predicted proteins | sample MGYA00242615_ERZ504782 | MGnify/ENA primary metagenome ERZ504782 (study PRJEB26092, sample SAMD00036354) | human gut metagenome | host: Homo sapiens | study: EMG produced TPA metagenomics assembly of the... | reverse complement strand
GTATTTGTACTCCACGTTTCAGTTCATCTGTCTGTGGCTTTTGTCCTTACACCGCCGAAGATGACGGCATGTCTCAGTCCGGTATACTTACCGTATGCACTGAAGGATTCTCCTATCTGTATGGCCAACTCGCGGGTCGGCGTCAGAATGAGTGCTTTGATACTTTTGCGATTATCCGTTTTATATAACTTTTGCAAGATAGGGATGGAAAATGCGGCGGTTTTGCCTGTTCCGGTTTGAGCACATCCTAATAAGTCTTTTCCTTGAAGTAATATAGGGATCGATTTTTCCTGGATTGGGGTAGGGGTGGAATACCCCTCTTCTTGAAGAGCCTTCAATATAGGTTCTATCAAATTCAAATTTTCAAATGTCATGTAATCAATTAAGTGAGCCTCATGCCCTGTTTATATTTGGCAAATATACGTCAAGTCTTCCGGGAAATCTCTTTTTATGGAGGGGTTTAATTATATTTAACTAAGGATGCTGAGGTATAATCGCATGTTATGGTGTACTTTTGTTCCATATTTAGATAGTGGCATGGAAAATGATGAAATTGCATTTAAAATATCTTTGGATTGTATTGGTGGCTTGTACTTTGACCGCTTGCATGAATGGTGGGGGTGACTTGGCCGGTAAGTGGCAGTTGCGTCAGTATCAATATGCCGACGGTACATCAGAGAAGGTGGACAGTGTATTCTATAATTTTCAAAAAGGAAGTTTTTCTGCCATATGTTTGTTGAAAGATGGAGGGTTGACTACGTTTTTTGGAAATTATTCTTTGAAAGGTGCTGAAATTTCCATTATTTTGTTGCCTGAAAGCGTTAACGATAAAAATTATGATACTTATTTCGGGTGGCCGGAAGGAAAATGTACCTTTAAAGTAGAAGATTTGTCCTACTCTTCATTGCGTTTGGAATATGAGGGTACGAAATCTATTTTTCGGAAATTTTGAGATAAAGAATAAGAATAGACGATTTTACTAATAAAAACAATAGAAAAGATGAAAAAATTAGCCGTATTGGGAATGGGAGTATGCATAGCTCTGGCATTCTCTTCTTGTAAATCAAGTGAAAGTGCTTATAAGAAAGCATATGAAAAGGCAAAACAGCAGGAATTGGCTGAGCCGCAAACAACTGCCCCTGCAGAAGAGGTGGCTCCAGTGGTTACCGCTCCAGTAGAAGTAAAGGTGGTGGAAAGTGCACCTGCCGGCATGCGTCAGGAAAAGGTGACTGTGGTATCAGGTGGTACCAGCTTGAAAACCTTTAGTGTAGTTTGCGGAGCTTATAGCGTGAAAGCTAATGCGGAAGGTGTGAAGCAGGCATTGGTGAATGAAGGCTATACTGCAATGGTGGTTTACAATGCAGAAAGAAACCTGTATCGTGTAGTTATCGGTACATTCGATGACAGAGCATCCGCCGAGAATCTGCGCGACTCTTTCAAAGCTAAACATCCTTCGAATGATGACTTCCAGAAGGCATGGTTGCTGTATAGCGTCAATTAATAGAATTCTTTTTGGTAATTCATAACAGAAAGGAATGTATGTTTCCTTTCAAGATGAGGCAGTAACTGCGAAGTTACTGCCTTTTTCATGATATGCCGAAAGAATGTGAAGGCTGGCGCTGTCGCGTGTTTGGTTTGGCAAAACAAAGTGTTTCCTTTAACAGAACAGTTTGTTTCATTAAAGAGAACACTTTGTTTCTCTTAACAGAACATCTCGTTCTATCGCATAAAAACAAAATGTTTTTATATACTGAAACAACTTGTTTTTAAAGGTTGAAACAAAGTGTTCAGTACTGTGAACTAACGGACTAATTGAGAAAAGACCCAGATAAACTCATGTTGTCACAGTCTCTTTAGTTCCTCTTCCTTCGTGAATATTTCACTCTATTTCTCTGCCCCGGATTGATTTTCCTGATTGTGAAAAGTGCTTATAATATTCTCTCTTTCGTTTAAAAGAAGTTATAAAACAAGAGGTGGAAACTTTTAGACCTGAAAAAGTTTTTAATTTTGTGCCTTATCTTTGAGAAGAATATAGTATGGAACGACGATATATACTGAATGCGATTGATGCCGCTTTGCAGGCTGGCGAGAAAATTCTTTCCATTTACGATGATCCGGCATCGGATTTTCAGGTAGAAAAAAAAGCGGATAATTCTCCTCTTACTATTGCCGACCGTAAGGCTCATGAAACTATCTGCCGTTTTTTGGCTGATACACCTTTCCCTCTGCTAAGCGAGGAAGGCAAACATTTGCCTTTTTCGGAACGACGGAGTTGGGAACTTTATGGATTGTAGACCTTTGGACGGTACGAAGGAGTTCATCAAGAGGAACGGTGAGTTCACAGTGAATATAGCTTTGGTGCATCACTCAGTACCGGTAATGGGAGTCATTTATGTGCCGGTAAAAAAGGAGCTCTATTTTGGAGTGCATGATTCGGGTGCTTATAAGCTATCCGGTATTACTGCACGTGATGGAATGTCGTGGGATGAACTGCTTGCGAAAGCTGTCCGGCTGCCGGAAACAAGCGTGCACGAACGGTTTGTAATTGTGGCTTCCCGTTCGCATCTGACGCCCGAGACAGAAGATTATATCGAGAAAATGAAATGCAGCCATGCGGAAGTTGAGCTTATATCAAGTGGAAGTTCCATCAAGATTTGTCTGGTAGCTGAAGGCAAGGCTGATGTATATCCTCGTTTTGCCCCTACGATGGAATGGGATACGGCGGCTGGGCATGCTATTGCACATGCTGCCGGAATGGAAATTTATCAGGCGGGGAAGGAAGAACCTTTGCAATATAATAAGGAGGATTTGCTGAATCCGTGGTTTATCGTAGAACCCAAGCATACCGAAATAAAATAACGACTTTATGACATTTGAGATATTGTTTGTGCTGCTGGCATTGTTGGGCATGGTGATTGCTTGGTTCTGGATAAAATGCGTCCGGGCATGGTGCTCTTTTCTGTCGTAGTATTGTTCTTGTGTGCAGGTATCCTCACTCCTAAGGAGATGCTGGAAGGGTTCAGTAATAAGGGGATGATGACTGTTGCCATGCTGTTTTTGGTCAGTGAAGGCATCAGGCAATCGGGTGCTTTGGGGCAAGTAATCAAGAAGCTGCTTCCCCAAGGTAAGACTACGGTCTTTAAAGCGCAGTTCCGTATGTTGCCCACCATTGCTTTTATTTCAGCTTTTCTAAACAATACTCCGGTGGTTGTTATCTTTGCTCCCATTATCAAGCGTTGGGCCGAATCTGTAAAATTGCCTGCTACCAAGTTCCTTATACCCCTTTCTTATGTGACGATACTTGGCGGAATCTGCACCCTGATAGGGACGTCGACCAATCTGGTGGTGCATGGTATGATATTGGAAGCCGGATATGAAGGCTTTACTATGTTCGAGTTGGGTAAAGTGGGCATTTTCGTCGCGATTGCAGGCATCCTTTATCTGTTCGCTTTTTCCTCAAGGCTTTTGCCGGATGTTCGTACGGATGCGGTAAAGCTGGATGAGGAACCGGAGGAGCATGGAGATTTACATCGGGTGGAAGCTGTACTCGGCGCCCGTTTTCCCGGTATCAACAAGAAACTTGGTGATTTTAACTTCAAGCGGCATTATGGGGCCGAAGTGAAGGAGATTAAGCGTAGCGGTCAGAGCATTGTCGGAAATCTGGAAAATGAATATCTCCGCGAAGGGGATACGCTGGTGGTGATGGCTGATGACTCTTTTGTAAAGACCTGGGGGAATCTTCGGTGTTCGTGTTGCTGGCCAATGGCAAGGATACGGAACCGGTGCCCGGAAAGGGAAAGCGCTGGTTTGCCTTGGCTTTGCTGATATTGATGATAGTGGGTGCAACGGTTGGTGAACTTCCGGTTGTCAAGGAAGCTTTTCCGGAAATCAAGTTGGATATGTTTTTCTTCGTTTCCATTACTACTATCATTATGGCCTGGACAAAGATATTTCCGGCCCGCAAGTATACCAAATATATATCTTGGGATATTCTGATAACGATTGCTTGTGCTTTTGCTATCAGCAAGGCGATGGTGAATTCCGGAGTGGCAGATGCTGTGGCGCGTTTCATTATAGGCATGAGTCATCATTATGGCCCCCACGTGTTGCTGGCTGCTGTGTTTATCATAACGAACTTGTTTACAGAACTGATTACGAACAATGCGGCCGCGGCACTCGCTTTCCCGTTGGCACTTTCCATCTCTTCACAGATGGGAGTCAGTCCGATGCCTTTCTTCGTTGTAATTTGTATGGCGGCTTCTGCCAGCTTCTCCACTCCTATAGGGTATCAGACTAATTTGATTGTACAAGGTATCGGTAACTATAAGTTCACGGATTTTGTACGCATCGGGTTACCTTTGAATATCATTACTTTCCTGATATCCATTTTCTTGATTCCTTTAATTTGGCCATTTTAAAAAAAGAAGAAATAATAACATATGGAAGAAAACAACCACATATATCCGATATTTGACAAAATGCTGATGCGGAAAGACAAAGAAGACTTGTTGAAGCAGCACAGCGTGATGGTTTGGTTTACCGGCTTGAGCGGCTCCGGCAAAAGTACGATAGCCATTGCCTTGGAGCGCGAACTTCATAAAAGAGGATTGCTTTGCCGTATCCTGGATGGTGACAACATCCGCAGTGGCATCAACAATAACCTCGGTTTTACGGAGGCCGACCGTGTGGAGAATATCCGGCGTATAGCCGAAGTTTCCAAACTCTTTCTTGATACGGGTGTTATAACAATCGCGGCTTTTATCAGTCCTAATAACGATATTCGTGAAATGGCGGCTGATATTATCGGACAAGACGATTTTCTGGAAGTTTATGTCAGTACCCCGCTTGAAGAGTGTGAACGCCGTGACGTGAAGGGACTTTATGCCAAGCACGTAAGGAGAAATCAAGAATTTTACTGGTATTTCCGCGCCTTTTGAGGAGCCGGCTCATCCGGCTCTGACGTTGGACACCTCTGTTCTCAGCCTGGAAGAATCGGTCAATAAACTGTTGGAACTCATTTTACCAAGAATTCAGAAGAAATAAGATATAATGAAAGAAGAATATAAATTGAGCCATTTGAAGGAACTCGAAGCAGAGTCCATTCATATTATCCGTGAAGTGGCAGCGGAGTTTGAAAATCCGGTGATGCTGTATAGTATCGGCAAGGATTCTTCGGTTATGGTGCGCTTGGCCGAAAAGGCGTTTGCTCCCGGCAAAGTGCCGTTCCCGTTGATGCACATCGATTCCAAGTGGAAGTTTAAGGAGATGATACAGTTCCGTGACGAGTATGCCAAGAAGTATGGTTGGAACCTGATAGTGGAAAGCAATATGGAAGCTTTCAATGCAGGTGTCGGGCCTTTTACGCATGGCAGCAAGGTGCATACGGACTTGATGAAAACGCAGGCTTTGCTCCACGCATTGGATAAGTATAAGTTTGATGCGGCATTCGGTGGTGCTCGTCGCGACGAGGAGAAGTCACGTGCCAAAGAGCGTATTTTCTCTTTCCGCGACAAGTTCCATCAATGGGACCCCAAAAATCAGCGTCCCGAATTGTGGGATATTTATAATGCCCGGGTACATAAAGGAGAGAGTATCCGCGTATTTCCGTTAAGTAATTGGACGGAGCTGGACATCTGGCAATATATACGTTTGGAAAACATCCCTATTGTGCCGTTGTATTTTGCCAAGGAACGTCCTTGTGTGGAGATTGACGGAAATCTGATAATGGCGGATGACGACCGCTTGCCGGAACAGTACCGCGACCAGATAAAGATGCGTATGGTGCGTTTCCGTACGCTGGGTTGCTGGCCGTTGACCGGTGCTGTGGAAAGCGATGCCGATACCATCGAGAAGATTGTCGAGGAAATGATGACCACCACCAAGAGTGAACGGACGACCCGTGTCATTGACTTCGACCAAGACGCAAGCATGGAGCAGAAGAAGCGCGAGGGATACTTCTAAAGGAATTAAAAATTAAGAATTAAAAATTAAATCATTAAGGATGAACGATTCTACACTTGATATTAAAGGCTTTTCTTGATAAGGATGAGCAGAAAGACTTGTTGCGCTTACTGACTGCCGGTTCTGTGGATGACGGAAAATCCACATTGATAGGCCGTCTGTTGTTCGACAGCAAGAAACTATATGAGGACCAGCTGGACGCACTGGAACGCGACAGCAAGCGCATGGGAAATGCCGGCGACCACATTGACTACGCCCTTTTGCTGGACGGCTTGAAGGCGGAGCGCGAACAAGGCATCACCATCGACGTGGCATACCGCTACTTCTCGACCAACAATCGTAAGTTTATCATTGCCGACACTCCGGGACACGAGCAATACACACGCAACATGATTACCGGGGGCTCTACAGCTAACTTGGCAATTATTCTGGTGGATGCACGTATGGGTGTCATTACGCAGACGCGCCGGCATACTTTCCTGGTGTCGTTGCTTGGCATCAAGCATGTGGTGCTTGCTGTCAATAAGATGGACCTGGTGGATTTCTCCGAAGAACGTTTTAATGAGATAGTCGATGAATATCGGACGTTTATAGCTCCATTGGGTATTCCTGACGTAAACTGCATTCCGCTGTCAGCTTTGGATGGCGACAATGTGGTGGAGAAATCGGAACGTACTCCTTGGTATGAGGGTATTTCACTTCTTGACTTTCTGGAGACGGTACATATTGACAACGACCATAATTTGAAGGATTTTCGTTTCCCGGTTCAATACGTCTTGCGCCCCAATCTCGATTTCCGTGGTTTTTGCGGTAAGGTGGCTTCGGGTATTATTCGTAAGGGAGATGAAGTGATGGCATTGCTTCTGGTAAGAAGTCGCATATCAAGAGTATAGTTACATACGACGGCGAGTTGGATTACGCCTTTCCGCCCCAGTCCGTCACCCTGACTTTGGAGGACGAAATAGATGTGTCGAGAGGGGAAATGCTGGTACATCCGGATAACCTGCCCGTCATGGACCGCAATTTTGAAACGATGCTGGTTTGGATGGATGAAGAGCCGATGGATATCAACAAATCATTCTTCATCAAACAGACCACCAATATAAGCCGCACCCGCATCGACAGCATCAAGTATAAAGTGGATGTCAATACGATGGAGCATCTTTCCATTGACAACGGAAAGTTGAGCAAGGAAACATTGCCGATGCAGCTCAATCAGATTGCGCGCGTGGTGCTGACCACTGCCAAAGAGCTTTTCTTTGACCCTTATCGGCAGAATAAGGCTACCGGTTCGTTCATCTTGATAGACCCGATAACCAACAATACCAGTGCTGTAGGTATGATTATCGATAGGGTGGAGGATAAGGACATGCACTTAGCTGAGGACCTGCCTATACTGAATTTGCCTAAGCTGGGTATAGCTCCCGAACATTACGAAGCTATAGAAAAGGCTGTGAAAGAGCTGGAACGCCAGGGCGTGGCTGTACGGATAGAGCGCAGTACTTCTTTATAAGTATTGCAGTTCTCTCTCGGTATCACCGGAAGAAAACCATAACATATTAATATAAAGATAATAATGGGATTGTTAGAATTCAATAAGCTTCCGATAAACACCCTGGTAGGTGCGGATTGGAAAACATTCAAGGATATAACGGGCGGTCGTGACATCGGTGCTGCCTACAAAGGCAAGTATCGGCTGACAAAAGTTGTCTGCCGCCTGCTGTCCACTTTGGCTCCTCTGCAGGACAGACGCTATGAAAAGCTCCTGGCAGATAAGCCCTTGGAGCATGATCCGGTATTCATTTTGGGACACTGGCGTAGCGGGACTACGTTTGTGCATAATGTTTTCTCCTGCGACAAGCATTTCGGCTACAACACGACATACCAGACTGTATTTCCGCATCTTATGATGTGGGGGCAGCCTTTCTTCAAGAAGAACATGAGTTGGTTGATGCCGGACAAACGTCCCACGGACAATATGGAACTTGCCGTTGACCTTCCGCAAGAAGAGGAATTTGCTTTGGCAAATATGATGCCCTACACCTATTATAATTTCTGGTTCCTGCCCGAATATCAGCAAGAGTATGCCGATAAATACCTACTGTTTGATGACATCACAGAGAAAGAGCTGAAAGTGTTTGTAGGAGACTTTCGTCAAACTGATAAAGATTTCTCTTTGGAATACGAACGGAACCCAGTTTCTTAGTAAGAATCCGCCTCATACGGGACGTGTGAAAGAGCTTGTCAAGATGTTCCCCAATGCCAAGTTTATCTATCTGATGCGTAATCCTTATACTGTTTTCGAAAGCACACGTAGTTTCTTTACTAACACCATTCAGCCGTTGAAACTGCAGGATATCAGTAATGAGGAGCTTGAGAAGAATATTTTGTCCATTTATGCCAAACTGTATCATAAATACGAAGCGGACAAGGCATGCATTCCTGAAGGAAACTTGATAGAGGTGAAGTTTGAGGACTTCGAAGCGGACGCAATGGGAATGACTGAACATATCTACAAGGCTTTGTCCATTCCGGGCTTTGCAGAGGCGCGTGCCGATATTGAGAAGTATGTAGGCGGAAAGAAAGGATATAAGAAGAATAAATACAAGTATGATGAGCGTACAGTGCAGTTGGTTCAGGATAACTGGAATTTTGCGCTGGAACAGTGGAAGTACGATTTATAATGATTGTCAATTATCAATGAGAGAAATGATTCAAAAGAAAATTCGTATGTTGGGAGTGCTGTCTGCCATGCTTTGTTGCGGAGCCGTTTCTGCGCAGCAGCACGAGGTAGAGATGATTCCTTTCGGAATATGGATCAATGGATTGACCGCCAAATCAAGGAATCCGGTATTATTGGCGGTGCCACGAAGAATGTGTATGCCATCGGCCCTACTGCTACTGTCACCGAAACCAAGGCATACAAGAATATGGGAGGTTCGCCGTGGGCGACATCCAATGTGATGGCCCGGGTAGCCGGTATCACGAAAACTAATACTTCTGTTTTTCCGGAAAGCGAGGGGATGGTTTCTGCGCCCGCATGGACACCCGTATGGAGAGTGTGAAGGTTTTTGGAATAGTAGATATCACGGTGCTGGCTGCCGGCTCTATGTTTCTGGGTGAGGTGCACGAACCTATCAAGGGAACCAAAAATCCGCAGAAAATGCTGAATTCCGGCATACCGTTTACAAAGAAACCTATCGCCATACAGTTTGATTATAAAGTAAAGATGTCCGACCGCGAGAAGCGTATCCGTGCAACGGGCTTTAGCGTATCACAGATGTGGAAGGAAAGGACTTCCCGGAAGTGAATCTGTTTCTGCAAAAGCGTTGGGAAGATGAGAAGGGGAATATCTATGCCAAGCGCGTAGGAACGATGGTCGTAAGATATTATACTACTACCGATTGGCATAATAATGCCACTTATTCCATCATGTACGGTGATATTACCGGTGACCCTGCGTACAAGGCCCACATGATGCGTCTTCAAGTTGAAGAACGCTATGCAGTTAATAGTAAAGGAGAGAGCGTACCTATTAAGGAGGTTGCCTGGGGAACGGAAGATGATGTGCCTACTCATTTGTTGTTACAGTTTACTTCCAGCCATGGCGGTGCTTACATAGGTTCTCCCGGTAATTCGTTGTGGATTGACAATGTAAAATTGGTATATTAGAATAAAAGCAGTTAAAGTTGGATGCCATACTTTAGCTGCTTTTTTAATGGAGTCACTGAGACTTTGGGTTACTTCTTATTTCTTATTTCAGATGAATTTTGTATGTCAGCCCTCCACTGAAATATTTCATCCTCTGCATTTCCACCTGCACATGCAGATGCTTGAACAACAGATAGGTGGCTCCCAAGGCAAAGTCCTTGGAGTCATATTCCGCTATCATCCTTAACTGCGGATGA
>ENA-OQJX01000930-OQJX01000930.1-human-gut-metagenome-genome-assembly--contig:-NODE-930-length-9891-cov-3.006247_pt1 | contig 9891 bp, 10 predicted proteins | sample MGYA00242615_ERZ504782 | MGnify/ENA primary metagenome ERZ504782 (study PRJEB26092, sample SAMD00036354) | human gut metagenome | host: Homo sapiens | study: EMG produced TPA metagenomics assembly of the... | reverse complement strand
CCATTCCACGAACTCCATGCCGGGGTATTTCTCGGCATCATATGGGGTAGCTGTGATCTCCACCTCGGTGCCGATCTCTGCGGGGATATCGCTGCCCTCGCCCAGAGTGGACTTTGCCGTGCCGCCCGTAACAGTAACGGTACTCCTCAGCACGGAAGCGGGGATGCTGTAAACGGCGGTCAGCTTCACGCCGTCCTGCGGCATGGTAAAGACGATCTTTTCCGTGCCCTTTTCCGTTTCGGAACCCAGACTGCCTCAGTCGGGGCAAAGGCGGTGCTGGTGCCATTTTCCACCTTCCAGTGATGGAACGACTCATTCTCCTTGACAGGCTCATTGGCTTCGATCGTGACGGTCTGGCCCGGCTGTACGAGCACCGTGCCCGTCTGTCTTTCGCCCTTTCCGACGCGGATCGTACCGCCCGTCACGATGACCGGCATATCTACTACAGGTGCCGGGAAGCTATAAGAAGCTTTCAGTTCCACCGGGCTGTCCGGCATGGTGAAGGTCATATTTTTTTCGGTATTTTTCTGCTCTTCGGTCAGTTCAAAGCCTTCCGGGCTGACCACTTTCCAGCCGCCGAACGTTGTAACACTCGGGTTTTTGTTCTCACCGCTCACCGTGACCGTTTCGCCCTCAAAGGCGGTAGTCAGTTTTCCATCCGTGTCACCAACGACCTGAGCGGTGCCGTTTTTCACGGTAATGTTGTAAGTCTCCCTCGGCTCAATGCGCAGGTATCTTTTTTCTATTGTCTCAGGAATCGGGGTAATGCGGGAGTCCTTGTACTCCGAAGATTTGGCGTACTCCGAAGATTTGGCCATTAAATAGACATAGGGTTTGCCATTCGCCTGAGTGAAGCTCACTTTGCCAAGGCCATGGGTACTGTAACGGTTACTGTCCAGTTCCACAATACCGCTGCATGTGATCTCTGCGCCGTCCTGACCGATCGAACGATTCACACTGCCGGACGTCACCGTCACATTGTTTGCACTGTTCACCGTCAGCTTCGAAACCGTCGTGCCATGCTCATTACCAAGCTTTATATCGCCAGTACAGTCAATAATCGTTTCGCCGCCAATGCCGCCTTCGGTCGTGACCGTATTTGCCCGATGCACGGTAAGGCCATTCCCTATCAGGTTTCGGCCGTCACCATGCGAACCGCCAAAACTTTTGAGGATCACATCACCGGAACAGGTGATCTCCGCCTTGCCTTCAATTGCTGCAGCCGCACTGCCACCTAGCTTGGTCACTTTCACATCCTTTGCGCCGTCTACGGTCAGGTTACCGTTCACAACGTTGGGTGCATCCGCTTTCAGATCAATGGAAACATCCTCCGGTGCCGTGATGGTCAGGGCGCCTTCAAAGGATTTTCCATCCTTCAGCTTCAGGGTCTTTTCCTCAATGTCATAGTAGAGGATGTCGTTTCCAAGGATGTCTGTGTAGTTCTTTCTGGTAACAGGCGTATTATTGATTTTGATGTTGAAATACTGTACAATTTCGTCAACCTGATTGCCGTCCTTGTCCAGTTTGGTGATCGTGCCAAGCAGCTTGCTGGTGTCAATTTCAGCTTCCTCTTGACCATTGCCGATATAAATGCCATCGTCATCTACAATTTGCAGCGTAACATTGCCGCCGGTGATCTTGATGTTTTCGCCTTTGCCAGGCCATCGTCCGCCGCCGATTGCCGCAGCAGGGCCGCGTCCGCCGCCGGATCGAGAATATACAGTGCCGCCCTCAATGGTAATGTTCCTACCGTCACCTCGACAGCCGCCGCCAATACCAGCTGCTTCGCTGCCGGGTATCGCCGTTACATTACCATCACGAATCGTAATATTTTGACCCGCTGCGTGTTGACCTCCGCCAATGCCTGCACCCAAGACACCGCCCTTGGCGGTGATGGTGCCGCTTTCGATCACAATATTGCTGCAGCCTTTCTCGGAACCACTGCCAATGCCTGCACCCCAGTTACCGCCGTAAGCTTCTAGCGTACCGGAGCCGCTGATGGTCAGGGTCCCGTCGTCGTCGGCCTTTTCCACACCGGCGTGGTCCGTGCCGCTTTGCAGGATATTCTTGCCTGCAATAACTAGCTCCACATTGCCGCTGACCGAGACTGCCGCATCGGAAGTAGTCTCGATATTGACATTAGACAGTGTGACTTTTGCACCCATGGTGCCGCCTTTGATGGTAATGGTATTGTGCGTCTGGCTGCCGTCCGTTGTGATAGACAGATTGCCCCTTTGCTGGGCTTCATTATTGCCCTGCTGGACATACTGTTTGTCATCAGCCCCAATATAGACTGTGATGCTGCCGTATTTGAGATTCATCTGATACTCAGTTTCTACCTCCGTACCGTTCTCTTCGTCCAGCACGCTCACCGCGCTTTTGGCAGCGGTGCTCTGCTGGAGCAGGGCATCGGTGCTTGCGGCCAGAGCCGGGGCGGAAAGGCTGAACATCATGCATGCTGCCAGCGCAGCGGAAGCTGCCCGCCGGGCCAAAATATTTCGTTTCATAGGGGTTCCTCCTTTGCGAAAATTATTACGGGGGGGGGTATGCATTACGGTACTTTGATTATCTCACACTTTACCGGATTTTGGAAGCAAACCTGCGTGAATCGCCCTAAAAGCAGCGTGAAAAGCATGATTTGTGCCGGTTCTGTTGCAGTTGTCCGGCCCGCAGGCACAGCAAAGCCCCCCGCAGGCCTTCGTCTGCCGGGGGGCTGTTTGCTGTTTTACTGCTTGGGGAACGCCTTATTCCACACTTCGATTACCTTGAACTTCGGGGTCCAGCCTTCGGGCTCAAAGCGGTCGCCCTTGGCATCCATGGTGCCCTGCTCGGTGCACCACTGTGCGGCCTTTGCCATATCGGGGTCGGTCACATCCGCAAACGCGGGCTGTGCGGCGGGTTCGGGCTTGCCCTTCTCAGTCCAGATGAGCAGTGCCAGCTGGCCGCGGTTTGCGGGGATGGCCGCGCCTGCAGGCAGCAGGTCGTTCAGGATCACGCGGGTGGCGATCTCGTAGCCGCCCCAGATGCTGCACCGCCCACGGCCACGGCGGCAATTGCACCGCCCGTGGTATCCATGGGTGCAGGTTCTACGCCGAAGTCTTCATCAATAGGTTCGTCCGGGTCAGGCTTGGCCACCGGGCTTGCCGACCAGTGGGCGATCAGTTTGACCGGGTAAACGGGCATCTTAAACGTAGTGGTCGCGCTCTTGGCATTGTCCAGCTTGAGCTGCAGATTTTCCGGAATGCCACCGGGGAATTTCTCGTAGAAGCTATCGGGGTACTTGATCTCCCATTCCACGAACTCCATGCCGGGGTATTTCTCGGCATCATATGGGGTAGCTGTGATCTCCACCTCGGTGCCGATCTCTGCGGGGATATCGCTGCCCTCGCCCAGAGTGGACTTTGCCGTGCCGCCCTCAACAGTAACGGTACTCCTCAGCACGGAAGCGGGAACGCTGTAAACGGCGGTCAGCTTCACATCGCCTTTGGGCATATCAAAGCTGATTTCCTCGGTGCCTGCTTCCTCCTTGGAGCCAAGCTTGCCATCGGTCAGGGTAAAGGCGGTGTTTCCCTCTTCCACCTTCCAGTGATGGAACTTCACGCCCTTGGCGGCATCCTCATCGGTGGGTGCGTTGGCCTTGACGGTGACCGTTTCGCCCTCAAAGGCGGTAGTAATCTGGCCGGTGGTGTCGTCGCCCACCTGAGCGGTGCCGTTCGCAACGGTAATGCTGTAGTAAGTCTCCCTCGGCTCAATGCGCAGGTAGCTGCTTTCTACCGTATCAGGGAGCGGATGGATGCGCGGGTCGATCAGCTTTGCATCCTCGGCTTCGCTGGTATAGTAGACGTATTTTTTGCCGTCTGCCTGTGTAAAGTCAACAGTGCCCACATGGCCGCCCGGTGCATTGTTTTTCAGGATCACAGTACCGGAAGCGGTGATGTCGGTATTTTCGGAGACTGCTCTTTCGGCATCACTGATGGAAATGGTGACATCCTCGGCCTTGTTGATCGTCAGGTTTTTCGCCGCTCTACCGTCGGTACTCTCAATGGTCACGTTACCACCGCTGGTAGTTACCACCGCTGGTAATGGTAAGAGCCTTATTCGAAATACTATTGCCGTTTGCATAAAGATCAACATCACCGAGATTGTTAATACTCAGATTTCCATTCACAACCACGTCTCCGCCGCTGCGGATATCCACCTTACCGGTGCAGTCGATCGTGCTGGTATCATCTCTGGCGAAAATCGCAGCAAACTTATTGCTGCTGATCGTTACATTATGTGCATCCACTACAATCAACTTTGCAGCCACAGCAATCTGATCTTTACCATCCAGATTTATATCCTTGCCGGGTGCGTTGATTTTTTGAAGCGACCTTGGTAGTTTGCCATCCGACTTCAACGTTTGGGTGGTCGGGTCGTAACTCAGCACACCATTTCCTAAAATGTCTTTATAGTTTTTGCTGGTAACGCGGGTTGGTGTAGTGTTCTCGCTGCCCACCGCAATGCCATAATCCTGTACAACATTGTAATTCGGGATCAGAGTCACGTTATTGCCCGGCATAGTAAAGGTGACTGTGGGGTTCGCCTTCTGGTCATCTGTAAGCGTGATGCCCTCAGCAGTCCAGCCGGTAAACTCTGCGTTTTCTCTGCCTGCTGCGGTCACGGTGACCTTTTCGCCCGCAAAGGCCGAGTTCACTGCCTTACCATCCACGGTGATGGTGGCACCGTCTGCGGTAATCGTATAGGAAACTTTCGGCACAATGCGCAGATAGTTTTCAGTTCTTGCCGGAATCGTCCAGTGCCCGCATCCGTCGGCGTTGCGTCAGGCGCATTGCTGGTATAGTAGACAAAATCGTTCGCACTTACCGGAGCGGCAAACTCAATTCCGCTAATTGCAACTCCCGAATTCGCGCCTGCTTCCGTGTGCTCAAGGGTAACAGGGCAAAGACAGTAGATGTACACTTTTCCATAAACCGGTGCCCAATTACCAGTGCTGGAAACTTTCACGGAACGAGCGTTTTCGATCAACAGATTATTACTCACAATCATCTCTGTGGATTCCAGCACCACGTCCGTGTTCGGTGCATCGATGGTCAGATAATTGACTGCGCTGGCATTCGGCTTCAGCAGGGTCAACTTTTGCTTATCAGGATCATACTTCAGGAAGCCAAGAATGTTGTTGCAATTATCGCTGTCAACTTCCACCTTACCTCTGCCATAGATTTCAATGGTAATGCCATACTTCGTAGCAACAGACGCATTAGCATCCGTTCCGCTGTTCTCCGCGTCCAGCACGCTCACGGCGCTGCGGCGAGTCATGCTCAACTGCATCAGCGCATCGGTGCTTTCGGCCAGCGCCGGAGCGGAAAAGGTGAACATCATGCATCCGGCCAGCGCCGCCGATACTGCACGCCGGATAAGTTTGCCTTGTTTCATGGTACAACCTCCTTTTTCCCCTCGCATTTTTACGGGGGGGGGTATATATTACAGTATCTTGATTATCCCACACTTTACCGCATTTTGGAAGCAAACCTGCGTGAATCGCCCTAAAAGCAGCGTGAAAAGCACAATTTGTGCCGGTTTTGTTGCAGATGTCCGGCCCGCAGGCACAGCAAAGCCCCCGGCAGGTTTGCGCCTGCCGGGGGCTTTACTATGTTATGAAAGATCAATCCTTCTTCTCTGCTGTGCGGGCAAAGAAGTTGGCGAGGATCGCACCGGAAATGTTATGCCACACGGAGAACACAGCGCCGGGAATGGTAGCCAGCGGATACTGTGCAAAGTGTGCGGCGGCCAGACTGGTTGCAAGGCCGGAGTTCTGCATGCCCACCTCGATGGAGATCGCGCGGCACTTGGTGGAGTCCAGCTTGAGCAGCTTGCCCACGCCAAAGCCGGTGAGGTAGCCCAGCACATTGTGCAGGATGACCACCACAAGGATAAGCAGACCGCTGGTCATGATCTTGGCGCTGTTGGCGGAGACCACGGCGCAGATGATCAGCACGATGGCGGTAGTGGAGACCAGAGGCAGCACACGGACGGCTTCCTCGGTGAACTTATGGAAGAAGTGATTGACCACAAAGCCCAGTGCGATGGGCACCAGCACCACCTTGACGATGGACATGAACATGCTCATGGGGTTCACGTCAACACGCTGGCCAGCGTACAGCAGGGTGAGCAGCGGGGTGAGGAGCGGAGCCAGCACGGTGGAAACAGCGGTCATGCCAACGGACAGTGCAACGTCGCCCTTGGAAAGGTAGGTCATCACGTTGGAAGAGGTGCCGCCGGGGCAGGTGCCAACCAGGATCACGCCAATGGCCAGCTCGGTGGGCAGGTGGAACACCTGCGTGAGCGCCCATGCCAGAAACGGCATGAGGGTAAACTGTGCAACGCAGCCCACGATCACATCCTTCGGGCGGCTGAACACCACCTTGAAGTCCTCCGGCTTCAGGGTAAGGCCCATGCCGAACATCACGATGCCCAGCAGGTTATTGACCCACGCCGTCTTTACCACGCTGAACGGGCCGGGGAAGAACAGGCACCCGCAGCCACCACAATAACGATGGCGGCCATGTACTTGCCCACAAAGTCGCTTACTTTTTCCAGTGTTTTCATAATTGTTTCTCCTTTTCCTTCTGACATGCTTTGGGACAAAAGCATCCGCAAAACAAAACGCCCTTGTCCCCTACGGTCTGTAAGAGACAAAGGCGTGTAAAATCCTCTGCGGTACCACTCTTATTGCCAGCACAACGCTGACCACTCAGTGCACGTCCAACAACGCGCGGCCCGTGATAACGGGGGCCTGCCGTTCCTGCTTACTGGGGCGCACACCGTCCATTCAGCCGGAAAGCTCGGAGAGGATCTTCCCACGGATGCCCTGCACTGCCTTGCACCAACCGGCAGCTCTCTGCAGCATTCCTTCCGGGTACTTTTTCTCGTCATAGCCGTAATATTCTTGGTGACATGGAGTATACTCCCCTGCAAAGGCAAAGTCAATAGAATGAAGCTTCTGATTTTTCATGCAGTTCATTTCAGGAGTGAAAGTGGTTCACGCAGCAGACAAAGCAGAACGGCATCGGCACCGACTGCTCCGGCAGGATGACGCGAAGCCATGGTCTAAAGAGTCGGCGGCGATGCCATCCCATCACACAACAAAAGACCGCTCATCTTTTCGGGTGAGCGGTCTTGCTGTTTCTGCGGTTTATTCGCCTTTGGCTTTTGTAAGCAGCATGTGCACGTATTCCGCGCAGGCATCCCAGTCGCGGGCGGCGGCCTTGTCCTTCGGCATCAGGCTGCTGGCAAGGCCCACGCCAAGGCAGCCCGCCTTGCGGAACTCCGGGATGTTCTCCGGCGTTACGCCGCCAATGGCAACATAGTTTGTGTCGTCCTGGAATCCGACAATCTGGGGCAGGAGAAAAACGACCTCTGAGCCGCTTTTTCCTGTCTGATACGCAAAAAAGATCCCGTTCACCCAGAAGTGGACGGGATCTTTTATTGCTTATGGGGCTTTCCTGCAGCCGATCAGGCCTTGACGAAGGCAGCTGCTTACTTTGCAGCCAGATACTTGCCCAGCTCGCGGCCCAGCGTCAGGCACATACCAATGCTCACACCGGGGATCGGGGTGATATACTCGGGACCAAAGCGCATACCGCAGGTGTTGCCGGAAGCGTACAGGCCCTCGATGGGCTGATAATCCTCGTTCAGCACCTGCTGGTCATTGGTGGTCACAAAGCCGCCGGTGGTCACCAGTGCAAAGCCCAGACTCGGGGTGGTGACATGGGCGTAGAAGGGAGCCTTTGCAACTGCATTCAGGAAGTGCGGGTCCTTGGCAAAGTCGCTGTCGTAGCCCTCGGCGCAAACCTTATTGTACTGCTCCACAGTAGCGGAAAGGGCTGCAGGCTCCACACCGATGTACTCAGCCAGCTGTTCGATGGTGTCGGCGCAGTACCAGCCGTTGGTGCCCTCGGCACCAGCAGCCTTTGCGGCCTCAAAGTTGCCCTTCATGCTTCCACCACAGCGGGCATGTCGTACTCGAATGCCTGATGGCCGGGGAAGCCGCGCAGGATCTGGGTCTCATAGGTGCTGTCGTAGATGGAGGTGATATTGCCGCGCTTTGCACGTGCCATGAAGAAGCCGTTGATCTCCGGGCCGGCAAAGGCTTCGTTCTGGAAGCGCTGGCCATTCTCGTCCACCCACAGGGGGCCGGGCAAATAGTCGGGCACGGCCATGGAGTCGAAGTTCATGGTGGAGATGTCGCCCTCCAGACGGCCGCCTGCCCACACACCCATCTGGATGGTGGAGCCGTCGCGGCCAAAGGGAGCAAAGAAGTCCTCATCCTTGGTGAACAGACGCTTGATGTCCGGCAGCAGATCGTCCATCATTTCCTTGTTGCCGCCAAAGCCGCCGCCTGCCAGCACAACGCCATTCTTAGCGTTGATCTTGAGGTAATTGCCGTCGCCGTCCTGTGCGATCACGCCGGTGACCTTTGCACCGTCCATTACCAGCTGCACACCCTTGGTGCCAAACAGAGCGGTGGCATTGTCAGAGAAATTCTCCTCCACATAATTGTAATTGTCCCAGCTCAGGTCCTTCAGCTCCAGCTGACCGGCGGTGTTGTTGTTCTTCTCGCCGCTGGCGGGGTTCTCCCAGTAGTTCTCCCACCATACAGTTCGTACTCGAACCCGATTCTTTATGAAAAAGGGTTTGGGTACGTTTTTTGTTTATCGGAAGTTCTGCGGAAGGACTACTCGGAACGGTAAACGAGCAAAGGCAGGGTATCACTATGATAGTGGTATCCTGCCTTTTGCTTTGCGGAATCAAGTTCGCTTTGTGCGAACTTGGTCGTCCCCCTATATGGCGCGTTTGGGAGTAGTCGCTGCGTACGTGCGTACCGGGAGCCTGTACACCTCTGACAAGGTGTAACACACTAGACTTTGTGCCAAAGTCTGTGTGCCAAGGGGTCAAGCCCCTTAGAATCCCTGCGGAGCGTGTACGCACGTACGCAGAAAAATGGCAAAATTTCACTATATCGGGGTGTTCTTTCATGGTGGAGTGTGGTATACTCGGCTTAGCCCAGTAAATCGGAGTTTGACGAGGTAAAAGAATATGAATGGAAAACATCTATTTCTTACATCTGCAGGGTTGACCGATAAGATGAAAGAGAAATTCTTTGATATTATTGGAAAGTGTCCGAAGGATGTGAAAGTGCTTTATATTCCAACAGCTGGCATTGAAACAGATGGTGCAAGAGAGTCGCTTGCAATATGTTTTCATGAACTCTTTCTAATGGGAATTCAGTACGAAAATATATTAGTGTACAATCTGGAATTAATTCTTTCAAAAGACTATCAAAGAACCTATTCTTCGTATGTTACAACCCCGTTTATGCTTACAAGGCTATTAACTTTTGAAGAATTAAACCAATTTGATGCTGTTTTTGTCAGTGGTGGTGATGTATCTGTGCTTTGTCGTGAAATGTCTAGAACTGGTTTTGATAGAATACTTAATAATGCAATTAAAAACGGACTTATATATGTCGGAATCAGTGCAGGAAGTATGTATGCGGCGGGAAATTTAACAGATGGATTACATATTATTGACAATCCTATTATCCCCCATTGGAATGGTTCTGAAACAACAGTATTACCGAACGGCAAAGATGAGATTAAGCTTGCTGATGGAAAAGCTGTTTATGTAGAGGATAATTACATGAGTGTAATATGATGCACATGTAGGATTAGTCAAATTCCAGTTTGCCGTACTCGTTCCAGCAGGGTTTGGGGCAGGCACGCCAACAAGAAGCTGTCCCAAAGGGGCAAGAATTTTCAAGAATTGAAAATTTGTGGCACGGGACGATTCTTGCTCTCACCTTTTTCGCTGCGTTTCGCAATTTTCGCA
>ENA-OQJX01000928-OQJX01000928.1-human-gut-metagenome-genome-assembly--contig:-NODE-928-length-9909-cov-0.989368_pt1 | contig 9909 bp, 15 predicted proteins | sample MGYA00242615_ERZ504782 | MGnify/ENA primary metagenome ERZ504782 (study PRJEB26092, sample SAMD00036354) | human gut metagenome | host: Homo sapiens | study: EMG produced TPA metagenomics assembly of the... | reverse complement strand
ATGGAAGAGCACTTGAATGCTTGCAACGATATACTTGGCTATCATGATTTGTTGGTGCATAACTATGGGCCCAATAAACGCTTTGCATCAGTCCACATCGAAGTAAATGAATCAATGAACTTGAATGAAGCACATAAGATTATTGACTTGATAGAAAAAGACTTTAAAAAGTCTTTGGATGTGGAACTCGTCTGTCACTTGGACCCAATGCCTGTTGATAACGAAAAATACTATAATATCTTGCATCAATTAAAGCAAATCCTTCTTGAAACAGGTAGAGGGCTCGATATACATGATTTTAGAGTCATCCATCAAGGGAAAACGCTGCAGTTTGATGTAGTTTGTTCCTGAAAAATTCCAATTTGATGATACAGAAACTCGAAAGAATTTTACGTATTCAAATAAGAAGAGAAAATCGGAAATTGTCATTTGGAAATCACGTTTGATCACAATTATCTTTGTATTAAAGATAAGATACTAAAAAGACTCTTTAAAGTTTTTTATTCAAAGAGTCTATCTTTCTTTTAATTGTTTTTGTAGGGCTTGTCGTGTCGAGGTTATTCTTGCCCTTTGTTTTTGTTTCGGGCAACCAATTGTAGGATCAACAAGGAAAAGTCGGCAGAAGTTCTTTGATTTTTTGGAGATAGGGAAGGAAAAGCTCGTTTTTCGTTGTGTTTTATCGACTGTAGAAACCAGTGTTTTGCTGTCTGAAAACAGAAAATCGTTTCATTCTGTAAATCTTTATTCTTTAGAAATTCTAAAGTTTTTAAAAAGACTTCGAACTCTGCTTGATGGTTTGTCCCTACGGAAAGGGGAATAGATAGCTGTTCTTGTTTACCTTGATAGACAATCAAGATCCCTCCTCCGCTAGGTCCAGGGTTGCCTTTTGTAGAGGCATCAATGTATACTTTTAACATAAAAAGAGATTCTCCTTTTTGTTCAAATTAATGTTATGGTAAGATTATATCATTACTGAATCGGTGAGAGGTTAGAGAATGAAAAAATATTCGATGGCAGCCTGAACTGGCACATACAATCATCTATTGGTCATTGACTTGATCATTCTGTTTTTTAGTCTGATTCTTTCTTTAGAAAACACGGGTCCTTATTGGAAAAGCAATGTTGTTTTAGGTGTTTTTCTTGTTTTTCTATTTCTAGGATGGCGGCGTTCTTTTATTTTAAAATCCAACTCGGTCATCATACGCTATGCTGCTTTTTGGAAAGATCGGGAAATAACTGTCGGTCAGATTCGGTCTTTGACACCGACTAATACAGGAGTACAAATGACATTGCAAAATGAGAAAGCCCCATCTGTTTTTATGATGCGAAAAAAAGATCAAGTGGTTCTTTTTGATCATCTTGAAAAAAACGGGCCTAAAGTAGAACCATCTTCTCAACAGAAAAGAAATAATATCCCATATACGAAAAATAGAAAAAGTTAATTTTAAAAAATAGGCCCTGAAGAAATGAATCTTTGTAGGAAAAGAAAAGAGTGAGACGTACGGATCAACCCGTTAAGCGTCTCACTCTATTTGATTATCTAAATCAATGTATACTGGATTCGGAAGTCTGAACACTGCCTTTCTTGACATGGGCAGCTTGTGTTCCTCGATTCCCCTCGATGATCTCAAATTCGACCACTTGATTTTCTTCCAAAGTTTTGAATCCCTCTTCTTCAATCGCAGTAAAATGTACAAAAATTTCTTCTGTGTCATCATAACTGATAAAGCCGTATCCTTTTTTGTTGTCAAACCATTTTACAATTCCTGTGGTCAAAGCACTCACGACCTTTCTAAAGTCTGATCATAGCCTTCATTATAAAGAGTATTTATAAGTACGTCAAATAAATTAAAAACCTGTAATTTAATGTTTTTTTTCTGAATAAAAAAAGGTATAATTGGCATATCTTAACAAAGAAGATATTTTGTTGAATAAAGTTCGTGAAAAGGGGTAATCAAATGAAGAGTGATCTGCAAATTTCACAAGAAACAGAGCTAGAACCGATTATTGAAGTAGCTAGTAAATTAGATCTTAAGGAAGACGATTTGGAACTGTATGGGAAATATAAGGCGAAAATCAATTTTTCTGGAATCAATCGATCAAAGGATAACGCTGAGGGGCATTTGATCTTAGTTACTTCCATCAATCCAACACCAGCTGGCGAAGGAAGTCAAACGATCACTGTAGGATTAGGAGAACGCGCTTAATAAAATCAATAAAAAATCTGTTATTGCATTGCGAGAACCCTCACTTGGTCCTGTGATGGGAATCAAAGGTGGTGCTGCAGGCGGAGGATATGCACAGGTATTGCCTATGGAAGATATCAACTTGCATTTTACTGGTGACATGCATGCTATCACAACAGCTAATAATGCATTATCTGCTCTTTTAGATAATCATATTCATCAAGGAAATGAATTGAACATCGATGCCCGCCGAGTGATTTGGAAACGGGTAGTCGATCTCAATGATCGTGAACTGCGTAAAGTAATCGTTGGCTTGGGTGGGCCAATCCAAGGTGTCCCAAGAGAAGATGGGTTTGATATCACAGTTGCTAGCGAAATCATGGCTATCTTGTGTCTTGCGGCAGACCTTGAAGATTTAAAGGCTCGTCTTGCAAGGATCGTTGTCGGCTATACATTTGACCGTCAGCCTGTGACTGCTGGAGACTTGAAAGCAGAAGGCGCTCTGGCATTACTGCTGAAAGATGCAATCAAGCCGAATCTTGTACAAACAATTTACGGAACACCAGCTTTTGTCCACGGGGGACCGTTTGCCAATATCGCCCATGGCTGTAATAGTATTTTAGCTACCAAGACAGCATTGAGATTAGCAGATTACGTTGTCACAGAGGCAGGATTTGGTGCAGATCTTGGCGGAGAGAAATTTTTAGATATCAAAGTACCTAACTTGAAAAAAAGCGCCGGATGCAGTGGTGATCGTCGCAACAATCCGCGCATTGAAAATGCATGGTGGAGTGAAAAAGGATGAACTTAAAAATGAGAATCTTGACGCTTTGAAAATAGGTTTTGCAAATTTAAAACGTCATATACGTAACATGGAACAATACCAACTCCCTGTGATCGTTGCGATCAATGAATTCGTAACAGATACAGATAGTGAGCTTACACTGCTGGAGCACTTGTGCGAAGATCAGGGAATCCTTGCTAAAAGAGCAAGTGTATGGGCAAAATGGAGCAGAAGGTGGCGTTGATTTAGCAGAAGCTGTGGTACGATTGATTGATAGAAAAGAAGCTGATTACAAGCCATTGTATCGCCTAGAAGAAACGATACAAGAAAAGACTGAAACAATCGTTAAGAAAATCTACGGAGGAAATGGTGTTGTTTTTAGTAAAAAGGCGCAAAAACAAATAGAAGAATTTACGAAAAATGGATGGGATAATTTGCCGATTTGTATGGCGAAAACCCAATATTCATTCTCTGATGATCCTTCATTGCTAGGCGCACCTGAAGATTTCACCATCACGATCCGAGAGATCATCCCAAAATTAGGGGCAGGATTTTTAGTAGCCTTAACTGGGGATGTTATGACGATGCCTGGTTTGCCTAAAAAACCTGCTGCATTAAATATGGACGTGACAAACGACGGAGAAGTATTGGGATTGTTTTAAGCTTGATCATAATCTACCGTATACTAAATGACTTTCATTAAACATAAGAGGAGCTGTATTTTGACTACAGCTTCTTTTTTTGAAGGTGTCAAGAGATTAATTGTGTTTGCACTAGGATCATTCTTTTTCTTTATTGTATTTTGAGCTATACTAAAGCATAATAGGAGGGTACGATGAAAACGACATTTATAAGAAAAACCGGTTTTTACGGTATGGGCAGCTCGATTCAATTAAGAATCAATAATGAAAAACGCAGTGTTCTCAATCATGAACAAAAGATAACGCTTGATCTGGAAGTGCCCTTTACGATGCAGGTCACCTTTTATTGGCTAAAAAGCCCCGTTTATACAGTGAAAGAAGCAAAGCCTGTTTATGTGATCACAATGAATGGTTTGATTCTTCAAATCTACCGTTCTTATTTCTGGCAACTGGATTGGGGGCCGTTTTCCTACAAAATTCTATTTTTCAGTTTTTTTGCAGTTATCGTGTTATTTGCGTTCTTTTTCTATATAAAAAACCGGGCATATTTGATCAAGGAGGAAAATTATGGCAAACTCTGATCTTTTTTTAATCAGTTTCAATCGAATCGAAAAATGGATGAGAGACGAGATGGGAAATGCACGAAACATGGGATTTACCGAACTTGTCAGACGCCTAGCTCAAAGAAAACAATTGATGATCAGAAAATATGAAGAATGATCTTTTACAGCTTGCTCAGTTAAGGAATGCAATCGTCCATGACCGAATCGCCGTCGATTTTGTCATTGCAGAACCAAATGATTGGACAGTCAAGCGAATCCAGCTGATCGAACAAGAACTGATACGTCCAGAAACCGTACTACCTCGATTTGCAAAACGTGTAACAGGTTTTGAGCAAGATCTTCCGCTACTTGAACTGTTAAAGATAGTAGCAGAAAAAAGGTATTCACAGTTTCCGTTATATAATAAAGGAAAATTTGTAGCATTGATTACTTTACGGAATATAGGATTTTGGCTAGCAAAAGAAAGCCAAAAAGGTCCTGTTGATTTAACAAATAAACGAGCATTGGATTTGATTATCCAGAATGGGAAGTACACAAATTATCATTTTGTTCCAGCTAAAACACATATTTACGAGGTTGAAGCGATGTTTCGCGAGCAAGGAACTTTGGAAGCCGTACTTATCACTAAAGATGGGAATCCCGATGGTAATCTTCTTGGATCATACGACCTCGCGATATTTATAAACAAATAGAAAAGGATTGATTTTTTGTTAATTATTTATTGGATATTCAGCGCTCTGCTAGTGGGAGTGGATCAGCTGGTCAAATGGTGGATCACTGATAATTTAGCGCTTGGAGAGACGAAAAGTCTTATACCAGGTATTTTGTCACTGAATCATATTCGAAACACTGGAGCCGCATGGAGTATGCTAGAAGGGAAGATGTGGTTCTTTACTATAGTGACACTCATTGCAGTCGTTGTGATTCTCACATTGATGATTAAAATCGTGAAAAAAGTAATCGCTGGTTCATGATTGGATTGAGCCTGATTCTAGCTGGTGCGATTGGCAACTTTATTGATCGTCTCCGACTTGGCTATGTAGTAGACATGTTTCAAACAGACTTTATGAACTTTCCAATTTTCAATGTAGCAGATGTGACACTTGTATGTGGAGTGATCTGTATATTAATTTATATTATTTTAGATGAAAAGGATCAAAGAAAAAAATGACCGAACTTAAAACAACGATTCGCCATGAATCTGGTAGGATCGATAAAGTATTGACTAATCTATTCAGTGATTACAGCCGTTCGCAAATTCAATTGTGGCTGAAAGAACGTGCGGTTTCTGTCAATGGACAACCAGTCAAAGCAAATTACAAAGTAAAACAAGGAGACGAGATCACTGTCTTGATTCCTGAACCAGAAACATTAGATGTTGTCCCAGAGAACATCCCGTTGACCATCGTTTACGAAGATGAAGATGTCGCGGTAATCAATAAACCCCAAGGAATGGTCGTTCATCCTTCAGCAGGTCATACGCATGGCACAATGGTCAATGCGCTGATGTATCATATCAAGGATCTTTCTACGATCAACGGGGTTATCCGACCAGGTATCGTCCACCGAATCGACAAAGATACTTCAGGTCTGCTGATGGTTGCTAAAAATGACCAGGCACACGAATCATTAGCTAAGCAACTAAAAGATAAGACTTCTTTACGTAAATATGTTGCTTTAGTCCATGGAGAGATTCCTCACGAAAAAGGCACGATCAATGCGCCAATCGGCCGTTCGAAAGAAAACCGAAAAATGCAGGCGATAAGAGAAGACGGGAAGCCAGCTGTCACGCATTTTACTGTGTTGGAACGTTTTTGAAGGTTTTAACTTTGGTTGAATTAAAACTGGAAACTGGAAGAACACATCAGATCCGCGTGCATATGAAGTATATCGGCTATCCGTTAGCTGGAGATCCAGTATATGGACCGAAGAAAACTTTGAAAGGCAATGGCCAGTTTCTCCATGCGCAAATGCTAGGTTTTACACACCCGACTACAAACGAAAAAGATGGTCTTTGAAGCACCTCTTCCAGAAGTTTTTGAAAAAACTTTAGTAAAATTAAGAAAAAACATTGCATTTTAATTTAGATAACGGTATAGTAATTAACAACGAAAGCATAAAACTTAATAGAATTCCTTTAAGTTTAGTCCCGTGAGGCTAAGAAGGTGGGAGCAAGGATACGTATGGTGCGCCATAAAGTAAATTGCTCATTGACATATAGCTATCAGTGTATCAGTATACGCTCAGTCTAAACATTCCTCCTGTCCTCTTAGGGCAGGAGTTTTTTTATGCAAAAAAGTAGGGGGAAGTGAAAATGCAAGCAAAAGAAGTAGTAAGATCAGGTAACGATGAAGCGAGCATTGACTCGAATTACTTATGAGATTATCGAGAGAAACCATAAGTATCCAAGATATCGTATTGTAGGTAATCAAACACGAGATCTACATTGCATCAAAGAATCGCTGAACGTTTGAAGCAACTAGAAGATATCGATATTCCTGTGGGAGAACTAGATATCACTTTATACCGAGATGACAAAAAAGAAAATCCAGAAGAACCGGAACTTCATTCTTCTGACATCCCAGTTTCCTTAGAAGGAAAAGAAGTTATTTTGATTGATGATGTTTTGTATACAGGACGAACGATTCGAGCAGCAATGGACGCAGTAATGGATTTTGGCAGACCAAGAAAAATTTCATTAGCAGTCCTAGTAGATCGTGGGCATCGAGAATTGCCAATCCGTGCAGATTATGTTGGAAAGAACATTCCAACATCTCGGGCGGAAGAGATTTTAGTAGAGATGCAAGAGCTTGATGGACAAGATCGCATCATGATTTTGAAAGAGGAAGATTAGAGGAGAGAGAAACATGTCGGAGAAAAAAGGATTTCATAATGATGACGTGGTGTTAGATATCCACGATCGCCCAACCCCAGGACATTGGGTTGGATTAAGTTTACAACACTTGTTCACGATGTTCGGAGCAACCGTGTTAGTACCTATCTTAGTAGGGATCGATCCAGGTATCGCGCTAGTCAGTTTCAGGACTAGGGACATTGGTGTACTTATTTACTACTAAAGGAAAGATACCGGCGTACTTAGGAAGCAGCTTCGCTTTCATTGCGGCGATGCAGCTTTTGATGAAAACAGATGGTTATCCAGCGATTGCACAAGGAGCAGTCACAACTGGATTAGTCTACTTGATTGTTGCGCTGATCATCAAAAAGATCGGTTCAGCATGGCTGGATAAAATCTTGCCTCCGATCGTCGTCGGCCCAGTCATCATGGTTATCGGGTTGGGACTTGCGGCAAATGCAGCAACAAATGCTATGTATAATCAAGGCACATATGATTTCAAGTATATTGCCGTAGCACTGATCACATTAGGATTGACCATCTTCTTCAACATGTGGCTAAGAGGTTTTCTCGGATTGATTCCGATTTACTAGGTATTATTAGCGGGTACATCGTAGCCTTGCTGTTTGGAATCGTGGATACTAAGCCAATCGTAGACGCTGCCTGGTTTGCTGTTCCTAACTTTGAGATTCCATTTGTACAATATGAACCAAAGCTATATCTTGGAGCAATCACAACAATGGCACCCATCGCTTTTGTGACAATGACAGAGCATATCGGCCATCTTATGGTATTGAATAAACTAACTAAACGTAATTTCTTTGAAGAACCGGGTCTTCATAAGACGTTGACAGGTGATGGCTTAGCACAAATCGTAGCAGCCTTCGTTGGTGGACCTCCTGTAACAAGTTACGGCGAAAACATTGGTGTTCTGGCTATCACACGCGTCCATAGCGTGTTTGTGATTGGGGGAGCTGCAGTCTTTGCAGTCGTTTTGGGATTCGTGGGAAAATTAAGCGCTTTGATTTTAAGTATCCCTGGACCAGTCATCTCAGGAATCAGTTTTATCTTGTTTGGCGTCATTGCAGCAAGCGGAATGAAGATTTTGATCGAGAACAAAATCGATTTTGACAAAAAGAAAAATCTGTTGATTGCTTCAGTTATCCTAGTAGTAGGAATTGGCGGACTTGTCTTTGAAGTAGGCACATTTACATTGTCGGCAATGGCGTTAGCAACTGTACTTGGCATCATTTTAAATCTTATCTTACCAGAAACTTCACGAAGCGAAGAAAACTAAGGAGGAAACATTATGATCATCAAATCAGAACGTATCAGTTTAAAGCATTTATTGACCGTTGAGGCACTTACTGACCAAGAAGTTATGGGCTTGATTCGCAGAGGGCAAGAATTCAAGCAAGGGGCTAATTGGACTCCGCAAAAGCGCCAGTACTTTGCTACAAACCTCTTTTTCGAAAATAGTACCCGCACACATAAAAGTTTTGACGTAGCGGAGAAAAAACTAGGGCTCGAAGTGATTGAATTTGAAGCAAGTACAAGCTCTGTCCAAAAAGGAGAAACGTTATACGATACAGTACTGACGATGTCTGCATTAGGTGTAGACGTAGCGGTCATCCGTCATGGTGATGAGAACTATTATGACGAACTGATACAAAGCAAAACCATCCAGTGCTCGATTATTAATGGGGGAGACGGAAGCGGACAGCATCCAACCCAATGCTTGCTTGATTTGATGACTATTTATGAAGAATTTGGACACTTTGAAGGACTGAAAGTTGCCATTGTAGGGGACATCACTCACTCTCGGGTAGCGAAATCCAATATGCAGATGTTAAAACGCTTAGGTGCACAAGTATTCTTCTCAGGTCCTAGAGAATGGTACGATGAGGAGTTCGAAGTATACGGACATTATATGCCATTGGACGAACTACTAGATCAAGTTGATGTCATGATGATGCTTCGAGTGCAACACGAACGCCATGATGGAAAAGAAAGCTTCTCAAAAGAAGGCTACCATCAGGAATATGGTTTAACAGTTGAACGTGCGAAGAAGCTGCAAAACATGCGATCATTATGCACCCAGCACCAGTTAACCGCGATGTGGAATTAGCTGATTCATTAGTGGAAGGATTACAGTCACGAATCGTTCAACAAATGAGCAATGGTGTCTTTGTCAGAATGGCAATCTTAGAAGCAGTGCTAAATGGAAAAGCGTAATTATAGGAGGATGAAAAAATGAAAACACTCATTAAAAACGGTCAGATCAATACACGAAAAAATATGACGACACCAGCAGAAATTTGGATAGAAGATGGGCGAATCAAAGCAATCGGTACAGGATTCTCAGAAGCCGAATTTGATGAAGTGTTTGATGCAAAGGGACAATTGATCACACCTGGTTTAGTGGACGTCCATGTCCATTTGAGAGAGCCAGGATTTACATACAAGGAGACGATCGAAGCTGGAACTCGCTCAGCTGCACGTGGTGGTTTTACTACTGTATGCGCGATGCCAAATTTAAATCCTGTACCTGATACGGCAGAAAAGCTGAAACAAGTATATGACATCATTAGAAAAGACGCAGTTGTGAAGGTATTACAGTATGCGCCAATCACAGAAAATCTGCGAAGTGAGAAATTAGTTGATCAAGAAGCTGATTGAAGAAGGTGCTTTTGCTTTCACAAATGACGGTGTAGGTGTCCAAACGGCTGGAACGATGTATCTGGCTATGAAAGAAGCTGCGAAAAATAATAAAGCACTAGTAGCCCATACAGAAGACGAATCTTTATTATTTGGCGGTGTTATGCACGCTGGCAAGAAGGCAGAAGAACTTGGTCTTCCCGGAATCTTAAGTGTAACCGAG
>ENA-OQJX01000925-OQJX01000925.1-human-gut-metagenome-genome-assembly--contig:-NODE-925-length-9925-cov-1.226067_pt1 | contig 9925 bp, 12 predicted proteins | sample MGYA00242615_ERZ504782 | MGnify/ENA primary metagenome ERZ504782 (study PRJEB26092, sample SAMD00036354) | human gut metagenome | host: Homo sapiens | study: EMG produced TPA metagenomics assembly of the... | reverse complement strand
TTAAGAATAAATAGCAATATTTAACAATGACTAATGATAACAAATTTTCAGACAATTACAACTATTCAGAAAACTTTTAGGCGAATTTTAATAGAAGAATGATTTATTTCATCATATTTTCATACAAATGTTAAATTTTCATATAAATATAGGAAGCGTTTTACTGGCTTTTTACTATTTAAACAGGCTATCATAGGAAAAAGTGACAGAGAAAGTGAGGCGGAAAAGATGAACAAAAATGACGTACTGCTAGTTGCAAAAAATAAATCACTTTATTTTTTGCCTTCCATCCGCTCTTTAGATGTTTGGTCCGGAAAAGATTTACTACAGTCGGAATTCATTAAATCAGCTAGACAACAGTTGGCAAATTATCAGCTGATCGTTTTTTTAGATTATGGATTTGATATGGAGATGGCTCGACGCGTGCGCCCATTTACCAATGCAAAAATTGTGTTATTTTTTTGGAATCACTTCAAAGCAGAACACGAAGCGATGCTGAAGCAGGCACAAGATGAACCGGCAATCGATGAGATTTATCATTTTGATTTTTTGGAAGCAAAAGAACTTGGGCTGAAACATAATAGTTCATTTTATTCGAAACATATGAATTTTTCTTCTAGCGAACCAAAGACGGATCTATTTTTTGGTGCAACGAATAATGGGAGAAAAGAACGAGCAGAAAGCTATAAGCAGGAATTTATAAAAAGAGATGTTACGACCAACTATTTCATTCTTCCACATCGAGGGAATGAACAACCTGGATATCTTACTTATGAAGAGTACCTGAAAAAAACAGGGGAATCGCGCGGGATTCTGGAACTGTTGCGGGAGGGTCAGCAAGGAGTGACTTTGCGGACATTTGAATCTATGTATTTTCAAAAGAAACTAGTGACGGATAATCAAGCGATTGCTCATTATCATTTTTATCGTCCTGAAAATATTTTTTTGCTTCGAGAACGTGATTTAGATGAATTACCGGAATTTCTGCATACACCTTTTAAGCCAATCCCATCAGAGCTATTGGAATTTTATGATGCAGAAAATTGGGCAAAACGATTTATCACTAACGATTCCACTATTTATGAGCAATACGAATATGACCTCTCCTCTGTTGAAAATAAATAAAAAAACCTACATTTTGAAGAGATTATGTACCGAAACAAACAAGCACAATTCTTATGGCATCATGAGAGTTGTGTTTTCTTTTTGATCTTTCATTGGGCTTAAAAAAGAGAACCAGCTGCTGATTCAGCTGATTCTCATCAGAGAGCCTTTTACTCTGCGCCAAGGATTCCTTCTTTTGCATGGACTAATTGGGTCAAAAAGGCACAATATGGTGTAGCAATATCATATTTTTGTCCTTTTCGCCAAACGGCACCATTGATGTAGTCGATTTCAGTCAAACGATGGTTTTTGATCAGGTCTTGGTACATAGATGGGTAATGCAACCCGATGTTGTCAGGATCATAAGTAGAAGCAATATGTTGGTACACTTCTTCTTGATCTAGTATGATTCCTTCTTTTGCTGCGATAGAAGCAAATTCAGATACGATTGTTCGAACCATGCTCTCTGTCGCTTTTTGCGCGCCTAGTTCAGCAATATTACAATCCAAAATCGTGCATAAACCATTCAATGTTCCATTTACACAAGCTTTTCGCCAAATGGAATAACGAACATTATGGCTATAGATCGGATTTAATTTTGCTTCTTGAAAGACTTCTACAACTTTTTTTGTAAATGCTTCGCCTTCTGGTTCCAAGTTCTCTAGTTCGATTTCTCCATCACCTAACAATGTGACTTTTCCGGGACCAGCTAGACCAGCTGTCCACATCGTGATCCCAAATATGATATTTTTCTTTGGCACATATTTTTCCAGTACATCTTCATGACCTAATCCATTTAGTAAACACAAAACATAAGTATTGTCAGTAATAATGGATTGGATCGAACGAAACATATCATCTAATTGATTCGCCTTTGTTAATGCTACGATCAAGTCCACGTGTTCGTTGCTTTCGATGATTTCTTCTGGTGAATAGATTGGCAGTTTTGCGACCACTTCTTTACCGTTAAAGTCAGCAATCAACCCATTTGTACGAATGGCTTCAATGTGAGCAGGCCAACGATCATCAAGAGGACCTCATTTCCGCTTTGATGTAGCATCAATCCGATTCGGCTGCCCATTGCTCCGGCTCCAGCTATTGCGATTTTCATGTTTTTTCTCTCCTTTATCAATGAGTTCCCTTTTAGTATATAGAAAAATGGAAGAAAATAGCATTGTTTTGTTTGAAAAAAATGAAAAAAAAGTAGTCTTACTTAAGAAGAAAGTGAGGGATACAGATGGATATTTTGGCGGCAATTGATTCATTTAAAGGAAGTGCTTCTTCATTTGAACTAAATCAGGCAGTTCTAAATGGCTGGGAAGATCGTAAAGGAAGAAAAATCAATGTGCCGATTGCAGATGGCGGAGAAAATACTGCAGAAGCAATCTATTACGCGCTCGGGGGAACATGGCGTACCATTGATGGATGGATCTCTTATTCCGTCAGCGAAAAATCAGCTATTTATTGACAACTTGGCAAGGAAAAAATACCGCAGTCATCGAATCTGCACAAGCATTGGGGTTAGATCTACTTGATAAACCAACGGATCAAACTATCCGACTTGCTTCCAGTTATGCCTTAGGAGAACTTATCAAAGATGCACTGCTTCAAGAAGTAGAACAAATTATTGTCACTTTAGGAGGAAGCGGGTGTAGCGATGGTGGTCTAGGATTACTCCAATCCTTGGGTGCTTCTTTAGAAGGGTACACAGAAGGAAATCCTTTATTATCTACTAAAAAACTTCATTTTGATCGAAGAAACGTTCTTGTTTCTAAAGTAAAATTGATTATCGCTGCAGATGTTACCAATCCATATACAGGGTCAACAAGGAGCTGCTTGGCAATTTGGAAGACAAAAAGGAGGAATAGATACGACGCTAGCTTTCTTAGATAAACAAGCAGGAAAGATTGCTCAGCAAATAAAAGATTCTGGGAGGTGGATTTAGATGATATTCCAGGAAGTGGAGCAGCAGGCGGTATTGGTGGAGCCCTTTTTTGTTGGGAGCGAAGATGGTTTCTGGTTTCGATTTAGTCAGCCAAATCACTGGATTGGAAAAAAAGATCGAACAAGCAGATGTCATCATTACAGGAGAAGGGCGGATCGATCAGCAAACGATCCACGGAAAAGTTCCATACGGTGTAGCAAGTGCTTGCAAAAAATATACGAAAACCAATCATCGCTATTTGCGGAAGTAGAGACCAAGAGCTAGAAGGACTCTCTGATTTTCTCCCAATTGTCTTAAGTATTCATTTGGGTCCAATAGGTTTAGAAGAAGCAATGGAACACAGGCAAACATTAGAAAAAACAAAAATCTTAGGACAGACACTTAGCAGATTTTTCACCATCCTCCCGAAGTAGTTGACAAAATCATTTTCTTTATGCTATCGTAATTTCAAATATAGGACAAAGTGAGGGATCCGTGCATTGAAAAATTAAGTCGATTGATGAAAGCTGCATTCAGACTGTACCTTGTGGAGACAAGGGAGCAGTGTGCAGATTTTCGGGATTGGCTTGGTTTTTCGATGTATGGGTCTTTTTGTGTGTACCCAACCCTTGCATCCTCTTTAGCCAGTTCTGAAAATAGGACTGGTCTTTTTTTACGAGGTGATGGAAAATGTCTAAAATCGAAATAAAAAATCTGACATTCGGCTACGACAGCCAAGGCACATTATTATTTGAACAAGCAAATCTAAATTTTGACACACAATGGAAACTAGGACTTATCGGACGAAACGGTCGAGGAAAGACAACTTTACTGAATATTCTACAAAACAAACTACCTTATCAAGGGCAAGTAATCCATCAGCAAGAATTTGTCTATTTCCCGCAACAGACAAAAAGATAAAGAACGTTTAACCTATTACGTGTTAAATGATATTACGGATTTTGAGATATGGGAAATCGAAAGAGAGCTCCAATTGATACAAACAGATCCTGAAATCTTATGGAGAGAATTCAGCACACTATCGGGGGGAGAGAAGACAAAAGTCCTACTGGCACTTTTATTTGTGGATGACACTCATTTCCCGTTAATCGATGAACCAACGAATCATTTGGATATCTCTGGTAGAAAACAAGTAGCGGCTTATTTGAAAAAGAAAAAACAAGGCTTCATCGTGGTCAGCCATGACCGGGGATTTATCGATGAAGTAGTGGACCATGTTTTAGCAATCGAAAAAAGTCAACTGGAACTTTATCAAGGGAATTTCTCTATCTATGAAGAACAGAAAAAACTTCGTGATGAATTTGAAATGGCTCAAAATGAAAAATTGAAAAAAGAAGTCAGTAGGCTAAAGAAAACAGCAGCTGAAAAAGCCGAATGGTCTCGTTCCCGAGAGGAGATAAAACAAAGAAACAAGTCGGATTCATCGATACTGAATCTAGACGAGTGATAAAGGAGCAGTGGGTGCTGATGCTGCACGGACGATGAAACGATCCAAAGCAATCGTGAATCGGATGGAGACCCAGATCAGCGAGAAAGAAAAACTATTAAAAAGATATCGAATATATCGATTCTTTGACGATGAATAGCCAAGCGTCTCACCATAAGCGACTTTTAAGCGTAGAAGATCTTCAATTAGGGTATGAAAATCTGTTATTCGAGCCAATTCATTTTACAATCGAGCCTCATCAGCGGGTGGCGATTTCAGGTCCTAACGGTGCAGGAAAGTCATCCATTATCCATTATCTTCTGGGGGCATTCAACGGCAAGGTTATAGGAGAAAAATCCCAGCCAAAACATCTGAGCATTAGTTATGTACGCCAAAATTATGAAGACAATCGAGGAACGTTGGCGGAATTTGCAGAGAAAAACCAAGTAGACTACCAAGCATTTTTGAACAACCTCCGAAAGCTTGGGATGGAAAGAGATGTTTTTCATAACAAGATTGAGCAGATGAGTATGGGCCAACGGAAAAAAGTGGAATTGGCTAAATCTTTATCACAGCCAGCTGAACTATATATATGGGATGAACCATTGAATTATTTGGATGTCTTCAATCAAGAACAATTAGAACAACTGATCTTGAACGTGAAACCTGCCATGTTACTGGTGGAACATGATCAAACCTTCCTGGATAAAGTATCTACTGAGATTATTTCTCTTGAGAAAATCTAACCCTTGTAATCTCAAGAACAACAAGGTATGGTTAAGGGGAACTTTGCCAACGAAGGAGAGAATCACATGCTTTATGTAACGAGACACGGAGAAACAACTTGGAACGCACAAGGATTAGTTTGCGGACGGGCAGATGTGCCGCTGACTGAAAAAGGACAGATGCAGGCACAGAAAACTAGCAGAAAAGGTAGTAGATTTGCCTGTTCCAATCACGAAAATCATCCATTCCCCTCTTCAACGAGCAAGAGATACAGCACAAGCAGTTGCTGATCGTCTCAGCTTGCCGCTGACCGTTGATGAACGATTGGTAGAAATGGATTTTGGGGATTATGATGGACTGCCAAGCAAAGATGAGAACTTTCAAAAAGCACGTTTAGCATTCGCTGTACGATTCCCAAATGGGGAGTCAGTCTTAGATGTGTATGCACGGATCGTTCCTTTATTGAAAGAATGCATTGAAGACGAAGAAAATGTCTATCTGTTAGTTTGCCATAATGCCTTGATAAGAGTGATCAATGCTTATTTTCATCCGATGCCTAATTGAGGGGTTCTTTAGATTCATGGTAGATAATACAGAATTGGTTTCTTATGAGTAATTATGTGTTTGTGTTATTTAAATAAAATATTTCAAGGCACTGCTTTTGCTTAGCAGTGCCTTTTTTTAGGTTATGACAATTCTTTTGGTAATATAAACTCAACCTTTAGAAATGAAATTTAATTATTTTAATAAAAGTGTTGAAATTTTATTTCTTTAGATATATACTCTAGTCATAGAAATGAAGACGGATACAGAAAAAGAGGGATAATATGTTTGGCTTTTCAATATTTATGAACGATTCTTTGTCAGAAGAGAAGAAACAGTATATCCGCCAAATGGCATCCAATGGCTTTGTCGGTATTTTCACTTCCATGCATATACCAGAAGATGATGTTTCGGCATATCAAAAGCGATTGATCGAACTAGGAAGCGAAGCGAAAAAGAATAAACTAGAATTGATGGTCGATATTTCAGGAGAGGCATTGGAACGAGCTGGTTTTTCATTAGAAGATCTCACGCCTTTGAAAGCAATTGGTGTAACAGGTTTAAGAATGGATTATCATATTTCCAATCAGCAGATTGCCGACTGGTCACATCAATTGAAAATCAGTTTGAATGCTAGCACGATCACGCCTAAAGATATCGATGAATTGAAAGAAGCAGAAGCTGATTTCTCACAGATTGAAGCTTGGCATAATTATTATCCACGTCCCGAAACAGGGCTGGACAAAGAATGGTATCAGAAAAAAAATCAATGGCTCAAAATTCAAGGTCTTCCTTGTCCAAGGTTTTGTACCAGGAGATACAGAGTTGAGAGGCCCACTATATCAAGGATTGCCGACTTTGGAAGAACATCGCGGGGTCCATCCTCTTGCAGGCGCTCTAGATCTATTAGCAAGTAACACGGATATTGTTTACATCGGAGATGCAGGTCTGTCAGAAAACGTTCAGGAGCAATTTGCTTCTTTCCAAAAAGAACAGACAGTCTTGCTCCATACGGAACCTGTAGATGAAGAATTTTACGAATATATATTAGGGAAGCATACGAATCGGCAAGACGATGCAAGAGATGTCATACGAAGCGCAGATGCACGTTTTCGAGAGATTCCGCCTATCCCAGCAAGAAATACAGCTACGCGTATGAAGGTCTATTACTTTAGATAACGAAAGTATTTGCGCTATATGGGTGAGATCCAATTAACTAAATATGATTTGCCAGCGGATGAAAAAGTGAATGTAGTAGCCAAAGTTATCAAAGAAGAGCTACCATTGATCAACCAAATCAAAGCTGGTATGAACTATCAATTTATAAGAAAAGAAGGAAGATAAAAATGAGCAAAATCAATTTAGAGAACCTAACAACGGAACGCAGAAACAAGAAACTTTTGGATTAGATGAGATGAGTATTTCACAAGCCGTTCAACTAATGAACAAAGAAGATCAGAAAGTGGCCGCTGCTGTTGAAAAAGAACTGACAAGTATCGAACCAGTGATTGCTAACACGATTGAATCCTTTAAAAAAGGTGGACGTCTGATTTATATGGGAGCCGGAACAAGTGGAAGACTAGGTGTGTTAGATGCTGCTGAATGCGTACCGACATTCGGTGTAGAACCGGAAATGGTCATAGGTCTAATTGCTGGTGGAGAAGAAGCAATGACTGTAGCTGTCGAAGGGCCGAGGATTCTTATGAGCTAGGGCAAGAAGATCTAATCAAGCTGAATTTGACAAAAAATGATATAGTTATTGGTATCGCAGCTAGCGGTCGTACACCATATGTGATCGGTGGATTAGATTACGCAAAATCGATCGGTGCTGTCACAGGAACGATTCTTGCAATAAACAAGCCGAAATCAGTAAACACGCGGATTTCCCAATCGAAGTCGATGCAGGTCCAGAATTTTTGACAGGCTCTACTCGATTGAAGTCAGGAACAGCACAAAAACTGATCTTGAATATGATTTCTACTATCAGTATGATTGGTATAGGTAAAGTATTCAATAATTTGATGGTCGATGTCAAACCAACAAATGAAAAACTAATCGAACGCTCAAAACGAATCATCATGCAAGCGACAGAAGCTGATTACGAAACAGCTGAAAAGTACTTTGAAGAAGCAGATCAAAATGTTAAGCTGGCTATCGTCATGATTTTGACAAATAGTGATAAAGAGGAAGCTCAAGCAAAATTAGCTGAAGCAAACGGATTTGTAAAAGGGACCTTATGAGGGGGAAAAGACCATGGCAAAAAACGAACTGACTTTGGAAGAACTGGCAAAACAAATTTATAAAGGGGCAGGCGGCATGGGCAATGTAGAAAGCATTGTCCACTGCATGACTCGTGTGCGTATGAAGATCATCAATGATGATCTTGTAAATGTCTCTGAATTAAAAGCGATTCCAGGAGTGCTTGGTGTAGTAGAAGATGAACAGCTTCAAGTCATCATCGGACCTGGGAAAGTGAACAAAGTAGCACAGCAAATGGTTGATTTGGCAGGCGTGAAATTAGGAGAAAAACTTCCTTCTGTAAGTGCAGCTACAGCAAATTCATCAGCATCTGGAAAAGACCGTGTAAACGAACGGGCACAAGAAATGAAAACGGCACAAAAATCGAAACAAAAACCATCTAAAATCAAATCGGTATTAAAAGACATTTCTAATATCTTTGTGCCAATGATTCCTGCATTTGTCGGTACTGGGATCGTGGCAGGGATTGCCGCAGTTTTAGCAAACTTAGTCACAGCCGGAACACTTGATGCAGCAACATGGCAACAATATATCGATGTGATGAACATCTTGAAAAACGGGATGTTTAGCTACCTAGTTATCTATACAGGTATCAATGCTGCACAAGTTTTTGGTGCAACACCAACTCTTGGTGGAGTTATCGGGGCCGTTGTGATGCTAACAGGGATGAATCCGGAAGCACCACTGAAAAACTTATTTACTGGTGAAGCTCTTGCAGCTGGACAAGGTGGGATCTTAGGTGTCATCTTCGCTGTTTGGCTATTGTCAATCGTTGAGAAAAAACTGCATAAAGTAGTACCTGATGCGGTAGATATCATCGTTACACCAACTCTTTCATTGATTGCCATCGGTCTGATTGAAATTTTCTTCATCATGCCTTTAGCAGGTTTCATTTCTGATGGCATGGTCGGTGGGATCAACTGGGTACTTGGCGTTGGTGGAGCATTTGCCGGCTTCGTTCTAGGCACATTATTCTTGCCGATGGTTATGTTCGGACTGCATCAAATTTTGACTCCAATCCATGTGCAAATGATTGATGAAACTGGTCGTACGCTATTGCTTCCAATTCTTGCGATGGCTGGTGCAGGACAAGTGGGTGCAGCATTGGCATTATGGATTCGCTGCAAAAAGATAAAGAATTAACAGAAATGATCAAAGGAGCTTTACCAGTCGGGATCCTAGGAATCGGCGAACCATTGATTTACGGAGTAACATTACCTCTAGGACGCCCATTTATTACTGCTTGTATCGGTGGAGGTATCGGCGGGGCAGTGATCGGAATGATCGGAAATGTCGGGGCTATCGCTATTGGACCTTCAGGAGCCGCTTTGATCCCATTGATCTCTGACGGTAAATGGTTAGGCTACATCCTTGGATTATTGGCAGCTTATGCTGGTGGCTTCGTTGCTACATTCTTCTTCGGTATTCCTAAAGACCGTTTAGAAAAAGAAGAATTAGCGACTGAAACAGCCACAGTAAATGAAGTGCCTGAAAAAGCAGTACCTCAAACTTCAGCTGAAAGTGTGACTATCCTCTCATCAGTTGCTGACGGAACAGTTGTTTCTTTAGATAAAGCAAGTGATCCAGTTTTTGCACAAAAGATGATGGGTGAAGGCTACTTTGTAGAACCAGAAAACGGACATATCTATTCTCCAGTTACTGGGGTAGTCAGTTCTGTCTTCCCAACGAAACACGCTATTGGGATCACAACGCCAAATGGTTTAGAAATCTTGCTTCATATGGGAATCAACACAGTTGACTTAGGCGGTACGCCATTTGATGTGAAAGTAACAGAAGGGCAGCAAGTGACACCTGATACGCTTGTAGCAGAAGCTGACTTAGAAGCGATCAAAGCAGCAGGCAAAGAAACATCCATGATCGTCTTGGATAACCAATATGGAATTCGTGTAAAAACTTGTACT
>ENA-OQJX01000924-OQJX01000924.1-human-gut-metagenome-genome-assembly--contig:-NODE-924-length-9955-cov-1.129121_pt1 | contig 9955 bp, 16 predicted proteins | sample MGYA00242615_ERZ504782 | MGnify/ENA primary metagenome ERZ504782 (study PRJEB26092, sample SAMD00036354) | human gut metagenome | host: Homo sapiens | study: EMG produced TPA metagenomics assembly of the... | reverse complement strand
AAATATTGGAGAGCTATTTTTCACAGCCTGTCCTTAATTGCTTGATGCAGACCAGCTTTTTCACAACCTTATCCCACCACATCAAATTTCTTTCGTTCCTCAATCATCGGGTCTTCTTGGACATCCACATACTGCACTCGTCCACTTGGGCTCGGTGATTTCTTGACTTCTTCAATAAATTTTTGGATGATGTCGTCATTGCCGATTGCTTCGATCGTGACTGAGCCGTCGTCTTCGTTTTTTACTGTTCCAGTCACGCCTAGTTGATCAGCAACCATCTTGGTCATGTAGCGAAATCCTACTCCTTGGACGCGTCCTTGGACGTTCATTTTAACTTTGCGCATGTTCGTCACCTTTCTTTCCTATTTTATAAATTAATGATACCGATTTTTTTAGGATGAAACAAGCTCAAGCACCTATTCCGTGATATAATCATGGGGAGGTGAGGAATGTGAAAGAGATCCAATCAGCAAAAAATCCAAGAATCAAAGAATTAAAAAACTACATAAAAAAAATAATCGGGAAGAAAAGGAAGAATAATCTTTTGGAAGGGTTCCATCTGATTGAAGAGGCTGCGTCGTCTGATGCAGAAATAAAAGAACTTTTTGTGACACAGCGAGGCAGGAAAGAATGGGGAGACTGGCTGGCCGCAAACAAAGGGATTTCTACTTTTCTAGTTTCGGACGAGGTCATGGATGCTGTATCGGATCTACCTACACCACAAGGAATCTTAGCAGTGATGGCGTTAACGGCTGAAGCGCGCCAGATTTTTCAGGAGGTTGGCTGTTATTAGATAATGTACAAGATCCTGGAAATGTAGGACGATGATCGTAGCGGCAGATGCATTTGATATGGCTGGTGTTTTATTAGGTAAAGGAACGGCAGATATTTATAGTACAAAGGTGCTGCGGAGCATGCAGGGAAGCAATTATCATTTGCCTGTGTTGCAACAAGATTTGACAGAAGTGATCCCTTTAATGAAAGACAAAGGGTTCACAGTGTATGGCACAGAATTAAATGAAGAAGCACACGCATTAGACAAAGTAGAAAAATCAGATAACTTCGCAATAATCATGGGGAATGAAGGTCAGGGGGTAAGTCAGGAAATCTTGTCTCTGACTGATCAAAACGTATATATCCCGATGAAAGGAAATGCGGAATCGTTGAATGTTGGGGTTGCGGCAGGAATTGTTCTTTATCATTTTTCTTTATGATTAAGGAACTATTAAGCTTTGGCTATTTTATCCAAGGCGACTAGAATAATCCGAACACTGGTGGTATACTTAGATCAATTTCAGAAGAAAATGAAATTCAAAAAGGTGGCAGATCGATAATTATGACAGAAAAATGGCGTGAAGACGAAGAATATATGTCTTATGTAGAAGATCTTTTAGAAACAGAAGCAGTGAAAAAATTAGCGAATTACACACAGCATGTTCATTCCACTCGTTTGGAGCATTCCATCAGTGTTTCTTACTATAGTTATCTGCTCGCAAAAAAATGGGGTGGCAATGCTAAAGCAACAGCGCGTGCTGGACTTTTGCATGATCTGTTCTACTATGATTGGCGTACGACGAAATTCGATGAAGGTACACATGCGTATATCCATCCAAGAATCGCTGTAAAGAATGCAGAAAAGATCACCGAATTGTCGGATCTTGAGCGAGATATCATTTTGAAGCACATGTGGGGCGCAACGATTGCACCGCCTAAGTACAAAGAAGGATATATCGTAACATTCGTAGACAAATACTGCGCAGTCAAAGAAGCCGCTCAGCCTATGTCAGCAAGTATGCGTAAGAGATGGCAACGTTACTTTGGAAAAGAATCCTCGATTTAAAAAGTAAAACCAATAATAGCCCATATTCCGAGAAAATCTAGCCGATTTTCTCGGTTTTTTCTGTTTGCAGTTGACTATCTGGTCAAGATACGGTTTACTTTTATTTATCGAATGAATCATGTACATAGAAGAATGAACATTAAAGGGGGTGATGATAAGATGCAAAACGTATCTTATTTAAAAGAGTCCGGGATCTTCAGGTAACACATACTTTGCAGAAGATCGCTTTTTTCTACAAAGTATGCACTTTGGATAGAAGAAAGGACTTTAAAATCATGGAACAAACAATGAAACCATATCAATATTTTTTTATAAAAAGAGAAGTAGATCAGTTATTAAATGCGTACTCATCTGTCAATGACCCAAAAACGGTACAAACGGTTCAGGCTCTAGCAGCTGAAAAGATTCGCGATGTATTAGGTTACGAACCACCAGAAATCGATACGTTTTTAACGACAGTTTTAGATATAAAACTGACAAAAACACAAGCAGAACGAGCATTAGAGGAGCTGAAGCAAATCGTCCAGCCGTTTATGCAGCCGAGCAAACCACAAATCGAGAAATTATTCCGAAAAGTGAAAAAACTCAAACAACCAGCTTGGAATGAAATCGACTTGCAAGCACATACGTACATCGGTTGGAATGATCCAGGGACGCAAAAAAAATTCATGGTCTATTACGAAGATGGAAAATTAAAAGGGATCAGCGGTACTTTATCACCAACGATTAATAAGGGAATCTGTGCAATCTGTCAGAAAACATCGAATGTCTCGCTCTTTCTTTCTACAACGAAACCGGTTCTGATGGCACGTATACGAAAAAGGGGAATTATATTTGTCATGATAGTGATCAATGTAATCAACAGTTAACGAAATTGGCTCCTTTCTATGAATTTGCTGAGCGTGTAAAGAAAGAACGATAATTTTATTGTTTTTTACAGAAAAATTATGCTATCTTTTAATGGAAGTGAATAGGTGATGGTGTTCGCCTTTAAATGCTAACGAAAGATAGCTAATGACGCCTACTAAAGTCTGGGGACAGCCCCTTTCTTTAGTAGGCGTTTTTTTATTGAGGAGGAATTTTTTATGGAAAAACAATTACCGAGTCCAGTGCGTATTTTGATGTACATGCTGAAGTGGTTGGTGATCACAGCGATTCTGGGAGTATTCATGGGGAGCTTTGTCTGCTTTTTCTTAAATAGCCTTGACGTTCGTGACAGATATCCGACTAGCACATCCTTGGCTACTTTATCTATTGCCAATCAGCGGCGCGCTTTTTGCTTATCTTTATGCGTATCATGGCGGTCTTTCTAGTCGTGGATAACTTAGTGATCGATCAAGGGAATGGAGGAGAAGAAAGATCCCTTTGCGGCTCATTCCATTGACCTTGTTTGGAACCATCACTACCCATTTATTTGGGGGATCTGTTGGCCGTGAAGGAACAGCAGTCCAAATGGGGGGAGCGTTAGCAGATAATACAGCACGTTTGTTCCGATTGGATAAAGCAGAACGGGAAATCTTGATTATCAGTGGAATCAGTGCAGGTTTTAGTTCTGTATTTGGCACACCTTTAGCCGGAACATTGTTTGGATTAGAAGTGTTAACAATCGGGAAAGTCCGAACAGAAGCAATCTTCCCTAGCTTCTTTGCTGCGCTGTTTGCAAATTTCATGACAGAAAGCTATGGTGTTTCTCACCTACATTATCAAATGGGTGTGATTCCTGAATGGAGTATGTTGCTGTTCTTCAAAGTTTTTGTTGCTGGGATTGCTTTTGGTTTGATTGGTTGGGTATTCAGCCGTTCGATCGTCTTTTTAAAAGCGCGGTATGCGCAATGGATTCCTCATCCTGTTTGGCGAAATACGATAGGTGGAGCAGTAGTTGTAGCCGCAGCGTTGATTTTGCAAACACAACGTTACCTTGGGTTGAGTCTTCCGTTACTGCAGGAATCATTTAATGGACAGGCACATTGCTTAGATTTTATTGGGAAATTATTCTTCACAGTCTTGTCTTTAGGTGCGGGGTACCAAGGGGGAGAAGTGACACCACTGTTTGAGATTGGTGCAACGCTTGGCGCAGCACTAGCGCCTTTGCTCCATGTTTCTGTTCCTTTTCTTGCTGGATTAGGTTTTATCGGGGTATTTTCTGGTGCGACAAATACACCGATTGCCTGTTTTGTGATGGGAATCGAATTATTTGGTTCACAAGCTGCTGTTTACTTCTTTATGATCTGCTTGATCAGCTTTATGTGTTCAGGAAACAGCGGTATTTATTCTGCACAGCAAGTAGCCGTCAAAAAAGGAATATTATTCTTGCCAATCGTCAAGAGAATAAAAGAAAAAAACAAGGTGTGACATATATTTGTCACACCTTGTTTTTTAGAAAAGTAAAGTGATCAGTGATAAGAATGCGGAACCTGCGAAAAGCAATCCGCAATGATCATATGTCTTTTTTTGTTCATCATCAAGATGGCGATGTATTCTCTTAAAAACGCGTTAGGCAAGTAATAGAAAGCTGTTTTTGCCCCAATACCATTTGCCTTCAGTTTCGCTTGTCGTGCATAGAGACCAGCTCTGAAAATGTGGTAATTGTTAGAACTGAAGATCGCGCGATAAGGACCTTTCATTTGCTGATCCATGATTTCCTTTGAATAGCGCATATTCTCCAAAGTGGTTGTCGAATTGGTTTCGACAAGAATATCTCTTTCAGGAATTCCTTGTTCCATGGCATATTGTTTCATCGCAATTGCTTCTGGTACTTTTTCGTCTGCTCCCTGTCCACCCGACATTAATAAGATAGGCGGATTTAATGTTGCACGGCTTTGTGCCCAATAAAAAGCAATCGCCTTATTGATTCGCTTGGCAAGAAGAGGAGAAACTGTTTCTCCATTGATCAACCCAGCGCCTAACACAACGATGAAGTCTTGATTGTATCGAGGGCGGTTGAACTGATACAAGAATGAGACAGTCAAAAAGTTGTAGAATACGATAATAGATAGATCAAGATCAATGGAATGCAGAAAAACAAAGCATTTATCCATTGCGGCAAATATTTTAACAAGAAAAAGTCAAAAACAAGAAACAATGTAAGAAAAATGGCTAGTATCAACGTTAAAAGATTAGCTAATGAATGCGACTCTCTACGTAAAACTGTGACACCGTTCCAAAAAAGAAAAACGATCAATCCATAAATGCCGAATAGAAAGACAAGCAGTAACGGATCGTGATCAAGGCAATCAGTCCGCCAAGAAAAATATTTTGTGTTTCGTATAGCAAGACAAACAAGTAGATACCAAAACTAATGAGGAAAACATTGAATAAAAGACCATTCAGCAGCCTTCGCTTTTCTGAAAAATAGGAAAAGGCAAAGATACTGAAAAACACTAAGGGAATCAAAAAATAAAAGGTCGAATAAAAAATTTCCAACACGACAAAATAAGTCAAGATTACCGCAAATGTCCACGTACTGCTGTAAAAGAACAAGGAAGGATCCTTTTTCTGTTTTCGCCAATAAACGATGGAGAATACCCCAATAAGATAGAAGAACCAAAAAAATCAGATCTCTGGTTAGATTCATAAATTCAACTCCTTTTTCTTATACAGTATAACGAAATAGATGAAAAAAACTGTTATTTAAACTAGAAAAAACAAAAAACATCTTCCACACGGAAAGATGCTTTTTTCTTTTTGTTCAATTAAAACAAGTTGCCGAAAAATTCTGCGACACGTCGCCAGCCAATAACGAAAATATTTGCTTTTTCTACGGTTTTATCCGTGATGATTTCTGTGGATGGCGCGTTGTTGTCTTCTAGATAACCTAATTTATCCTCTGCCAAGGTGATCGTTGCGGTACCGATTTTTGTTCCTTTATCCATAGGTGCTTGGATCTTATTGTCAGTGACTTGCTTTTTGTCAAGAGTTGGTGTGATTGTTAATTTTCCAGTATCCATATCGTTTCGTACCCATACTTTTACAGGACTTTTAAGCACAACGGGCACTGTTGATTCTTTTCCGTCTTTTACATCAATGGTTTTTAGACTAGGGATACTTGCGTTGGCTTTTCCAAGCTCTTTTTCTGACCAATTGTCGTAGCAGTAGTCCATCAAGCGGGCTGTTTCATTGAAGCGGGCACTTGGGTTTTCCGCATGGCCGTCTGCATTCAATACGACAGTGATGATCCGTTGATCGTTTTTAGTGATCGTACCGACGAAACAGGCACCTGCAAGCTCAGTCGTACCAGTTTTTAATCCGTCTACACCTTCTTTATAATTCACGAATCCTGGGAGCATCCAGTTCCAGTTGACCATTTCCACGGGTGATTGCGTGTTTTCGCCAAACATTTGTGTCGTAGTGCTAGATACGTCCAGTATTTCTGGAAAATCCAAGATCAAATGACGGGCCACGATAGCCACATCTTGAGCAGACATTTGATTTTCGTCGTTTTCTCCAGTACCTTCTGGTCGGTTTTCGCCAAGATAAGAGTTATTCAGTCCTGATGCATTAACGATCATTGCATCTTTGATTCCCCAATCTTTCAATTGTTCTTTCATTCGTTCAGTGAATTTCGCTTCGCTGCCAGCAATTTTTTCTGCCAAGGCAACCATTGAAGCGTTGGCTGACTGGATGATTGCAGAGTCGAATAATTCTTTAACGGTGTAGGTGTTTTCTTTATGCAAAGGAACATTTGATAAATCTGGGGTGACACTCAAATTTTCTGCATAATCTGAAATTGAAACTTTATCATCCCATGATAGTTTCCCTTCTTTACTTGATCAAGGACGATGTAAAGACCGATGATTTTTGTGATTGAAGCGATCCCCATGGTTTTTTCTCCATCTTGATCATAAAGAATCTTACCGCTTTGCGCATCTACAGCAAAGGCTGCTTTTGCATTTACTTTGAAAGTATCTTCAGCTTGCACAGCAACAGCTGGTAGAAAAGAAGCAAGGCAAAGAATGAGACTAGCCAATAATAGGACTAGACGTGTTTTTTTTATGGACATATCCGATCTCCTTGTATTTAATTTGTTTCGCTACAAATTAAAATTTTATCAGAGAGGGAAGAGAGTTTCAATGTTTCTGAAAAAAACTTTAGGATAAGAACGCGCGTTATGAAAAGGTTAGCGGTCATTTTTCCGTACTTTTACAGGGACAGGCTGTGTTTCCGCCTCTAATAAGCGGGAAGCGCTGAAAGCAAATAAGCTGATGATACTTAATAAACTAAAATCATAATCAAATGCATAAGGTCCACCTCTTTTATTCTTTTTCTTAGTCTAACAGCCTTTCATGAAGAATAGTTGAAGACTGTGCCTAAATAATTGAGGAAATTATGAAGATAACTTAAAAAAATTGCAAAATACCCAACTAAAGAAACCGTTTTATTTTTTTAGATACGTTTTATTGTATGGAAAAATAGTGTTGTGGTAGACTTTAGATAGACACAAAGGAATGATTTTTTTAGGAGGGGTACGTTTATGGCAAAAAGGATAAAGAACTATTGTCACAATTGACTTCAGAAGGCGCTAAAGGACCGTTCGTCACGATCATGCTGAATACGCATGTCGCACATCAAGATGTGGAAAAAGATCAAATCAAATTCAAAAATTTTGCAAAAGAAGCAAAGAAACGTTTTGAAAAAAAATATTCCGAGCATGACTGGTCCCCGTTCCAAGAAAAAATTGAAAATTTGTTAGGAGATCCTTCATTTTGGCGTAGTGCAACTACGAGTGTAGCGGTCATTATAACTGCTGATCAAACCTATATCCATCGTTTGAGTATCCCGGTAGACGATCAATATTATGTAAGTGATCTTCCTTATTTACTGGCCATTATCAAAAATGGACAGTTCAACTATTCCTATTATCTGTTGGGATTGAACCGCGACTCCATGAAATTGTATGAAGTCAGCAACAAACAAGTAAAAGAAGTGTCTCTACCAGAAGGGGCACCGGTCGATGTCGTTACTGCATTGGGATCTGAACTGACAGGTGGCGGTTTGAACTTCTCTTCTAATGGAGGGGGCGGTGCCCGAGATGGCGTGACTTTCCATGGCGTGAATCCAAAAGATGAAGAAGTAGAGATCGATTGGGTCAACTATTACCAAGCAGTTGATACGTACTTGAAGGATTCTTTCGAAAATCCTGAACAATGGCCGATTTATTTATTCGCTCTGCCAGAAAATCAGACGATGTTCAAAAAAATCGCCAAAAATCCTTACTATTGTGCAGACGTTGCGATTTCTGCTTCTCCAGCACAACTATCCTTTAGAGATATCGAAGAAGGAGCGAAGAAGCTGTCAAGTGAACTCGCAGCCCAAGAATCAAAGAGTACAATAAACTTTTAGAATAAAAATTCATCGATCAGTTAGTTGATTATCGTTCCAGCTGCGAAAGAAGGAAAAGTATCCCATTTGTTTATCGCTACGTCAAACTTAGCTGATGGTTTCGGAGAAGATCCTGAAACAGAATATGATCGGCGTCAAGTGCTGAATGCTTTGGCAGACGATGTAATTATTAATGGTGGGAAAGTGTTTATTTTGGATCAAAAAGATGCACCAGATGAAAAGAGTCTGACAGCAATTCTTCGTTATTAAAAGAGGTTGTGAAATCAGCGTTTTGACCTGAGTATTAGAGAAACAAACGGAAAAATAGTTTCACATATTTTTCGTTTGTTGAGCTAATACCGAAGGTCAGCTGATTAAACACCGTGTATGAGAGGTTGTGAAAAAGCTGTTCTGCATCAAGTAATAAGAACAGCAAACAAAAATAGCTCCTCATATTTTTCGTTTGGTTGGGCTTATTACCGCAGATGCAAGCTTTTGAACACCGTTTAAGGAAGAGGTTGTGACAGAAGTGGTCAGCTTCAAGAAATAAGAAGAGATTGACAAAAATTATTTCTCAAATTTTTGTGAAATTTCGGCTTATTTCCGAAGAAGCTACTTCTGGAACACCGTTTAAAAAGAGGTTGTGACGTGGTCACGACCTCTTTTTGACGATTATGATACAAAAAACATCATTTATGAACAAAATGTGAATAACGGGCGTTCTTGAGATATGATTTTAATTGGGAAAAACTTATCGATAAGGAGGTCTTTATGAAAAAAAGACTGTTATGGTGTTTGCTGTCTCTATCCCTAAGTTTAACAAGTCAGCCAGTTTTTGCTGAAGAAACACAGCGGTCTCCTATTACAGGCACACGTCTGTACAAAAATGTTTATGTACAGACGCCAGATCTTGATTCTGCGATTCCTGAAACAGAAGAACGGTCTTTGCAGCCAAGATTTGGTTACTTTTGGTACTGTCCGACCTGTGATTATGAAAGTTGCTGGCATTTCTTACATTCTACAGCTGCAGCTTTTGCTTTTACTCATACTCAGAAATATGATGGACATCATCCTGTTATTTATGAGGTATAGATATGAGCAAAAAAGAAAAACTAATCTCGTTGATCGTATTGGTTTGCCTTGTTCTTCTGGTAACTGTCATAGGCTATCAGAAATACCATGAGAACATCAGACCTACTAAAGAATCTTCCCCAGCCTCGACCGTTGAAACAGAACCGATAAGTAGTCAGAAAGAATAATTTTTTTAGTTTAAAGAAGAACATCAGAGCAAAAAAACACCAACTGAACAATATGTCGTTTATTTAAAAAAAGTTCGGTTTTTCACTTTATGTAATCGCTGAGAAAACTTTTTTTAATAAAAAAAGTCGAAAAACTCTAGCTTTTTTGTAAACGGTATGATATACTATAGGAGTAGTTTTTGTTCGGTAATCTGTGGTAGCTTGTTTCAAATAAACATCTTCCAGATATACACCATTCAAGTAATTGCAAAATATGTGTTGATACACAAGGAGGATTTTTATTATGGAAACAGGTACAGTAAAATGGTTTAACTCAGAAAAAGGATTTGGATTCATCACTGCAGAAAACGGAAACGATGTATTCGTTCATTTCTCAGCTATCCAAGGCGACGGATTCAAAACTTTAGAAGAAGGCCAAGCAGTAACTTTCGATGTTGAAGAAGGCCAACGCGGACCTCAAGCAACAAACGTTACTAAAGCTTAATTAACCTATACTAAAAAATAAACGCCCAGACATTTGCGTGTCTGGGCGTTTTTG
>ENA-OQJX01000923-OQJX01000923.1-human-gut-metagenome-genome-assembly--contig:-NODE-923-length-9955-cov-2.661783_pt1 | contig 9955 bp, 10 predicted proteins | sample MGYA00242615_ERZ504782 | MGnify/ENA primary metagenome ERZ504782 (study PRJEB26092, sample SAMD00036354) | human gut metagenome | host: Homo sapiens | study: EMG produced TPA metagenomics assembly of the... | reverse complement strand
ACTTGTAGTAATAGTAGGTGTTTCCCATGTGGCTGGTGCCGCTTTCGCCACCCATCAGGGTGCCGCACTTGCCACAGAACAGCTTGGTGGTCAGCAGATAGCTCACATCCTCTTTTGCAGGCCGACCATGGGCGATCCTGTTCTGCTCAAAACGCTGCTGCACCCGGTCAAACAGGTCCTGGTCAACAATGGCCGGAATGCCGCCCGGCGTCACAATGTCCTTGTAGCGGTATTCGCCGATGTAGCGGCGGTTGCGGAAAATCTGGAAGAAGCTGTTCTTCACGAACGGCTTCCCGGTGCGGGTACGCAGGCCGCGCTCATTCAGGGATGCGGCAATCTTCTCAGCCGGTTCGCCGTCGGCGTACCGGGTGAAGATCTCCTGCACGATGGGAGCCGTTTCCGGGTCGATATGGTACAGCCTGTCCTCCTTGCCAATGGTGAAGCCCAGCGGCACCACACCGCCGTTGTACTTGCACTGGAGGGCGTTTTCGCGCTCACCGCGCGCCACTTTCAGGGCGAGCTCGGCGGAATAGTATTCCGCCATGCCAATCAGCATACTCTCCACCATAATGCCTTCAGGCCCCTGCGAGATGGGTTCCATGGCAGACACCAGATGGACACCGTTCTTTTCCAGCTGGTACTTGTAGTTCACGGCATCGTAGCGGTTCCGGGCAAAGCGGTCCAGCTTCCAGACCAGAACCACATCGAAGATTTTCTTTCCGCTGTCCTTGATCATCCGCTGAAAGTCTGGGCGGTCATCCGTTTTGGCAGAGTAGGCACGGTCAATGTAGGTGCCGACCACGGTGATGCCGTTCTTCTCGGCGTAGGCCTTGCAGTCGCGCAACTGTCCCTCAATGGACGCTTCTCGCTGGCTGTCGGATGAATAGCGGGCGTAGATTACGGCGGTCATGGTTGCACCTCCTTGGCGTGTATTCGACTTGCTTTATAGTATCGGGTCAAGCGCAGCTTGTCAACAATCTGCGAGCAGATTGAAATGTGAAAATTGCGAAACGCAGCGAAAAAGGTGAGAGCAAGAATCGTCCCGTGGCCACAAATTTTCAATTCTTGAAAATTCTTGCCCCTTTGGGACAGCTTCTTGTTGGGGCGTGCCTGCCCCAAACCCTGCTAGGAACGAGTACAGCAAACTGGAAGTTATAGTGCTATCTTTTTCCATTTTCTAATCTTAGTTCTAAATGTTCCGAACGGAGCAACCGTGTTAACATGTATAAACTTGTATACTTCCCAGACCGCTGTTTTGGTTGCTTCATCGGCCCACTTTCTCATATGTGGCTCGAATAACTCTTCGTCGCTTAATGAGTCAATCATTTCATAAATCGAATTAATATTCTCTCTCAGCATATCTTTCAACTCCTGCAACGACAGATAAGCATATGTATCTGTAAACCATTGATATAATTCGCCAAGCTGATTCCACTTGAAATCATCCGAAGGAGTCTTGACATGAAGACCATTTCTTTCGTCTGATTCCCATTTAAGAACAAGAGTTGTCCAGCCAACCTGGTAAGCAAGATTTTCTGCTGGAGTTCTGTCAACTTCCTCAACTCTCTTATCTTTTAATGATTCCGGAATAATATCAAATTCTGAAATGTACTTTGCAAAACTTTTATTTATCTCGTTCTTAAGTTCATCTTTATTCTCGTATGTTCTCACTAGTCTATCTCCTCAAATTTCGATTTGTTGAACTAAGCCGAGTATATCATACTCTCCAATGAAAGAACACCCCGATATAGTGAAATTTTGCCGTTTTCCTGCGTACGTGCGTACACACTCCACAGGAATTCTAAGGGGCCTGCCCCTTAGCACACGGACTTTGGAACAAAGTCTAGTGTGTTACACATTGTCAGAGGTGTACAGGCTCCCGGTACGCACGTACGCAGCGATTACCCCCAAACGCGCCATATAGGGGGACGATCAAGTTCGCACAAAGCGACCTTGATCCCGCAAAACAAAAGGCAGGATACCATCACCACGATGATACCCTGCCTTTGCTCGTTTACCGTTCCGAGTAGTCCTTCCGCAGAACCTCCTGTAAACAAAAAACGTACCCGAACCCTTTCTCATAAAGAATCGGGTTCGAGTACGAACTGTATGGTGGACGGTACAGGACTCGAACCTGTGACCTCCTGCACGTCAAGCAGATGCTCTACCAGCTGAGCTAACCGTCCATATTCTGTTTTGCCGAAATCAGCTTGATTATATTACCATACCTTCTGCCAAAAAGCAAGTGCTTTTTCAAAAATTGTAAAACTTTTTTAAAGGCAGGGGCGCTGACTGCCCTTTTTACGCGCCAGCGCACATTTGGCGGCGGCAGGCGAAAGGTTTTCTGTTGCTCACACTGTTTTGTTGTGATATAATAATAAAGTTATAATAGGAATAGTATCGGAAGGTATTTGCAGCATGAGAGTTTTGGGCATCGACCCCGGCTACGCATCGTGGGCTGGGGCGTGGTGGATTACGCAGGCAACCGGTTTGCGCCGGTGGACTTCGGTGCGGTGTGCACCGACGCGGGCGTGCCGTTCGAGCGCCGTCTGGACGAGGTGTATGCAGGCATCAAAGAGGTGATCGAGCGCACCCGGCCCGAGGTGCTTGCCATCGAAAAGCTGTTCTACCAGCACAATCAGACCACGGTCATCGGCGTGGCAGAAGCCCGCGGCGTGATCCTGCTGGCGGCAGCGCAGGCAGGCCTGCCCATCTACGAGTACACCCCCATGCAGGTAAAGCAGGCTGTTACCGGTTACGGCAAGGCCGTGAAAAAGCAGGTGCAGGAGATGACCCGCGTGCTGCTGCATCTGCCCGCCGTGCCAAAGCCGGACGATACCGCCGATGCACTGGCTATGGCGATTACTTTCTGCCACACCAACGGCAACCAGCTCAACCGCTTTGTCCGCCGTGTGGCCGGGCCGATCTGACCCTCTCACCGGTTCCGTCCGCCTGCAGCGGCGAGACACCGGAGCTCTCCCGAAGGCGAGCTGAACAGAGGAAAATTGGCCGACACAGAAACTGAGAGGGCTTTAAATGATCTACTGTCTGACAGGAAAAATCGTCAAAAAAAGCATGAACGCGGTGGTGCTCAGCTGCGGCGGTATAGGCTACTATGCCAGTGCCCGGCCAGCGTGGCCGGGGCTTGCCCGGCGTGGGCAAGGAAGCCACCATTTATACCGTGATGAGCATCACCGAGAACGACGTGAGCCTTTACGGCTTTGCCACCGAGCAGCAGCAGGCCTGCTTTGAGATGCTGACTGCCGTGTCCGGCGTGGGGCCTAAGGTGGGCCTTGCCATCCTGAGTGTGATGGAGCCGGACCGCGTGGCACTGGCGATCTCGGCGGGGGACCACAAGGCGTTCAAGGCGGCTTCCGGCGTGGGGCCGAAGCTTGCACAGCGCATCGTGCTGGAGCTGAAGGATAAGGTCGCCAAGGGCTTTGTGGACGGCATCTCGCTGGAGGATGTGGCAGGTGCTTTTGCCGACACACAGGCTTCTCAGGGCAGCAGTCAGGCCATTGCGGCGCTGGTGTCGCTGGGGTACAGCCAGAGCGAAGCGGCGCTTGCCGTTTCCAAGATCGACGCGGCATTGCCCGTGGAAGAGATCATCAAACTGGCCTTGCGCAGCATGGCAGGCAGGAGGTAAAGAATGCAGGATGAAACTGCGCTGTATGGCGCAAAAATGATGCAGCCCGGCATGACGGCGGCGGACAGCGAGGAAAACAACCTCCGCCCGCAGCATCTGGAAGACTATATCGGGCAGGAAAAGGTCAAGCAGAACCTGAAAATTTACTTGGAAGCTGCCAAGCGGCGCGGCGAACCGATGGACCACATCCTGCTCTACGGCCCGCCGGGCTTGGCAAGACCACACTGGCAGGCATCATTGCCAACGAAATGGGCGTACAGATCCGTATTACCAGCGGCCCGGCCATTGAAAAGCCCGGCGACCTTGCTGCCCTGCTCACCAATCTGCAGGAGGGCGATGTACTGTTCATCGACGAGATCCACCGCCTGTCCCGTCAGGTGGAAGAGGTGCTGTATCCGGCGCTGGAAGACTATGCGCTGGATATCATGATCGGCAAAGGCCCCAGCGCCCAGAGCATCCGCATCAACCTGCCGCGGTTCACGCTGGTGGGTGCCACCACCCGTGCAGGCAGATCACCGGCCCTCTGCGCGACCGCTTTGGCGTGCTGCTCAAGCTGGAGCTGTACAGCCGGATGAACTGAGCAAGATCATCCAGCGCTCGGCAGGCATCCTCGACCAGCCCATCACGCCGGAAGGCGCTTACGAGCTGGCCAAGCGCAGCCGCGGCACGCCCCGCGTGGCAAACCGCTTTTTGAAGCGCATCCGCGACTTTGCCACCGTGCTGGGCGACGGCATCATTGACCGGGATGTGGCCCTGATGGGCCTCAAGCGGATGGACGTGGACGCACTGGGTCTGGACGAACTGGACCGCAGTATGCTGCGTGCGATCATTGAAATGTACAACGGCGGCCCGGTGGGTCTGGAAACGCTGGCGGCGGCCCTCGGCGAGGAATCCGTCACGCTGGAAGACCTGTGTGAGCCGTATCTGATGCAGATGGGCTTTCTGACCCGGACGCCCCGGGGCCGCTGCGCAACGCGGCTGGCCTACGAACATCTGGCCTGAAAGCGCCGGAGGCCGCTGCGCCCGAGGACAACGGGCAGCAGAGTTTGTTCTGAGATAAACGGGCTTGCCCTCTCAGTCTCACTTCGTTCGACAGCTCTCCCAAAGGGAGAGGTGGCATCGCGCAGCGATGACGGAGAGCGAGGATGCTTACAATATTAAAACTTGCTTCTTTCTATAGAAAGTGGGGTATTATTATGGGAAAATATTTTGGAACCGATGGTGTGCGCGGTGTTGCAGGCGCAGACCTGACCTGTGAGCTGGCAATGAAGATCGGCCGCGGCGCTGCTGCGGTGCTGACCGGCAGCACCGGCCACCGTCCGCGCATCCTGATCGGCAAGGACACCCGCCAGTCCGGCGATATGCTGGAAGCAGCCCTGACCGCCGGTCTGTGCAGCGTGGGTGCGGATGTGGAAAGTCTGGGCGTTCTGCCAACGCCCGCTGTGGCCTATCTGGTGGGCAAGTACAATGCCGATGCCGGCATCGTGATCTCTGCCTCCCACAATCCGATGGAGTTCAACGGCATCAAGATCTTTGCCGGTACCGGCTATAAGCTGCCGGACGAGGTGGAGAACGAGATCGAGGTCTACATTGACAACGACTGCGCGGGCATTGAGCTGAAGACCGGTGCCGAGGTGGGCCGTGTGTACCGCCGCGATGACGGCCTGCAGGACTATGTGGATCACCTGTACGAGTCCATCCACGGCGACCTGACCGGACTGAACGTCTGCATCGACTGCGCAAACGGCGCTTCGGCTGCCGTGGCACAGAAGCTGTTCCCCCGTCTGGGCGCAGACTGCACCTTCATCGGCATTGAGCCTGACGGCCAGAACATCAACAAGGGCGTAGGCAGCACCCACCTCGACAATTTGAAAAAGGCTGTTGTAGAGGGCGGCTTCGACTGCGGCATTGCCTTTGACGGCGATGCCGACCGCTGCCTTGGCTGCGACGAAAAGGGTCAGGAGATGGACGGCGACAAGATCATTGCCCTGCTGGCGATGACCATGAAGGAAAAAGGCCGTCTGGACGGCGACACCGCCGTGGTTACGGTCATGTCCAATCTGGGCTTCATCAAATATATGGAGAGTCAGGGCATCAACACCGAAAAGACCGCCGTGGGCGACCGCTACGTGCTGGAAAACATGCGCGAGAACGGCTTTGCCATCGGCGGCGAGCAGAGCGGCCATGTCATCCTGCTGCACCATGCCACCACCGGCGACGGTGAGCTGACCGCCGGCAAGCTGCTCAAGCTGCTGGCTGAAAGCGGAAAGAAGATGAGCGAGCTGAACGGCATCTACGCCCAGTACCCGCAGGTGCTGGTGAATGTGACCGCCAACGCCGCCCAGAAAAAAGCCTACAAAGAGGACGAAGTGCTGGCCGGTTTCATTGAGAACGAGCAGCAGAAGCTCATGGGCATGGGCCGCGTGCTGGTGCGGGTGTCCGGCACCGAGCCGAAGATCCGCGTGATGGTGGAGGGCCAGGATCTGGACGCCATCCACCGCTGCGCCGACCGCATCGTGGATAAGATCAACAAGCGCATTCTGGCCAGTAAGAAACGGATAAAAGAGAAGGGAGGACGCTATGCGCCCTGCAGATACCTGGAAAGACTATGAACTGCTGGATGCCACCGACGGCAACCGTCTGGAGCGCTGGGGTGAGACCATCCTCATCCGCCCGGACCCGCAGGTGGTGTGGAAAACGCCCAAGCAGAGCCCGCTGTGGGCAAAGGCAGATGCTGTTTATCACCGCTCCAATCAGGGCGGCGGCGAGTGGGAGTACAAGCGCCGTCTGCCCGAAAAGTGGAAGATCAGCTGCGGCGAGGGCGAGGATAAGCTCACCCTCATCGTCAGCCCTACCGGCTTCAAGCACACCGGCGTGTTCCCGGAGCAGGCTGTCAACTGGGCATGGTACGCCAAAAAAATCCGTGCCGCAGGCCGCCCGGTAAAGGTGCTGAACCTGTTCGGCTACACCGGCGGTGCCACACTGGCCTGTGCGGCGGCAGGTGCCACCGTCTGCCATGTGGATGCCTCCAAGGGCATCGTGGCGTGGGGCAAGGACAATGCTGCGGCAAGCGGCCTTGCCGACCGGCCCATCCGCTGGCTGGTGGACGACTGTGCCAAGTTCGTTGCCCGCGAAAAGCGCCGCGGCAACACCTACGACGGCATCATCATGGACCCGCCCAGCTACGGGCGCGGCCCCGGCGGTGAGATCTGGAAGCTGGAGGACTGCATCTACGACCTCATCAGCCAGTGCGAAGAGGTGCTGAGCGATACGCCGCTGTTTTTTGCAGTGAACAGCTACACCACCGGCCTGTCCCCGGCGGTCATGGAATATATGCTCAAGATCACGCTGGTGCCCCGCTTTGGCGGCGAGACCTCCTGCGACGAGATCGGCCTGCCGGTCTCTGCCACCGGCGGCGTGGTGCCCTGCGGCGCAACCGCCATCTGGGAAGAATAAATACTCCTTCCGTCATCGCTTCGCGATGCCACCTCCCTCAGGGAGGGAGGCTTTCTGACGGCAGAAAACCAAAAGGCTCCCTCTTTGAGGGGCTGCCGCCGCCAGGTGGCTGGGGGAGTTTATAAAATAATCTGAGATTTGGGGTACAGCCCCTTTCAGAGGGGCGCACCACCAGAAAGAGAAACACAAATGGAAGAGACGATTTTAACAGCACAAAATCTGAAATTCCGCTACGACAGCGACCAGCCGGTTTACGCACTGGACGGTGTCTCAACGGAAGTAAAGCGCGGCGAATTCGTGGCCGTGCTGGGTGCCAACGGCTGCGGCAAGTCCACGCTGGCAAAGCACTTCAACGCCATCCTGCTGCCGGAGAGCGGCAAGGTCTACGTGGAGGGCATGGACACCGCAGATGATGACAAGATCTATGATATCCGCCAGACCGTGGGTATGGTGTTCCAGAACCCGGACAACCAGATCGTTGCCACCGTGGTGGAGGAAGACGTTGCCTTTGCACTGGAAAACCTCGGTGTGCCGCCCGAAGAGATGCGCCGCCGCGTGGACGACTCCATGAAGATGGCCGGCATCTATGAGTACCGCGAGCGCGCACCCCACAACCTTTCCGGCGGCCAGAAGCAGCGCGTTGCCATTGCAGGCGTTGTTGCCATGCGGCCGGACTGCCTGATTTTGGACGAAGCCACCGCCATGCTGGACCCCCGGGGCCGTGAGCAGGTGATGCAGACCATCCACTACCTGAACAGGAATATGGGCATCACCGTGGTGTCCATCACCCACTACATGGAGGAAGCTGCGCAGGCAGACCGTGTGCTGGTGATGAGCAAGGGCCATGTGGTGATGGAGGGCACCCCCAAAGAGGTGTTCAGCCAGACCGAGAAGGTGCGCTCCCTGCATCTGGATGTGCCGCAGGCTGCAGAGCTGCGGGACGAGCTGGTGAAGGCCGGCATCCCGATGCCGGAGGGCATCATCGACACCGGCGAATGCGCACAGGCTCTGTACGAGCTTTTGCAGTAAGGGGGGCAGACGCAAATGGCAGATATCATCAAAGTAGAACATCTGAGCTACGTCTACAACCCCGGCATGCCCAATGCGGTCACTGCGCTGGACGACGTGAGCTTTACGGTGGAAGAGGGCGACTTTGTGGGCATCATCGGGGCCACCGGCTCCGGCAAGAGCACCCTCATTACCCACATGAACGGCCTGAACAAGCCTACCAGCGGCAAAATTTATATCGATGGCCGCGATCTGTGGGAAGACCCGGAGAAGATCCGGGACTTCCGCTTCCTCACCGGTCTGGTGTTCCAGTACCCGGAGTACCAGCTGTTCGAGGAGACCTGTTATAAAGATATCGCGTTCGGCCCCAAGAACATGGGTCTGGACGAAGCCGAGATCGACCGCCGCGTGCATGAAGCCGCCGATTTCGTGGGCCTTGACCCGGCCCTGCTGGAGCGCAGTCCCTTTGAGCTTTCCGGCGGCCAGAAGCGCCGGGTGGCCGTGGCGGGCGTTATGGCCATGAGGCCCCGCATTCTTGTGCTGGACGAGCCTGCTGCGGGCCTTGACCCGGAGGGACGGGACGACATCCTCAGCGAGGTGAAGGAGTACCACAAAAAGACCGGCACCACTGTGCTGCTGGTGTCCCACAGCATGGAGGACATTGCCAAGTACGCCAACCGCGTTCTGGTGATGAGCAACAAGAAAATTGCCATGTACGACACCGTGGAAAAAGTCTTTGCCCGCGCTCCGGAGCTGCTGGAGCTGGGGCTTTCCGTGCCGCAGGTGACGAAAATCTTCCTCAAGCTGCGGGAGATGGGTGTGGATGTGCCCGCTGATGTGTACACCATCCCCTATGCGGTCAAGATGATCCTGGAGGCCAAGCGCCGCCGGGAGGCAGGCGAGAGCCTTGTGCTCCCGCGGGAAGCAAAGAAGGAAGGAGGTGCTGCCGGATGCTGAGAGATATCACCATTGGCCAGCACTTCCCGGGCAACAGCCTTGTGCACCGGTTCGACCCGCGCCTGAAACTGGTGCTGACCATCGCCTATATCGTGCTGCTGTTTGCAGCTTCCAATCCGCTGGGCCTTGCCCTTTCCATTCTGTTCCTTGCAGCAATGTACAAGGTGGCAAAAATTCCCGGCAAAATGATCCTGAAGAGCTTAAAGCCCATCCTGCCCATCGTGATCTTCACAGCAGTGCTGAACCTGTTCTTTGTGTCAGGCGAGGGCGAACCGCTGGTGCACATCTGGTTTTTGACCATTTATGCCGAGGGTGTGCGCTATGCTGTGCTGATGGCAGTGCGCGTCATGGCACTCATCGCGGGCACCAGCCTGCTCACCTACACCACCAGCCCCATCGTGCTCACGGATGCCATCGAGCAGCTGCTCAAGCCCTTGGGCAAACTGCACTTCCCGGTGCACGAGCTGGCCATGATGATGAGCATTGCCCTGCGCTTCATCCCCACCCTCATTGAGGAGACGGACAAAATTATGAATGCCCAGAAAGCCCGCGGTGCCCAGCTGGACACCGGCAAGATGACCGACCGGGTCAAGGCACTGGTGCCGGTGCTCATCCGCTGTTCATTTCGGCCTTCCGCCGCGCGGACGAGCTGGCCATGGCCATGGAATGCCGCTGCTACCGGGGTGGTGACGGCCGCACCCGCCTGAAGGTGCTGCGCTGCGAAAAGCAGGATTATATCGACCTTGCCGTGTGCATCGCCTGCTTTGCAGTGATCCTTGCCTCCCGGCTGGTGTTCCCGAATTTTTAAAACTCCCCCAGTCGCCTTCGGCGACAGCCCCTCGGGATGGGGCCCTTGGCAGAGCCGGAAACTTTTCCGCTTTGTCAGCG
>ENA-OQJX01000922-OQJX01000922.1-human-gut-metagenome-genome-assembly--contig:-NODE-922-length-9961-cov-0.945902_pt1 | contig 9961 bp, 19 predicted proteins | sample MGYA00242615_ERZ504782 | MGnify/ENA primary metagenome ERZ504782 (study PRJEB26092, sample SAMD00036354) | human gut metagenome | host: Homo sapiens | study: EMG produced TPA metagenomics assembly of the... | reverse complement strand
CTTTTTTCGAATAACTAGTGTTCCAGAAGTAGCTTCTACGAAAAATAAGCCGAAATTTCTTGAAGATAACTACTTCTGTCACAACCTCTGATTCATGGCGTTCAAATTTGCGCACACTTACCACGAATAAGTGCTTTGGGTGAACTGACGATAAGAATGACGAACAAGACTGCCATAAATAATCAAAAAGACACCCGTTCCTACTGTAACAAAAAATCCAGAGGCACCGATACTACCATCTATATACCACAAAATCGAAGCAAAAAGTGGGAAAAGTGAAAAATACATAATCCGATTCCTGCAATCAACGAGAAGCCAAAACTTCGCTGATATGCTTCTTCTTTTTCTTTTGCTTCTGCTAATACTTTTTCAGGTATTTTTCTATTATACAAAAAGTGATTTAAGCGGGTGATTTTCATACCAGAAGCGATGAAAAAACCGACAGCTAATGCTATACCGAAAATCAGACAAGAAACACCCATGAATGCATAGCCTGTGAACAGAAGAACAGAAATCCTGCAAAGGATAAACAAGTGAATAGGACACCTGACGCTACTTGAAGACTTGCTGCTCTGTATTCTTTCCAATAATTTTCTGCTTCGCTTAAATAAATCGAAGCTGGATTTGATTCCGTCACGGGACTTGGATTTTCTTTTTTGACATCTAATTCTTCTAATAATTCGTCGATTGAACCAAATGTCGAGATGACTGTACCAATGGCCTCTTGTTCATTTTCCCTTCTCCCATTAATTCATGATAATGATCTTCCATATTTGCCAACAAATCAGCTTTCAGCTTTTCTATCTCGTTACTTCGGGGTACTCCGATAAAAAGACTTTCTAAATAATTACGGATTGTATCCATTTACTTTCCCTCCAAAAATTGATCGACCACGTCTTTCGTCGTCAGCCACTCTTGCTTTTTTTCTTCTAAAAGATTACGTCCTATTTCAGTGATTTTATAATAGGTCCGTTTTTTTCCATGGGTCACTTCACCAGGGTACGAAACAATCAATTGATTCTTTTCTAAACGGGCAAAAACGGAGTAAAGTGTCGTCTCTTTGATTACATAGGAATCATTTGTCCTCTCACGGATCGTTTTAGAAATTTCGTATCCATAAGAATCGTTTTTGTTAAGGATCGATAAAATAATCGCATCATTGTATCCGCGTATTCCATCACTTGAAATCATGTTCTCTCCTCCATATTACTCCATCTGTCGTTGTAATCAGCATAGCATGATTACTTCATCAGGTAAAGTAATTTTTTGCAAAAAAATAAAAAGGAACAGAAAGCAAGAGAAGCGTTATGCTTTTTTGCTTTCTGTTCCTTTAATTTATTTATTTTACAACCATGACGTTACATGATGCGTGGTTGACTACATAGGAAGTAGTGGAACCTACTAGCGCACGTTCTACCGCATTCAGACCTGTCGCCCCCATGACAATCAGATCGATTGGTTCTTTCGATTCATGGAAATTAGCAATCAGTGTCTTTGGATAACCGTAAAGAACATATGTCTCGATATCTGTCAGGCCTTTTTCGATTGCCAAGTTTCGATGTTCTTTCATCTGGTTTTCCGCAACCTCATCCAATTCTTCCTGCAGGCTTGTTGTAACAAATGCAAAATCACCAAAGTAATTGCCTGTTACTTCATTGACATACAGGATGTGCAACGTTGCTTGATTTCGTTTGGCAATCGTGATTGCCTCAAGAAATGCTTTTTCTGCCTTTTCAGAACCATCAATTGCTACTAAAATATTACGATAAGTGTCTACCATTGTAAACGCCTCCTTCACTGTTAGTGTAGCACGATTACAGTGTTAGGACAAACATTTTGTGAACGTTTTATCAAAAATATCAGGCATCAAAGCCATTTTTTTCGGAGACCGTTTTAAACCAGCGACCTGATTTTTTGATCGTGCGTTTGCCGTCTTGTGCCAAATCAACAGCGATAAAGCCATAGCGATTTTTGTAGGCATTTGTCCATGACCAGTTGTCCATACATGTCCACATGTGGTACCCCACACAATTCGTTCCTTCTTGGATTGCTTGATGGACATATTTCAAATGATCCGTCACAAATTCGATCCGATAATCATCTTCAATCATGCCTTCGCTGTTAACAAATCGTTCTTCTCCTTCGACCCCCATCCCATTTTCAGAAATATAGCATTTGATATTACCATAATTCTCTCTTGTATTCGTTAAAATATCATAGATGCCTTTTTCGTAAATTTCCCATCCACGATATGGATTCATTTTTTTATTGGGCATGTCGTAATTATCAAAATAATCATCTGGCATGGGGCTATGTTCGTGATCGATCAGTGTTTCTTTTGCTTTGATCCGACGAGGCTGATAATAATTGATTCCTAACAGGTCAATCGTGTTTTCTCTGATGAGTTCTAAGTCTCCTTCATGAATGTCAGGCATTATACCCAATGTTTTGACAATCTCGATCAACTCTTGTGGAAACTCGCCTTTCACTGCAGGATCAAGGAATGATCTGTTGAAGAATGCATCCGCGATTTGCGCTGCTTTTACATCATCTTGGTTTGTTTCATCTCTCGGATAACTTGGTGTCAGATTCAAGATGATTCCGATCTCACCATCATGACCGCCTTCATGGTAGGCTTTGATTGCCTTTGCACTTGCTAGATTCTCATGATAGCCTACTTGGACCGCTTCTTTCATATTGATATGATTTGGATAGTGGAATTGATACAAGTAGCCTCCTTCTACAGGTACGATTGGCTCATTATGAGTAAACCATTTTTTTACTTTCGAACCAAACAATTCAAAACAACTTTTGGCATATTTTCATAGGCTTCAACCGTTTCTCGGTTCAACCATCCGCCTTTTTCTTGCAGATACACCGGCATATCGAAATGATACAGATTCACAAAGGGTTCGATACCGTTTTCAATCAACTCATCAAAATAACGATGATAGAAACGAACGGCTTCTTCGTTGATTGTTCCAGATTCATCAGGTATCAAACGGCTCCATTGGATAGATATTCGAAATGAATTATGCCCAGTCTGTTTCATCAACTGTACATCCTCTTGATACTTCGTATAAACTTGTGAAGTTTTTTCAGGTCCTACTTGGTCAAAGAACTTTTGACGGTTCTTTTTTTGTACCAATAATCAAAAATGTTCTCTCCTTTCCATCACCTGAAATCCTTCCTTCTGTTTGTGGGCCACTTGCTGCAGAACCCCACCAAAAATTTGCTGGAAATTGATATTTTTTCATCAAAGCACCTCTTTTTCTTTTTTAGTTCGTTTTAGTTGATTCCATGTATGATATTTCCATCACAATCACTTTTTCATTTTCTTCCTCTTCTTTTTTGATTCGTTTCAACAGCTGTTCTGCGGCTTGTTCCCCAATTTTATCTGTTGGTGGTGTAATCGTGATTTTCGGAAGGATGCTCAATTCGTTTTTATCCAAATAATCATAATGACTAAACGCAATGTCCTTCCCGATTCTGATACCTTCTTGATTGAAACATTCGATAGCACCGATCGACATATTATAATTGCTGACAAAAATCGCTGTTACTCCTTTTTCTAATAATTCTTTTGCCCCATAATAGCCACTTTTTCTAGAATAGTCTCCTGTAAAGACCTCTAATTGGATCGATGGATCATTTTGTACCGCTTCTTTGGCTCCTGCTAAACGTTCTCTTGCTACGTAGTCTGTTTGAGTGGCAGCAATAAATCCGATTTTTTTATGTCCTTGTTCACCATGATGAGCGATCACTTTTGCTACACTTTCTCGATCATTCACTAATATTGTATCAATACCTGCTGGCCCTTCTGGACAATTCAATGCGATAACTGGAATACTTCATTTTTGTGAGCATTTCAAATCCAGACCACTCTTCTTCGGATAAGAAGACAATCAGCCCATCGATCACATGCTTCATCAGGTATTCAATTTTTTGTTCAATTTTTTCTGGCTGATCGGCAAACCCGCTTAATAATAAGCTATACCCATTTTCTTCAGCTACTCTTTCGATCCCTGAGACAACTTCCGACCCAAAACGGCTGGAAATCCCGTTTATCAAAAGTCCAATAGAAGAAGCTTCGATTATTCTTCAACCCTTTAGCAATGATGTTTTCTTTATAGTCCAACGCTGAAATCGCTTCTGCTATTTTTTTCATGTTCTTTTCCTTCAGTTGCTGACCATTCAAGTAACGGGAAACTGTTCCCACTGAAACACCAGCCATCTTAGCCACGTCACGGATCGATGCCATACATTCTCACTCCTGCCAGTTACATTTGATTTCTCTTTCTTGTTGTTCGATTATGATGACCGCTTTCTTTGCATAGTGTTGCTTGTCATCAATATCCATATAACTAAAGTCTTCAGTAGAGCAACTTCCTCTCACTATTAATTATACTTAAACAAGTATTTGAACCGGTTCATTTTTAATATAGCATTTTTTTAAAAGATTGCAACACTTTTTTAAAACGCTTTCTGAAAGTGGCGGATTTTTTGCCTTTTTAAAATTTTATTCTAAAATTTACTCTATTTGTGGGTGTTTTGTGCGTTTTTCTCTTCCATCCGTTTGAAGTTTTACTTTCCAATGGTATAATTTCTTTATCCTATCAAATGGGGGAAGTATTTTGAAGAAATTAATCGTACTATTTATTTTGTCTGCGGGACTTTTGACATTGACTGGCTGTAATTTGTTTGGCGGCTCTGACCAATCCTCGGATGAAACAACCGATTCTTCTGTCTTAAAAGCGGAAAAAGCAGATATCACTAACAGTGTATATACGCTAAAAGTACGTAAAGATATGGATTTATCCGCGGGACAGTTGACATTTACAGATAAAAAAATGGAATGGACACGCACGTATCAGACACAAGGAACTGATTCTTCTGAATCATCTGAAGAAAAAACAGTGCTGACAGATATCAAGATCACTACCAAAGATGACGAATATATTATTTCAGGAAAAGAAAATAAAAAAGAAACAACAGTCATATTTACAAAAATCGGTAATTACCGTTTGAAGGATGAGGATGGCAACATCTACAGTCTATAGTGCCGTCTGTTGGATCTTCTTTTGTTTCTCCCCTTCTTTTCTGCTATAGTAAAGAAGCAAGATGATTGTAAAGGAGACGAAATGGATGATCGATAGTCCTGATTATTGTACATGTAATAACAACAAAAATATCCATACAGAATTTAATGACCAAGGAAGCTTGAGCATATGCGACAACTGTCACAAACTAGTCAAAGATTCATTTAAAACATTTGAATCTTATCCTGTTCAAAATTATGTAAAAAGTAGAAGAAGATAAACAAAATCAAGCAAAACTCACTATGGCTGATTTTTATGAACTTCAAACTCAGCTTCTTCCTTTGATCAAGCTTCATCAGTAAAACAAACAGTGGATCATTTCAGTTTACAAATCAAAGAGTAAAGATTTATTTATTTCAAATATTTGAATATAAAATAACCAAACGACAGAAAGGCTTATTCTACATCACGTAGTAATTTTTCTTTCCCGTCGTTTGGTTTTTTATTTTTAGCCTAATTCTTGACCTTTTGCATGCTGGTTATCCGTAAAATATTTTCCAGCAGGCTTTCCTTCCAATTCAGCTAATTTTTCTTGGATCTGACGGATCACCTTTTTTGCATCTTCTGGATTTTCTACAAAATCGAATGTATCCCCATCCACTTGTATTTTAGGACATACATCAAAATCTTCATACCATTGATTATAGCGGGTGTTCAACGTTTCGTAATAGGTATATAACGTTTCATCGCTTTCTAGCTGTTCATAATCACGCCCACGTTTTTTGATACGTTCTAGCATCGTGTCCAAAGAAACTTTGATATGGACCATCAAATCAGCCGTTTTTTGGAGCAACATCATCTAACTCGTTTAGCATCGTATCTAATAAGCTATCGTACTGCTGTACTTCGATATCCGTTACCCGACCTAAATCAGCGTTTAGATGGAACAACAGGCTATCTTCATAGATGGATCGGTCTAGCACATTGTCATCGTTCACTAAAGCATTTTTCATTGCTAAAAATCGCTTGTTCAAAAAGAAGATTTGCAATAAAAAATGCGTACTGCTCAGGATTTGAATAAAAGAGCGGCAATACTTCGTTATCTTCGACATTTTCATAAAATGGTTTAGAATCAATCTCATTTTGCAAGCATATCCGTCAAACTGCTCTTACCTGCACCAATCGTTCCTGAAATCAAAATCACTGACATACAACCCTTCCTCTTCTATAAGTACTCGCCTACGTAAGTTTCAACAGGCAATGTTTCAAAATCATATTCACGTACAGCTTGGTCTGATTTTAAATACGTATGGAGACTTTGTGTAATCATCAAGTTTGTAGGTACCGTCTCTTCTTGTACAATGATCATCGGTTTTTTCAACATAGTTGCCACACCTAATTCGTAAGCCGTTCCTGGATCGATTGTTTGATGCTCAAAGTCAAGGATAGCAACAACAAATTCTGCATTTGTCAGTTCTTCCATATCTTTTTCGTATACTTCCTGCGCCCATCCAGCGCTGAATAGTTCATAATTGCTTTCTTGGTGATGACGTGGAGAGTAGAAACTTGTGACTGTTTTGTTTTCCTCCAACGCTTTTTCGATACGACTTACTCGATCGATTTGCTCCTCTGAAAAAAATGGTCCTGCTAAATATATTTGACTCATTATTTTGCCTCCTTCAATAATAACTGATTTTTAATAGATACTGCTCGTAATTCATTGACCAGTTCCAATGGATTGTTGGAAAAGATTACTTGATCCAACCATTTTTTATCCATAAAATCCTCTTTTGCAAAATTTCTAATAATTGTTGCAAGCCGCTGTAATAACCGCCAATATTCAATATTCCGATTGGCTTGTCAGGCGTCAGACCGATTGCTATCCAAGAAAGAAGTTGTGAGAATTCCTCCAATGTACCTAGACCTCCAGGGAAAACGAGGACAGCATCTCCCTTTTCAAATAATAATACCTTTCTTTCATCGATCGTTTCTGTAGGAATAAATGTAGTAACATCTTTTCCAGGCAATTCAGTTTCAAAAAGCCCATTCGGATTAGATACCTGTGACTTTTCCGTTATTTTCCAGTACTGTTTTACTAATCACTCCCATAATCCCGGAGTATGAACCACCGTAAACCAGTTCGATTTCTTCTTGTGCCATGTATTTTCCTAACGTTTGCGCAATAAATTTGTAACTTTCTTTATTACCAAAACGGGAACCGCAAAAAACAGTAAGTTTCATAAAAAAACACTCCCTAACTCAAAAGTCTATCTTCATTCTACACGTGTTTTTTTAAAATAAAAGACTAGATTTTGTAGTTTTTTAGTGGTATATAGGATAGACACCACTATATATAGTATTTAGGAAAAATCATTTTTCAGCTATTTTATAGATAAAACAAAAATAAATAACGTGTTTTCATCGATATGAAATGACTTACTTATAGAAGATACTGGGATTTCGTCCTATATGCCAATAACGTGTATTATTTTAAACAACAAATATTTGTTTCTTTTATTAACGAAAAAATCATTTTGTTCTCGTGTTATGTTTCACTGATAAATGATGTTTCTCTAAATAAAAAGCCGAACGAACTAAACGATCAAAATTTGATCATTTTTGTTCATCAGCTTCTCCTAAAAATCTTTTTGTTAACGATAAATAGCTGGATTTGTAAAAATATCACTTGAATCGTCACTGCTGGAAGAAAATTCAGTGATAACCGCACCTGTTGCGCCTGCCTGGAACTAGTGTTTGATATTGGGCTCGATCGTGTACTGATCTCTAGCATGAAGAATAATTTCTTTTTTTACTGTATAATAACTTTCTTTCCTTTTTGAATAGTACAGGAAAGTTTTTTTGTTTCCTTTCCTTCGACATAAGGTATACCAGACCTTTTCGACAACGAAAGGTTCTCATTTTTCCTTCATCGTCATTTCAAGGAGGGTGCCGATGCTCTGGACAGTTTCGATCGCTCCTAAACCAAAATCTGTATATTCGATTCTTTCTAACTCTGATTCTTTCATACCATTCCTGCCTCAAGGTACATCTATTGTACTTTTTTCTTGTAATCCATTCTGCCTCTCCTAACTAATTGTCAAATCATCCCAAGATATGTCTTCTTCCTCTTTTTCTTCTTGGATGATTTCTGCATTCGGATCTACTGGTTTTTTCAATAATAAAATGGTTATTCCTGTGACAAAAGAACCAGCTAACAATGCACCAATGAATGCCCATGGTCTGGTCATCGTAGCGACTGCAAACATTCCCGATGCCGGAATACGGCTATCTGCGCCCCAAAGCATGCTTAATCCGCCACCTACTGCCCCACCGACTCCCGTTGCTATGACATTGCGTGCCAAGTCGTTCAATACGATAGGGAAACATCCCTCTGTGATCTGACAGATCCCCATAGGAAAAGCGGTCTTCAATGTATCGATTTCTTGACGATTGAATATATTTTTACGAATGATTTTCCCTAAGAAATAAGCGATCGACAAGCCGAAAGGGGTTACCATCGAAGCTAAAATCAATACAGTGATTGGTTCATAGATTCCTTCTGAAAACAAAGCAAACACAAAAGCAAATACTACTTTGTTGATTGCTCCACCGTAATCGATTGATGATAATACTCCAATTACTGCACCATATAAAAATAACGAAGAAGTATCTAAATTACTTAGATAACCTGTAACCATCTCTGTAATCCAATTAATAGGTGTCCCTATCACGTAATACATGACCAATCCTCCAATGAAAGAACTGAGAAATGGTAAAACCAGAGTCGGCATTAGACCATCCATCCATTAGGTACTTTGATTCCTGCCGTTAGTCCAATAACAACTAATCCAGATAAATATCCGCCAACCATTCCACCTAAAAATCCCGCTCCAATCCCACTAGCGGTCATCCCAGTAATCAAACCAGGGGCAATACCAGGCTTATCTGCTATTGAATAAGAAATGGCACAGGAAACAATCATTGGTAATAAACCTAAACCATATCCTCCCATCGTTCGTCATCGTATCTGCAAAAGAAAACCCATCTGTGAATGATTCAATAGTGACTCCATCCATCATATTCCCAATAGCTAGCAAGAATCCGGAAGCGACGACGATAGGTAAAAAGAAAGAGATCGCCGTCATTAAATGTTTTTTGAAGCCTATTGATTTCAGTATCTCCATCTTATTCCCCTTCCATTCTTTCATTCAGCATCTCTTCTAATTTTTCGATCAGCTTTCTCGGAGATTTGACAACTAAACTAGTTGGTACTTCGACTACTTTTTTTCCACGAAAACGCTCTTTTCCGTTTACCTTGATATCTGCTGCAATTAAGCACGACATCTGCAGCAGCAATGCACTTTTGCTCTAGTGGCTCTGTGTTCCAGCAAGACCTTGTGTCTCAATCCAGATTTCATGTCCAAGGCTCTCTGCTGCTTGAAGCAGTTTTTCCTTTGCGATATACGTGTGTGCAATCCCCGCGGTACAAGCTGCGATTCCTACGATCTTCATTTTGTTGCCCCCTCACATATAGTATTTTGCTTTGCCATCTGATTGGAATAAATAAATTTTATCTAAAGCAACCTGTTTTGCAGCTTCCATACAAGGTGGAAACAGTATATTCGGTTCACGTATCTCTAAATCTCCTGAGTTCAAGATATCTCGGAGTTTTTCTGCGAATGCCATTTTGATATCACTGGAAATATTGATTTTATTTATTCCTAATTCTACTGCCTGACGAATCTCCTCATCTGGGTTGCTTGATCCTCCATGAAGGACTAAAGGAATAGTAGTCAATGATCGAATCGATCTAAATATCGAAGCGAAGCTTGGGTTTGAGTTCTTTAGGATAGATCCGTGGCTGTCCATAGTCAATCGCTAACGTGTCGAATTCCGGTCTCCCTTCAATGAAATGGACTTCG
>ENA-OQJX01000920-OQJX01000920.1-human-gut-metagenome-genome-assembly--contig:-NODE-920-length-9995-cov-2.317288_pt1 | contig 9995 bp, 12 predicted proteins | sample MGYA00242615_ERZ504782 | MGnify/ENA primary metagenome ERZ504782 (study PRJEB26092, sample SAMD00036354) | human gut metagenome | host: Homo sapiens | study: EMG produced TPA metagenomics assembly of the... | reverse complement strand
GCGCCGCCGGCCGCAGGCTCCGCTGGCTTGCGCCCGCACACCGGCCCACGCTACAGCGCTTTCCGGTGGATGCCATGCAGTATCTGCTTCTGCCGGTGCACCAGCAGGAGCTTTCGGCCCTGCTTGCCCGCGCCACCGAGCCGGAGTACGGCCCGGCAATGACCGTTGCCACCGCCGAAGGCTGCGGGCGCTGGCCTATGCGCAGATCGAATATCTGGAGTGCACCCACCATGTGGTGCACTTCCATCTGCTCAGCGGCGAGGATGTGGTGTCCCTTTCGCTGCGGGTGTCCTTTGCCGAGGTAGCAAAGCCGCTGCTGGAAGACGGGCGTTTTTTGCAGCCGCACCGCTCCTATGTGGTCAATCTGGCGGCGGCACAGCTGCTGACGGCGGGCGAGCTGCAGATGTGCAGCGGTGCGCGCATCCCCATCCCGCGCGGACGGGAGGGCGCAGTGCGCGAAGCCTTCCGCAGCTGGATCGACCGGTAAAATGGCAAACAAAAAAGAGCCGCTTTCACGGCTCTTTTTTTCGTGCCCGGAGGTCAGGCATCGGGTTCGGTTTTGTGTTTCTTTTCCTTGTCGGAAGCATCCAGAACACCAAAGCCCCAGCGGTTGGCCATGTCCATGATGATCTTCTGGGGAGAACCGGAGGGATAGGCGTTCTCGGAGAACGCGGTCAGGAATTTATACAGCTGCGGCTGCACCTGATCGTACAGGCCCAGCTTTGTGTACAGCTCCTTGTAATAGCGGAACACCTGCAGTTTGTTCTGCACGATGGAAGCCAGATTGATCTGGGTGTGGCAGATGCTCTGGGGGTTCTGCACATAGTGGTAGCCCGCTTTGGAAATGGATACGAAAACATTGGCGTACAAAATGTATTCCAGATTGAAAACCAGATCTTCGGCCCAGCGCACCTCGCTGGTGAACTGCAGATGATGGTCTGCCAGAATATCCCGGCGGTAGAGCTTGTTCCACAGCACGCTGTAGAAGAAGGATGCGGGCTTCTCCATCAGGCGCAGGGCAAAGGTATCGCGGTCGTAGATGCCCTCGGGCAGGAAGCCGTATTCACGGATATCATCGGGCTTTTTCTCGGCATCGATGCAAGGTTCTCCTGCAGGTTTTCCAGTGCCTGCGTGGCCTTGGAAGAGTTGGCGGGAATCACCATCCAGTAAGGTGCAATGACCAGATCGGCGTTGTTCGCTTCGGCGGCAGTCACCAGCCGCTCGGTAAAATCAGGGTCGAGATAATCGTCGCTGTCCACAAACTGCACATACTTGCCCCTTGCAAGGGACATGCCGCAGTTGCGGGTCTCCGACACACCGGAATTGGATTTGTCCACCAGAACGATGCGGGGGTCCTTTTCACGGAATTGCTCACAGATGGAAAAGCTTTCGTCCCGGGACCCGTCGTTGACCAGAATGACCTCGATATCCTTCCATGTCTGGGCACAAATGCTCTCCAGACAGCGGGCAACACTATTCTGCACGTTGTACACAGGCACGATAATGCTGACGAGTGGGTTGTTCATGACGGAAGGTCTCCTCTTTACGGATATTATACCTTTATATTAAAAATCACAGAGTGTATTCTTACAAATGAGGACACTTCCCCCTTGGGGCAGTCCTATTTATAATATCATACTCTTCTTGCGCACAAAATGCAAGAGCAAAGAAGGATCGGATAAAGAAAAGAACCGCACGCTGCGGCCCTTTTTTCTTACACACGTGTCCAGTCCAGCGCATCCCACCGGGGCACGAACTGGCTGCAGATGCGGCGCATCTCCGGCTCGTCGGCGGCAGAGGTGCGGTCTGCGATGCCAATGACGTAATACCCGCCTTGTGGGCGGTGGTGGCGGCGTATACGGCATCCTCGCACACGGCGCAGGCGGCGGGGTCTGCACCGCCCAGACGGCTCATGCACTCAAAGAACACCTCCGGGCGGCTTTTGTGCAGCACGCCCTGCGCTTCCACGATGAAGGAGAAATACTGCGCGATGCCCAGCCGGGTAAGCACGGTGCGGCACTGTTCGGCCAGGTGTTGGAGCAGATGCACATGCGTGCGCCCTCGGCCTGCAGCTTTGCCAGCATCGTGCGCACGCCGGGTTTCAGCTCCACGGTCTCGTACAATTCGGCGATCACCTCGCGCATCACGGAAAAATAGCTTTCCTCGGTCAGCGGCAGGCCGTACTCCCGGATCAGATACTGTGCGCCCTCCTGCATTCCCATGTTCAGCAGTGTGGCGCGCAGATCCCCCCGCGGGGTGCGGCCATAGCGGCGCAGCAGTGCGTCGGGGGCACCCTCCCACACCACGGTCATGCTGTCGGTCAGGGTGCCGTCCATATCAAAGATCCATTGCTTGCAGTGCATGAGAATGCCTCCTTTTGAAATCCTGACAAGTATACCATGTTTCTTTGCCGGGAGAAAGGCATCAATTTACAAAAAACGGAAGAAATTTCTCTGGAAATATGCTATAATCTGAACAAAACCGGAAACGATCAAAGGAGGCGGATGCAATGGATGATCGCAGAGCGCCGTGCAAAGCTCTGGTGCTGGCGGGCGGCGGAGCAGGGGCAGCTATCAGGTGGGTGTGTGGCGCGCGCTGATGGAGCTGGACTGGCACCCGCAGATCATTACCGGCACCAGCGTTGGCAGCCTGAACGGTGCCATGTTCGTGCTGGACCAGTACGAGACGGCCCGCGATATGTGGCTGGCCATCCGCAGCAAGGATGTGATGGAGCTGCCGGAGGAGGATGCCGACCTTTCGGCCCTGCACCAGTTCCTGCGCAGCGTGGTGAAAGCCGGCGGCATGGATGTGACCCCGCTGGAAGAGATCGTGGAGCGGGTGCTGGACGAGGATGCCCTGCGCGCGGCTCCCATCCGCTTCGGTCTTGTCACGGTGGAGCAGCGGGGCTTAAAGCCCCGGGAGCTGACGCTGGACGAGATCCCGGCAGGAAAGGTCAAGGACTACCTGATGGCCTCCGCTGCCTGCTTCCCGGCGCTGCGTGCGCGGGAGATCGACGGGGTCAAGTTTCTGGATGGCGGCTACAGCGACAACATGCCCACCGGTCTTGCCAAACGCATGGGCGCGGATGAACTGGTGTGCGTCGATCTGGAAGGCGTGGGCATCACCCGCCCCAACCTCACCGGCCTGCCCACCGTGATGGTGCGCAGCTACTGGGAGCTGGGCGATATCCTGCACTTTGACCCCGACACCGCCCGCCGCAACATCGAGCTGGGCTACTATGATACCCGCCGCGCTATGGGATATCTGCGGGGGTGTGCCTATGCTGTCTCCTGTGATGCCCAGAGCTGCACGGACGCTGCTGCATTCCACGCAAAATTTGAGCGGGTGCAAAAGGCCGTGCGGGAGAAATACCCGGTCACCCTGACGGCGGATGCGGCCCTGCTGCTGGCCAAGATGAAGGATGCCGACCTTGCCCCGCTGGAAGCCGCCGCGGAAGATGCCGGTGTGGACCCGGCCCATTACTACACCACCCATACTTTGTGCGATGCATTCCTTGCAAAGTGCGATCAGGCACGGATGCAAAGCTTTGCACCGCTGTTTGAGGGCAGTGCCGATGCGGCGCGGGCCGCACTGGCCGCGCTGCTGCCCAATACCTTTTTGCAGGCGCTGGTCTGGCGCACCCTGACCACGCCGGAAGCCGAGCTTTTGCCGGAGGTGACCGAACATGAAAGTGTATAAAGGTTCCTGCGCTTCTCCCGGCCTTGTGCTGGGGCAGGTGAGCCGTCTGGAGCACCATGTGGAGACCACGACCGTGGGCCCCTTTAAACCGTCCCGGGAGCTGCAGCTGCTCACCGATGCCATCCGCACCGCACAGGACGAGCTGGAATCCATGGCAGACCGTGCCGCACCCAGCGAACAGGCCATCTTCCAGTTCCAGAGCATGATGCTGGACGACGAGGGCATGATGAACGAGGTGCGCTTCTGCATCAATGCAGGCATCGGCGCGGCAGCGGCCATGAATCAGGTGGGCCAGCGCTACGCCGACCAGCTGGCCAACATGAAGGATAACCCTTACATGCAGCTGCGCAGCGTGGATATCCTCGACGCAAGCCGCCGGGTCATCAACATCATCACCAACCGCCCCCGCATGTGGCTGGCGCTGGACCACCCGGTGATCCTTGCGGCAGAGCGGCTGATGCCCACCGACCTGTTCAGCGTGCCCTCCGGCATGATTTTAGGCATCATCACGGCAGAGGGCAGCGGCCAGAGCCACGCGGCCATCATTGCCCGGGCAATGAATATCCCGGGCATCGTGCAGGTGGGCCGGGATTTTCTGGACGACTGCGACGGCCGCACCGTGATTCTGGACGCCACCGGGGGCCAGTGCACGCTGGACCCGGACGCTGCCGCCCGCCAGCAGCCGAGACCCGCATCTGCGAGCTGCAGCGGAGAACGAAGAGATGGGGCAGCTGCATGCTCTGCCCAACAGGACAAAGGACGGCCAGCCCTTTGAGCTGCTGGCCAACTGCTTTGGGCCGGAGGACATCGACACGGCCATGCAGTCCGGCGCACAGGGCGTGGGCCTGCTGCGCACCGGCTACATGATGCTGCCGGGCCGCATCCTCGATGAGCAGGAACAGTATTTCTTCTACTGCTCCTGTCTTGCTGCCGCCAAGGGCTGCCCGGTAACGGTGCGCACCTTCGACTTTGGCTCAGACCGCACCATTTCCGACGCCTATCAGGCCTGCAGTCTTCCAAGCTTGGCCTGCGGGGCATCCGCAACAGTCTGCGCCAGCCCCACCAGTCGAGACGCAGCTCTGTGCACTGCTGCGCGCCGCCGCCCGCGGCCCGCTGCGGGTGATGTTCCCCATGGTGACGAATGTGGAGGACTGGGACGCAGCCATGCGTGTGGTGGAGCGCTGCCGCGAGCACCTGCGGGAGCGCGGCGTGGCGTTCAACGAAGATACAAAGTTCGGCGTGATGCTCAGCGTACCCGCTGCCTGCCTGACCGCTGAGGAATTTGTAGAGCACGGGGTCGATTTTCTTGTGGTCGGCACCAACGACCTGACCAGTATACCCACGCGGCAGACCGGGAGCTTGCCAGCGCCGAGCACTACTACCGCCCGGCCAGCAAGGCCATGAAAAAGCTCATCACTATGGTGCTGGATGCCGCAAAGGTGCGCAATGTGCCAGTGACCATCTGCGGCCTTGCCGTGGGCAACCCGGCCAACACGGTGCAGTATTTGCAGCTGGGCCTGCGTAGCTTCTCGGTGAGCCCGCAGAACCTTTTGAATGTGAAGAAAGCCCTGCTGGAGCTCTGACGCTCCAAACCATTTTTGACACAGCAGCCCGGAACGACCCACAGATCGTTCCGGGCTGTTTTTTCTGCGGCTGCGAAAGCATTTTCTCTTCCATTTTTTTACAGAACGCACGAAAAAACGGGGGGGTATCCAAAAGGTTCGTACAGAATGAAGATTGCGCCTTGCTGCAGAAGTGCTATACTTTAAATGTTTAAAACGTGCGGGCAGGCGAAAAAAGCTTGTATGCACGAAAAAAACGAGAGAGGAGTCATCTTTATGAAGAAGTTTGGCACACGGCTCATCAGTGCGGTACTTGCAGGCTGCATGATGACCTCTGTCCTTCCCGTGAGCGCATTTGCTCTGGAGGGAAGTGCAGAATTTGAACGCACTGTGAGCGCACAGGAAAATTCCGATGCGTCTGCAGAGCCCTCCGGAGAGGGGTATCCCCTGCCCACCGACAGCGCGACGACCATCAACAAGGATTTCATTGCAGATCATGGCAAGGTTTATTCCATGAGCGGTACCTATACAGAGGGGATCGTGATCGACGCTGAGGACGAGGATGTGGTCATCAACGTCACCGGAGAAACGACCTTTGATAAGGGTGGGAATAGAGACGACTGTGCGAACTTTATTACAGTCCGCAACGCCAAGAGCGTGACCGTCAACGCTGAGGGGCAGACCATCAAGACGGCAGAGGGCCGGAACTACAGCCGCTGCTTCTATGCCGAAAACAGCTTCACGGGCACCGCAGTGCTTAACGGCGGCATCTATAACTGGCCGTGTGACGACATCGCCGCATGCTATCTGTGCGGCGGCGACTGGACGTTTAACAATCTCACCATGAACGCCGTCCTGCGTGCTATTGAAACAGATAAGGGAGCCAATGTGATCGTCAACGGCGGCACCTACGACTGCAGCGAGAGCTTCAGCGCAACGTTTTGGATCAATGATTCCCCCAGCTCGTCCTTCAATTATGTGAAAGCCACCGGCGTCGGCTGGGTCATGAACGCCATGAACAGTCAGGTCAATATCGTCGGCGGCTCTTACTCCCGCACCTATAAGGACCTCCCGCGATACAAAGATCGTCCGACGCTGCGCGTCGCCAATAGTGCAACGCTGAACGTCACAGATGCCGAAGTCACCGGAACCTACTGCGATGTGTTTGTGACGGGCGCCACCGCCAACCTTGTCGGCGGTACTTATACCAACACCAACCAGTATCTTAATCTTGGCTACGAGTCCCCTGCACTGAAGGTATGGAACGGCGGCACATTGAGCGTCAATGGTGCCACTGTGGATTGCACGGGCGACAATGCTGCCATTTCTTCGGGCGAACCGGCAGGGTCGTATTACCATTATAAATATGGGGACGGCGGCAAGCTGGTCGTTGAGAACTGCACGATCAAAAACAGCAAATACGGCATTTATCTCGGTCGGGGCAGCAGCACCTCCGCAGAGCTGAAGAGCGCCACGTTTGAGAATAACGAGAGCGATATTTACCTCGAGTCCGGCAAGAAGATCACCATCAGCGATACCTTTACCACCCCCGCCACCATCAAGGTTGCCGACCCGGAAGAAGGCCGTCAGCTCACGGTCGCAGGCAATGCAAACAAGCTGCACCTTGTGGGCCAGAACGAGAGCTACCGCGTGGCGTATGACAAGGCACAGCACTATTATTACCTGACCCAACGGGCACCCGGCTACACCCTGACCGCCAAGGATGCCACGGCAACGATCAAGGTCGGGGGCGTTGACACTAAGGTTGACCCCAATGACGAGATCTACGAAGGCACCCCGGTCACCCTGACCGCAGACCCAGCCCCCGATGGACAGAAGTTCGCAGGCTGGACCGGGATCGTGATCTTGAACGGCGTTGTACAGAATGAAATGAATGACCTGCTGAGCTTCCCCAATGAGGAGGACCATACCACGGCGAACTTTGAAATGCCCAAAGGCAACGTGACGGTCAGAGCCGTGTACGAAGCCGTGGACCCCGTGGAGCCGCCTGTGGACCCGGTAGACCCGGTGGACCCGGTGGGCCCCGTGGACCCCGTCCTGCCCGGTGTCATCATCGGCGGCGCTGTAATCCTGGGTGCCTATGAGACCGGCACCGGCATCTACCGTCTGATGAACATGCAGGGCCTTCCTCTGCCTTCCAACCGCATCGAACTGGCAGAGCTGGTCTGGGAGCGTGCAGGCAAGCCGGAGCCGCAGAACATGACCGATGAGGACCTGTATGCGGACATTGACGCCGACGATACCGATGCCCAGAAGGCTGCACACTGGATGGTGGAGCAGGAGCTGATGAAGTTCGACGAGGACAACAACAAGTTCCATCCGTGCTTCCCGGTCAGCAAGCTGCGCGTCTGCCTTACCTGGCAGAATGCAAAGGACAAGGGTCTCATTGACTGATCTGCCTGCGTCTGCACAGCGGAACAATAAAAAACAAGGGGCCGCTCCTTTCCGGGAGCGGCCCCTTGTTGCTGTCCGGAAGGCCCGCAGGCGCTGCCGGGCAGCACAAAGCATTATTCCAGATTCCCCGTCAGGTCATGACGGACGCAAGCACCGCCAGCGGGGCGGTCTCGCACCGCAGGATGCGGGGGCCAAGGCCCACCGTTCTGGCACCGGCCTTTGCGGCCATCTCGGCTTCCTCGGCGGCAAAGCCGCCCTCGGCACCGGTCACGATGGCGATTTTCAGCTTTTCACTATCGGCGGGCTTTGCTGCGGCCAGCAGGTCGCGCAGGGCGGCGCCGCCGCACTCGTAGCAGAACAGCACAAGGTCGTACTGTGCAAAGGTGCGGCACACGGCACCAAAGTTTGCCAGCGGCAGGGCCACATCCGGCAGAACGCCCCGGCCGCACTGCTTGGCGGCTTCCACCGCAATACGGTTGTAGCGCTCGTTCTTCTGCTCCTCTTTTTGGGGGCCGCCACGCAGTACCGGCTGAAGAAGGGTACGATGTGGCTGCGCCCAGCTCCACGCCGTGCTTGATGATCTGCTCCAGCTTGTCCTGCTTGGGGTAGCCGGCCAGCAGAGTGACCTCCACGCTGGGTTCGGCGGCGCTGGGATAGCCCGGCTCCACCCGGAACTCCACACACTCATCGCCAAAGCCGGTGATGGTGGCGGTGTATTCCACGGCATTGCCGTCGCATAGAATGACAGTATCGCCCAGCTTTGCGCGCATCACGCGGGCAAGATGGTGGGCATCGGCCCCGCGCAGGGTGGCGGTGCCGTCAGAGATCTCGGTGGTAAAATAACGGTGCGGCATAAAATCTCCTTACGCTTTCTTGCAGACGATGCACTCCCAGCCGCGCTTCTCCTTCACTTCCACAACGGCAAGGCCGGCTTTTTCCAGCCCGGCGATCACTTCGTCCTTGCGGCTGTCGATGATGCCGCTGGCAATAAAGGTGGCACCCTCCGCCATCAGGCCCGGCACAGCCGGTGCCAGACTGAGAATGGCGTTGGCCACGATGTTGGCGGTGATGATATCGTATTTGCCGCTGGCCTTATCGGAAAGGTCGCCCACCAGCACGGTCAGCTTGTCCTGCACGCCGTTCAACGCGGCGTTCTCGCCTGCGGTGCGCACGGCCACAGGGTCGATGTCCACGCCCTCGGCCACAGCAGCGCCCAGCTTCAGCGCCGCAATGGCAAGGATGCCGCTGCCGGTGCCGATGTCCAGCACCCGCTCACCGCCACGCACCCGCTCATCCAGCGCTTCCAGGCAGAGGCTGGTGGTCTCGTGGCCGCCGGTGCCAAAGGCAAGGCCGGGGTCAAGGATCAGCTTGACGCGGTCGGTGTCGTACTCCTGCCAGGAGGGCACGATGGCCAGCCGTTTGCCAATGTCCATGGGTGGTAGTATTTGCGCCAGCCGTTCTGCCAGTCCTCCTGCTCCACGCCCTCGGTCTCCACGGTATAGGCGATGCCTGCCGCTTCCATCCGGGCCTGAATGAGGGCCAGCGTCTCCACGGGGGGAAGCGCCCGGCTCCAGATACATGTGGATGATCACGGTATCACGGGGCTTGTCCAGCAGCTCCTGTTCGATCAGATCCACATGGGCGATCTCGGCCACCTGCTGCTCGATGTCGCTGTAATCCTCGATATAGATGCCGCCCTCGGCGATCATGGTGGCAACAGCCTCGGCATTGTCGGCATCGGCCTTGGCCACGGTCAGGCGGATATCTGTCCATTCCATAAAAAAGAACCTCCCTGGGTCTTGTGTTTTTATTTATAAGTATAGTACCCGATTCCGGCGCGGGATGCAAGCGGTTTGGGGAGAAAGGGCAAAAGAAAAGTTTTTTCAAATCCTGCTCTGAAATGCGCAATAATTCCAAAAAGTTTTTCACGAAAGATGCGAATTCAAGGATTTTTGGTGCAAAATTGCGAAAACAGGCGCAGACCCTATTTCTTTTTTTCGGAGGATGTGTTAAAATATTGTTACGCAATTATGGACAGCCTGCAACCAGAGGCCTCCATAACAACAACATTCTTTAAGGAGGAATGTGTCTTATGATGAAGTATCTCCAGAAACTGGGCAAAGCTCTGATGCTTCCCGTCGCTGTGCTGCCGATCTGCGGCATCCTGATGGGTCTCGGTTATGCCCTGGCCCCGGGTGTCATGGGTGTTCCCGGTGCTGCAACCTCCGGCGCAGCTTACACTGTTGGCTTCCTGCTGGTCAAGCAGGCGGCGCTCTGATCGATACATGGCATGCTGTTCGCCATTGGTGCCGCTGTTGG
>ENA-OQJX01000917-OQJX01000917.1-human-gut-metagenome-genome-assembly--contig:-NODE-917-length-10065-cov-1.229926_pt1 | contig 10065 bp, 13 predicted proteins | sample MGYA00242615_ERZ504782 | MGnify/ENA primary metagenome ERZ504782 (study PRJEB26092, sample SAMD00036354) | human gut metagenome | host: Homo sapiens | study: EMG produced TPA metagenomics assembly of... | reverse complement strand
TTTTGTTTCAAATAATGGACTAACTGGTTTGTTTTCATTGGATACGTTTGATTGCATCTCCCATTAGTCCGCCAACACTTACTTCATCGATTTTATCGATTTTACGATCTTCTGGAAGATAGATCGAGTCTGTGACAACTAGTCGCTCGATAGCTGAATCTTCTATTCTTTGTAAAGCAGGACCAGATAATACTGGATGGGTACATGAAGCATACACACTTGTTGCACCAGCTTCTTTCAAAGCATTGGCAGCCAATGTGATCGACCTGCTGTATCGATCATACGTCGATCAGTACACAAGTTTTGCCTTTGACTTGTCCAATGATGTTCATTACTTCTGCAACATTTGCTTTTGGACGGCGTTTGTCGATGAATCGCAATCGGAGATTTCAAGAATTCCGCTAATTTACGTGCTCGTGTAACGCCACCGTGGTCTGGTGAAACAACGACAACATCGTCGCCTTTGATTCCTTTTTCCAAGAAATAATTAGCAATAAGTGGCGCACCCATCAAATGATCGACGGGAATATCAAAGAAACCTTGGATTTGGACTGCATGAAGGTCCAAAGTCAGCATTCGTGTTGCACCGGCTTTTTGAATCATGTTTGCTACTAATTTCGCTGTGATTGGTTCCCGTGCACGTGCTTTACGATCTTGACGCGCATAACCATAATAAGGCATGACTACGTTGATTGTTTTTGCACTTGCTCGTTTCAGTGCATCAATCATGATCAGCAACTCCATCAAGTTATCATTGACTGGGCTGCTCGTTGATTGGATCACATAGACATGCGATCCACGAATACTTTCTTCAATGTTTACTTGAATTTCTCCATCACTAAATTGAGTAACAGATGATTTTCCTAACTCGACACCGACTGCTGCTGCAATTTTCTCTGCTAATGGGCGATTGGAATTTAACGCAAAAATTTTTAATCTTGGGTTCAAAGTAATGTTTTGACATGGGGACCTCCACTTTCTTTTTCACAACTCTAGAATTCTACCTAATAAATAGTAGTCATATTTTTTAAATAAATCAAGTGATTTTGCAAAAGTCTTAGTTTAGATAAGGGAGTTTTTTGGCATATCCTTCTTTATTGACTTGTCTTGCTCTCGCAATTGCCAGCGCATATTCTGGAATATTGTCTGTAATTGTTGACCCGGCAGCAATCGAACTGTTTTTAGCTACCTCGACAGGTCCGATGATATTCGTGCTAGAACCAATAAAGCTGTGGTCGCCGACAGTCGTATGATGCTTGTTCTTTCCATCATAGTTGACGAAGACAACACCACATCCGACATTGATCTCTTCTCCCAACGTAGCATCACCAACATAAGTCAAGTGACCGACTTTCGTTCCTTTGCCGATTTGAGCATTTTTCACTTCCACAAAGTTTCCGATATGGACGTTTTCGCCAATTTCAGCTTTTGGTCGTAAATGTGCATAAGGTCCCACATCTGCATGTTTCTTGACATGGCTGCTTTCAATGACTGAGTTTTCAATGACGACGTGATCCTCAATCATACTGTCTACGATTTTTGAATGTGCCCGATGACACAATCAGAACCGATGACTGTATTGCCTTGGATTTGTACACCTGCTTCGATCAATGTGTCTGGACCAATCTCTACGCCTGCATCGATGTATGTCGTTGCTGAATCGACAAAGCTTACGCCATTGACCATATGCATCTGGTTGATCCGCTTTCTCATGATCTCATTTGCTTTAGCTAACGCGATCCGATCATTGACTCCCATTGATTCTTCGAAATCATCTGTTTGATAAGCAGCAACTGTATTGCCTTCTTCTTTTAAGATTTCGATGATATCTGTCAGATAGTATTCACCTTGAGCATTGTTTGTTCCGACTTTGCTTAACGCATCGAATAAAGCTTCGTTGTCAAAACAGTATGTTCCTGTATTGATTTCTTGTACAAGTGCTTCTTCTGGTGTTGCGTCTTTTTGTTCCACGATTTTTCTACGATCCAATATGGTCACGAATGATCCGACCATATCCTGTTGGGTTTTCTGCTTGTGCCGTCAAGATCGTCGCACTTGCATTTTTTCCTTGGTGATATTCAAAAAGATTGTTCAGCGTTTCAGTAGTCAATAATGGTGTATCGCCACTGATAACTAACGTCGTTCCTTTTTTTCCTTCCAAGAAAGAAGCGGCTTGCAAAACAGCATGTCCTGTTCCCAATTGCTCCGCCTGTAACGCATATTTACTGCGTTCTCCTAGTTGTGCTTTGACTTGTTCTGCTCCGTGTCCAACGATGGTAATCACTTCATCTGGTTTCGTTTCACTGACCCGATTGATGATATGTTCTACCATAGGTTTACCAGAGACGGGATGTAAAACTTTATATAATTTTGACTTCATGCGGGTACCTTTCCCTGCCGCCAAAATAATTGCATAACGTGCGTCCAACTGCGTCACTCCTAAATATAGTTTGCTGATTTCAGTTTATCCCAGTATACCCATTTTTTCAACAAAACAAGTGATTTTCTTTCATTACGGTGTTCTTTGGATAAAAAATAGATAGACCATAAAGGGCCTATCTATTGGGTAACCGGCGCTCTCCTACCAACCCCTCAGTCACAAGTCACACTACTCATAAAACATGAAAAGCTGTTTTTTGAAATCGTTTCTTGTGACTTAGAGTTAAACGGTAGGCTTACAACCTCTAGATAAACGGTGTTCAAAAGCCAGTTTCTCGGTATTAAGCCAAATTTATGCAAAAATGTGGAAAGCCATTTTCACAAAATTTTTCTTACTACTCGAAACTAAGCGGCTTTTTCACAACCTCTTATTCTGAAAAATAATTTCCCGGCACAACCGTGATGTTTTTCGTTTGAGTATCTACATCTTTGACATAAAGCAGTGACGTATAATCATCGATAGCGCGATGTCCGTTGAATTTCGATTCGGCAAATACAGTGATGCAACAAGTTCTGATTCGAATTCTTCGATCAAGCTCTTCATTCCGTTGACTGTTCCGCCGCCTTTCATGAAATCATCCACTACAAGAACACGTGAACCACGTTTCAAGCTTCTCTTAGACAATTCCATTTTTTCAATTCTTTCAGAAGAACCGGACACATAGTTGACACTTACTGTTGATCCTTCTGTTATTTTTGAGTCTCGGCGTACAATAACGAATGGTGCATTCAGATAATAGGACACAGCTTGGGCAATAGGTACGCCTTTTGTGGCTACAGTCATTACAGCATCGATTTTTTCACCAAGGTATTTAGAAGCAATGATTCTCCCAACTTGACGCAGCAGTTCAGGTTCTCCTAACAAATCAGAGAGATAAACATATCCTCCTGGAAGCAGACGATCTTGTTCTGATAGACGTTCTGCTAGAGATTCAATATATTTTTTCGCCTCTTCATATGAAATTTCAGGGATGAACAATACACCACCTGCAGCACCTGGGATTGTTTCCAAGGTACCATACCCTCGTTCTTTAAATGTTTTCTTGATGATTCCCAAATCTTCACTGATGGAAGATTTAGCAGATTCATAACGTTCGGCAAAGCTTGTTAAGGAAATCAATTCATGCGGGTGATTCAATAAATACTGTGTCATGTCAACCAGACGTTCAACTGCGACGTACTTTCACCTATTCCAACTCCTTTTAAGAAATTTTATCGTTTTACATTATATAAGTTTTTCTTCAAAAATTCGAGCATTTTATGAAAAAATAAGAAAATAGTTCGGTATTTATTAAAATAAAAAGAAGCCTATAAAAAATTTTTCGTTTTTATTCAGGCTTCTTTTCTTTATCATTCAGTTATTTTTTCTTCTAAAGGCAACCAATATTCGTTTGATGATATTTACAATCAGGAACAAAGCAATAAAGACTAATGTGATTGTTGCTCCTGGAGGGGTATCTAGATAAAACGAGCTAGTCAATCCTGACAGCATTCCTAGAAATCCGACACAAACACTGATAGCAATCACAACATTGAAACTTTTACCTAACCGCATACCGATTGCTGCAGGAAGAACCATGATTGCGGATATCAAAAGTGCACCGGCAATCGGGATCATCACAGCAATAGCTACACCAGTAATCACATTGAACATCATTGACATCAAATGAACGGGTAATCCATCCACATGGGCGGTATCCTCATCAAAAGTCAGAACATACATCGGACGTTTGAATAAAAAAAACAATATACCGATCGCAACGAATAAGATTCCTAAAAAGATGACTTGCTCCCAAGTAATGGTCACGATCGAACCAAACAGATAAGATTGGATGCTTGTTGCAGAATTCCCGCCACTCAGATTCATTAGTACTAAAGCTAGCGCTAAACCGCCAGCCATTAAAATGGCAATGGAGATTTCCGAATAGGTTCGGTAGATCGTTCGCAGATATTCCAATATCACAGCTGCTAGCACAACGACTAGCATGGTCGTAAGTGTAGGATTAAGGTTCAAAAAGAATCCTAACGCTACCCCTGCTAAAGAGACATGGGAAAGTGTATCAGCCATCAGCGATTGTCTTCTGATCACTAAAAACACACCTAGCATCGGGGCGATCCCCGCTATGAAGATAGCCGCAAGAAAAGCTCTTCTCATGAATTCATATGAAAGCAACGCCATTGAGAATCCTCCTTTCTCACCAGTCGGATCTGTCTGTCCGCATACTGTTTGATATCTTCATGATCATGAGTGATCATTAGACTGATTTCCCATGGACATGGCACTATGTCGAAGAAGGCGATAAAACTCATTTCGAGACTCTTCATCCATTCCTGTTGTTGGCTCATCAAGGACAAATAAGTCAGGATCAGTAGCAAAAATACGTGCTAAGCTGATCCGCTGCTTTTGTCCGCCAGACAATTCACCTATCCGCCGGTTTCGCATATCCCACATCCCAACAGCTTCTAGAGTCCGCTGTACATGTTGATGATCTTTTTCAGAGAGACGCTTGAACCAGCGGCCTCTTGGGTATCTTCCTGATCGGACTAATTCGATCACCGTACTTGGAAAACCTGCATTGAAAGATGCAACTTGTTGGGGAATATAGCCGATACTTAATTTTTTTCCCTCTTGATTTTTCTCAGCAATCTTTATCGTTCCTTTTGAAGGTTTCAGTAATCCTAACGATGCTTTCACCAAGGTTGACTTGGCTGCTCCATTTTCTCCAGTCAAAATGACAAATTCACCCGCGTCTACATGATAGGAGACATCTTCTAGTACTGGTTCATCATCATAATAAAAGGTCAAATCAGATATTTCGATGTAACGCACCTTATAACCTCCATTCTAGACTTAATTGATACTTTCTTTTAAAGCTTCCAGATTTTTTCCATGACAGAAATATAATTTTCGCCTGCTTTGATTTGTTCATTGGTCAAGCTTTCTAAAGGATTCAACACCTCTAACTTCACACCCGTTTCATTCGATAATGTCTCTGCCACCTTCGAAGAGGCATTTTCTTCAAAGTAAATCACTTTGATGTTGTTTTTCTTCACAAATTCTTTTAGTTCAGCTAAGCGGCTTGGTGTTGGTTCCTGATCTGGCGAAACACCTGAAATCGCCACTTGTTCTAAGTTGTATTGATTCGCTAAATAAGCAAAAGCAGCATGCTGAGTGACGAATGTGCGGTTTGTCGCATTTTTGAGTTCTTCGGAGTATTTTTGATCCAGTGCTTCAAGCTTTTTGATATAAGCATCAGCATTCTTCGTAAATATTTCCTTTTTATCTGGATATTTTTCGCCTAATTCTCCAGCAATCGTTCTGACTTCTTTTATAGCTAATACCGGATCGAGCCAAACATGGGGATCATATTCATGCGCATGATCATGTCCTTCTTCTGATTCTTCGTGTTCGTCTGCTTCTTGAGATTCTAGCGGTCAATTCCTTTAGCTGCTTCGATCATCAAGGTCTGTTTGCTGTCCACTGAATCCTTCAACGAATCCACGAAAAATTCCATGTCTGAACTATTATACACGAAAACATCTGCATCGGAAATTTCTGCTCTTTCTTTTGCGCTTGGTTCAAAATCATGAGGCTCCGTTCCGGCAGGGATCAAAAGTTTCACGTTTCCTTCGTCCCCTACGATCTCTTTTGTAAAATCATATATCGGATAAAATGTCGTAACGATCGTCAAGTCTTCTTTTTTATCTGCTTCCTTATTCGTATTTCCACATGCTGCAAACAATAAAGCACCTATCATTACCGTAGCTGTCAAAAGATATTTTTTCATCTTATATGCTCCTTTCAAATAAACAAATCGTAATTTTACGATTTATCAACGTGAATTAATGTATCAAAATAAAAAAACGCCGTCAATAGAAATCCATCAATTTCTGATTTAAACATGGATATTCTGATTAAATCGTAAAATGGATGAGTTAACACTCATGTTTAAGCTGTTCATTACAATAAAAAAACTGAAGAATCCCATTTTAGGACTCCTCAGTCTTTTCTTATCTGTTTTACTTCTTCTATTTTTATTGCAAGGTTCGTACTAAATAAACTTCTTCACAAAAACCCTTTAACCCATTATATACTCTCTGCGCTCTTGAATAATGTTGGCACAAGGCAAAAACGGTTGGTCCGCTTCCACTCATCAATGCAGCATCTGCTCCGTACTTGACCATACGCTCTTTGATTTGATGGATGACTGGATGCCGGTTTCCCGTGACATCTTCTAAACTGTTTCCCATTTTTTTGATCATCTGCTGATAATCTTGCTCTCGGATGGCTTCAACAAGTCCGTGGATATCTTGATGTTGGATAGCTTGCGTATCTACTTCCCTAAACACTGTACGTGTGGAAACACTCATTCTTGGTTTGACCAACACAACCCAGCACTGCGGCATAGAAGGTAATACTTGGATTTCTTCCCCTTTACCTCCGACAAAAGCCGTACTTCCATATACACAGTAAGGAACGTCTGTACCAACTTCCAAACCGATCTCTGCTAGCTCTTCTAATGAACAACCTAGATTCCATAATTGGTTGATCCCTCTTAAAGCAGCTGCACAGTCTGTACTTCCTCCGCCTAATCCAGCGGCTACTGGAATATTCTTCTTAACAAAGATCTTGACACCGGTTTTGATATTGTATTTGTTTTTTTAATAATTAAAGCAGCTTGATAAACATTGTTACGCTCATCTACCGGTAAAAATGCTTTATTTGTTTCTACAATGATTTTGTCTTCTGCTATTTCTTCAAAAAATAGATGATCTGCCAAGTCTACGCTCGACATCACCATTTCCAACTCATGATACCCATCTTGCCGTCTATATAATACATCCAGTCCTAAATTTATCTTGGCTGGCGCTTTTTCAATCAATTCCATCCTCTCACCCATTCGAAAAGTCTAAGTCGCAAGTATTCTATCATAGGGAAAATAAAAGTATAGCTTATGTCCGCTTAGCTGTTGATTTTGTCATCGTTTCAACAGCTTTCATAGAATTTTCTCTTCATAATTCAAATAAACTCTAGTGATTCTTATAATTCTGTGAGCACTTCTTCTGCCAAACTCGGCACATTTCCTTTTTCTTTCCCTATCAGACTGAGCAGCTGCATGGTAGCAAATCCGAAATTACTTCCTTTCCGATATGCAAAGTAGCGACCTTCCCAATGATCGACATATTTTAATTTCTTTTCATAAGCAGACTGGAAGGAATAGAAAAAATTACCATAATTATATACGATATGCATGACTTTTTCTTGAAAGAAAGAAAAATCTGTTTCTCCAACATTTGCTAAAGGAGCTAATCCTAGATTTGCTTCCAGATAGCCCATTTTCTCGTATACAATGAACAAATTAGCTAATAGATAATCCGCTAATTCTTCAGGCTCTTCAGGCAAGATTCGCAGCAAATCATACCCCGCTTGTTCTTTCGTCATCGGTTGAGCGGTGATGAAGCCTACGACTTTTTGATCTTTACGGACAATACCGACGCCACTAGACAATACATAGGATTCATCAAATCGTCCCACAGAAAAGTATTTTTCTCGTGCCCCGTGAAGCCATTTTTGTGAAACTTCATTTACAGCTTGATGTAATTCTTCTGGTAGTTGGTCGTACCAAGTGAAATGGTATCCTTCTTTCATCAAACGTTGATATTCAAGTTGCTGACTCAGCCGAGACAAGTCTTCTGTCGCTAGATCAACAATTCCTGCTTCACCTACTTTCGTGAAATGAAAGCCCAATTCGTGAAGCATCACTACGTAGCTTTCTGATATCTTATAAAAAGCAAGCTGATAACCTAAACAATCTGCTCGTTTCATGAACTGATTCGTTGCTGCCCGCATCATTTTGGGATTACCAATTGGATCTCCTAAAACAAAGCATTTGTTCCCTTTGATTTGATAGCCAAAAACGACTTGGTCTTGGTCGTCTTTTTGGTAATAAAAATAACTGTATCCTGGCAAGCGAAGCTGATGGCTTGTAGCTGTGCTCCATATGTTTCCAATAAACGGTCAAAACGTTCTTTTTCGTACTCAATGCCAAGCGTCGTAGTATCTTCTGCTAAGTATTGATAAAGCGCCACTAAAGCTAGCAATGAGATGCCCAAACCAATGAGCCCTGAGAACCACACATCATCTGAAGGAAACAAAATAAAATGGTTACCTGTTATCCGTCCAACTAAAAAGCGTCCACTATGATAACCTGCAATTGCGTAAACAATAAACAAGAAACCGAACAAGCTAGCATCAAAGAGTATAGCTCCCCAAGAATAAACGAATTTTGTTCGATAAAATTCTTTTCTAGATAACCACACAGCCAATAGAATCAAGACATATACCAATAACAATTGCCAAGATAATGTACGTGTGATCGTATTTAAAATACCAAAAGCTAGTAAAGCGATCGTAGGCAGAAATGCCTTTTTGACTTTTACTGAAAGTGCTCGAGCAAGACCGAGCAATAAAAAGCCCACTAATAGGTTCAATGTCTGGTCTAAAAAGTTGAACGAGAACGGCAATAATACCTGAAACAGCCGACTGATTGCAGACAGATTAGTGATCGTTGACAGGAGTACCATCATGATCCCTGCAAAATATACAGCACTTACGAGCACGATATGCGCAACCTTTTGGAAAAATAATCGCGGTATATTATCTAAAAATCGATTGATTTTGACATCCTGTATGTGTGATGAACAATAGAAGTCCCGTCAAAAAAGGCAGGACATAATAAAACAACCGATAATATAACAACCAAACTACTGCTACGTCTTGCCGAACAGACAATTGACTCATTCCTAAGATCATCAAAACATCAAAAGTCCCCATTCCACCTGGGACCATTGTCAACATTCCTATCAGCGTCGCAATCATGAACATAGGATAGATCGAAAACATGGAAATATCTATTCTCATCAACTTGCCGATAGTCAGAAATACTGCAAGTGCCCCCGTCCATTGTCCAAAGGACTGCCAGTACGCAGACCAAGCAAGCCTTTTGGATAAAACATTCAGAAGAACAAGGTCTTTCTCTTTAGGTAAGCAAAAAAGAAAAATGACTGGCGCTAAAAAACTACCGCCGAAAAGCCAGATCCAATAGCTCCGAAAAATACTTTCTGACTGAATAAAAAAGACATCAATAAATGTAAGAAACGACCATACAGACAAACCAGTCAGCATAAATAGTGCGACTTTTGAAACAGTCACTAAAACCATTTTCCTATTTGTCTGCTTTCCATAAAAACTAGCCCGAAGACTGGCTCCTACCAAACCACCAAAACCGGCGAGATTGTTGATCGTGTTTGTTACCCACGCAGCAAGAAGAAACTCTTTTCTTTCCATTTTTGGTTTTCCTTGTTTTTCTAAGACTCTGATCGTCACCCAATCATACAACAACATCGGAGTGACACCCAGCAGTCCAGCCAGAATCATGAGCAGGATCGTCATATGGCTTTGTTGTCCCATCCTTTGCCAAATATCTTGCCAACTCATGCCATTAGCAATATTTGCGACTTGATTTGCCACAAAGACTAACACGGAGCCGAAAAAAATCAATTTTAAAATCAGACTATGTTCCTTATCCATTGCAGCATCAAGTATCGTTTATTTTCACATTTTCC
>ENA-OQJX01000915-OQJX01000915.1-human-gut-metagenome-genome-assembly--contig:-NODE-915-length-10076-cov-3.557141_pt1 | contig 10076 bp, 11 predicted proteins | sample MGYA00242615_ERZ504782 | MGnify/ENA primary metagenome ERZ504782 (study PRJEB26092, sample SAMD00036354) | human gut metagenome | host: Homo sapiens | study: EMG produced TPA metagenomics assembly of... | reverse complement strand
AATCTGCTGCAATGTGATTCCAAGAATTTTCCGGTATCATTCGTGGTTACAGATCCGAAAGGTAGTATCGGCGTGGAATGTGGAGAAGCCTGTTAAAGCACGGCTACAAGCTAAAATTCTTCAACACCATCAACTTTTCCAAGAGTATGCGCTATAACCCCATGGCGTACATCCACAGTGAAAAGGATGTTCTGAAACTCGTGACCGCACTGATGACCAACACCAAAGGTGAAGGTCAGGGCGGCGACCCTTTCTGGGACAAGGCTGAACGGCTTTTGCTGGTTTCACTGATCGCGTACCTCCACTACGAAGCCCCTGTCGAGGAGCAAAACTTCGCAACGCTGTTGGAAATGCTCAACACCATGCAGGTCTCGGAAGATGATGAAACTTATCAAAATCCGGTAGACCTGTTGTTTGAGGATCTGGCAAGAAGAAGCCAAAATCCTTTGCAGTGCGGCAGTACAAACTTTATAAACTGGCTGCCGGTGTTGTATGCTCTAAAAGACTTCTTAATCAAGCGGTTGGGAAGTCTCTTAGAACACACAACCCAAAATCAAAGAAAGGAGCGCAAGTTATGAGAAAAAATGAGAAAATCACAGCTCTGTACGAACGACTGAGCCGTGATGACTTTGGCAAAGATGATGACCAACAGCGTGAGAGCAATTCCATTTCCAACCAAAAGGCTATGTTGGAGGAGTTCGCCGCACAGCAGGGCTTTACGAACATTGTCCATTTCACGGACGATGGCATTAGCGGCACTTGCTTGATCGTCCCGGATTTTTGGCAATGATGAAAGAAGTGGAAGCCGGGAATGTGGAGTACCTGTGTATCAAGGACATGAGCCGCATGGGTCGTGACTATCTGAAAGTCGGTCAGATTATGGAAATCCTGCGTCAGCGTGGCGTTCGCCTTATCGCCATCAATGACGGCGTGGACAGTGCCAGAGGGGACGATGATTTTACCCCTTTCCGCAACATTATGAACGAGTATTACGCCAGAGACACCAGCCGTAAAATCCGTTCCACTTTCCAGTCCAAAGGCAAGTCCGGCAAGCACCTCACAGGCACGGTCATTTACGGCTATCTCTGGAACGAAGCCAGAGACCAATGGTTGGTTGACCCCGAAGCCGCAGAGGTGGTCAAGCGCATCTTTGCCATGACGATTGAGGGCTACGGTCCGTATCAGATCGCCAGCAAGCTGAAAGAAGAAAAAGTCCTCATTCCGTCTGCTTACCTTGCCCAACACGGCGAGGGCGTGAACAAAAACAAGACTTTCAAAGATGTGTACGGCTGGGGTTCTTCCACCATCTGCAACATTCTTGAAAAGCGTGAATATCTGGGACACACCATCAACTTCAAGACCCGAAAGCACTTCAAGGACAAGAAAAGCCATTATGTCCCGGAGGACGAATGGACGATTTTCGAGAATACCCATGAAGCTATCATTGACCAGCAGACCTTTGACCTTGTGCAGAAAATCCGTGGGAATGTCAGACGCTACCCGGACGGCTGGGGCGAAGCAGCTCCCCTCACAGGCTTGCTTTATTGTGCCGATTGCGGCGGCAAGATGTATGTCCACCGTACCAACAACGGCAAGCGTATTTCTCAATATACCTGTTCCCAATACAGCAAAGTCCCAGTTGGAAAGCTCTGCACGACACAGCACCGTATCAATGAAGATGTGGTACTGTCCCTTGTTTCCGAAATGCTCAAAGCTATTGCCGAGTATGCCAAGCATGACCGAGCCGAGTTTGTCCGTGTGGTGCAGGAAGCGCAGTCCAGCCAGCAGACGGCAGAGGTCAGAAAACAGCGCACACGCCTTGCCACAGCAAAGCAGAGAGTTTCCGAGCTGGAAGTCCTGCTCTGCAAAATCTATGAGGACAACATTTTAGGAAAGCTGTCTGACAGCAGATATGCCACTCTGGACGCTCAATATGAAAAGGAGCAGACCGAGCTTACCGCTGAAATCTCTGTTCTGGAAAAGGCTATCAAGAGCTACGAGAAGCACGAAAAGGACGCTGACCGTTTTATCGCTCTGATTGACAAGTATGAGAACTTCGACAAGCTGACGATTGCCATGCTCAATGAGTTTATTGAGAAAATCCTTGTGCATGAGCGTGACCGCAAGGGCAGTATTCAGACCACACAGGAGGTCGAGATTTACTTCAATTTCGTGGGTCGTTTCGTTCCCCCTGCGTTTGGCGAAGTGGAGCTTACCCCGGAGGAATTAGAGGAAATCCGCAAGCGTGAGGAACGCAAGGACAGGCTTCATCAGAACTACTTGAAGCGGAAAGCCAGCGGAGCGCAGAAGCGATACGAGGACAAAATCAAGGGGAGAAAAAGGGCAGAAATCGAAGCCAAGAAAGCCGCCATTCGTGCGGAGGACATTGCAAAGGGAGTGTTCGTCCCTGTCAGCAGTTTACCGCAGAGAGAGCCGATGAAAGGAGTGCAATCAGCATGAATATCACTTACACACAGAACGGAGATTATCTTATCCCGAACATCGTTATCCGCAAGACAAAGCCCCTCGGACACTACGGCAGACTTCGCAAAGCGTATTTGGAAATGCACCGCCCGATACTGTTCAATGAGCTGGCGCTATCCGACAAGCTCTTTGAGCATTGCGCCGAGATTGACGAAGCGGCACGAAGCCGCATGGAACTGATCGTGCCAGAGCTGGCAAAGCAGTACGGCGTGACAGAGCAACTGAAAGCGAAAACCAAATGGAATGGGTGCGGCAGATGAACGTTTGCAAGGCGCAGGCAGAGGAAGTTGTGAAAGCAGAGTTGATTTATAATTGAGCGAGGAAGTCCAGGCAGAAAACTGTTCGGACTTTTCTCATATGTTCCAAAATGACGGTAGAATTGTTCACAAGTTTTATGGTATAATTTATGCGAATAAAGAAAACGGAAAATTAGAATCTAACAAGAGAATGTGGTTGTATGAAAAATCCATATTAGTATTTTGGGCAATCGTGTGTCTGTTACCTATTCAAAGGAGGTTTAAGAATTTTAAATGAAACATATAAGAAATATATTGCTGTTGATTACGATTATTTTTGCTTTTGTTATGCAAGCTGAAGTATATCAAAATATGCTCTGGAACTTTAATGGTGCTTATTATTTATCGTCCAGATACACAACTACTAATGACGATATGGATTCATTTTTAGCCAATGCAGAAGATACAGCTGAGAAGCATGGTGTTCATATTTTTTCGACTTTTAATCAGAGAGTTTCTAATTATCAGACAAGACTTTATATTTATGGTGATGATACCGTTGTTCGGGATAGTCTTAAAAGCACAATGGATATTGAGGAAAAAACATATACGGCTTTGATAGGCGGAATCACCGTAATAGAATTTGAAGATTTTAGAGAAGCAAAAAACACAGGCAATGGACAGGAAATAATGGTCAGCTATATCGGTGACGATGATGACATTATTGCCACATATCAAGATTTGGCAAAAGAATATTCTATATCGCAGCCAGAGTTTTGGCAATCAACCGAAACTGATATGATGTTCATTGTTTGGGGCCTGGTTGCCATATTGATGATTGTACTTAATATGATTGAGGTGATACGCAGACAAAAGGAAGTAGTTGTACGAGCTTCTCTGGGCGAAAATGCTGCTGTGATTGCTCTAAAAGCTGTAGTGGCTGATATGATTTCATATGCTGCATTATTCGTCTTAGCAAAGTTGCTTGTTTCTCAATTTATATCGGGAGCGTATGAAGATCATCTCATTTTGGCAGTGTATTGTGCCGGAGCAGTTCTTTCCGTAATTCCTTATGCTGCTTTTGTCCGCTTTGATGTAAAAAAAGCCTTTGCCAATGCTTCAGATAAAAAAGGTATGTTTTATCTTCTGAACGGTCTTAAAGTATTTGCTACTGCTATGACGATTTTTACAATAACTACAAATCTCAGTAGCATTCAAGGTAATTTACTTACAAACACTACTCTTTTAGAAAATCATTATAATGATTACTATTTTGGAGTTATGCAGATTGAACCTCCTTTTGAAGAAAATGAGGAGGAATCCAAAGAGAGCGAATTTTGGAATGACCTTTACGAAAATGAATACAACACTATAAATCCGGTGGTCTGCATAGGCAGCCGGATAAGCGATACGGATAATTATATTTTTGTAAATCATAATGCCAGAGATATGCTGCAAGGGTTTTCTGATATGCTTACTGAAGATGATGAAAAAGAGGATATCGTGGTCTTCGTGCCAAAGGGAAAAAATGCGGAATCATACAAAGATATCGCAAAAGAGGAAATTGACTCTCTTACCCAAAATGCAGAAGAACTGCGTGTTGTTTATAAAGAATATTCTGGCAGAGAGCAATTTTATTATCTCAATTCGAACAGAGAAGAGGCTATTGACGGATTGTCAAGAGCAACAAATCCGATTGTTATTTATCAGGCAAATGAGGCTGTTGCTTTGAATGGAAGTTATATCGAAACAGGAACATATAATGGTGAGGTGATCTACGGATGCGATGAAAGCACAATTCGTAATGCTGCGAAAAAATATGCAGAACAGCTTGGTCCACACTATTTTATGCTGACGAATGTCGGGGAGGATTATACTTATAGTCATAGTTTCCTCGTGAAACTGATTGGCTTTATAAGCTCTCTTTGCGTATTAGTATTGCTGTTAGATATCGCTATCATCATATCTGAAGTGAAAATGGAATTTAGACTTAATGCGATGGAAATCTCCCTCAAAAAGGTTTTGGGCTATCGCTTTTATGAAAGGCACAAAAGATTTATTTCCGTTAATCTCTTAGAAAATATAGCCGTTGTGATATTGATTTGCATTGTTTCGCTTTTTATATCTAACGCAAGTGTCGGGATTGCTTTACTGGTTGGAGCATTGCTCACCATTATTGAAATGGCAATCATTTTCACAAATGTTATGTGGGTTGAAAAAACAAATATCTCAAAGTCCTTGAAAGGTGGATGTTTATGATTATAATTCGTGGCTTAAATAAAGCATTTGGAGAGAAAATAATTTTCTCCAACTTTAATTTGGAAATTCCGGATGGAAGTTTTGTAGTAATCAGCGGGGATAGCGGCAGTGGAAAAAGCACTTTGCTCAATATGATTGGTGGTATCGAAAAGCCGGATAGCGGCAGTATCATAATCGAAGGGCTGAATATTACCCGGCTTAAAAATAAAAACAGTTTTTTTGCGGATACAGTGGGGTTTCTTTTTCAGAATTTTGCACTGCTTGAAAATAAGACAGTTAAAGAAAATTTAAGTTTGATTAAAAAATCAAGCCGAACTAAAGTAATCACTTAAAGAAGCTCTTAATCGTGTGGGGTTATCAAAGGAAGTTAACAAAAAAGTTTATCAGCTTTCCGGTGGTGAACAACAGAGAGTTGCTTTAGCTCGTCTTATGATGAAAAAATGTTCTGTTGTTTTGGCAGATGAACCTACTGGCTCACTTGACAAGAAAAATAGAGATATTGTTATGAGGTTATTGCACGAACTCAATGAAGAAGGTAAAACGGTTATCATTGTTACCCACGATCAGGGTATTATTGAAGATGAACCTTATGTTGTGAAAATCTGAGAGTACCTCTTAGAAATGTCTTGATCTACATTTTATGTAATTTGGGTCAGAAGAAAATCCCTTTAGGAACTAAAGGGCGCACTTCTATACTCTCCTATCGGGAGTATGTGCGTCCTGCGGAGCTTCATTCCCGGTCAGCAGAGAAAAACTGCTTGACCGAAAATGTTTCGTCACTTCGTTCCGTCAAGGAGCTACACTCCCTTGCGACGCTTGTGCGTCTATCCCTTGTGGACTTGCCGTCCGCAAACAGCATGAAATGCTGTTCGCCGCCAGCAAGTTTGAAAAACCGAATACCGAAAATCAGACCGTTGACTGGTCGCAATGTGCGAAAAGTTGACGGTCTTTTTTTATCCCCAAAATCAAAAAAGGAGGTCAATCACAATGACAAAACCGAAAACCCTTGAACAGCTTCGGACCGAAAAGGAACGAGCCGAGACGCAGCTTGCACAGGAGAAGCACAAGCTCAACCGTCTTGAGAACAGAAAGAAATATCTGGAGAAAGGCGAACGCACCAAGCGCACCCACCGCCTTTGCAATCTGGGTGGCACGATTGAGAGCCTTGCCCCGGAGGTCAAAGATCTCACACGCACCGAAATGACAGAGCTGATGGAACACATCTTTTCTCTGTCCGAAGTCCAGCGAGCCGTCTGGCACATGGCGATTACTCACACCAACCAAGCGAACAGAGAAAAGGAGTTGAAAGCCGATGGCACTATTTCATCTGAGCGTCACGCAGACTAAGCGAAGCGCAGGACAGTCCGCTATTGCTTCTGCCGCCTACCGTGCCGGGGAGCGATTGTATAGCGAGTATTACGGCGAATACAGCGACTACACCCGCAAGGGCGGCGTGATCTGCTCTGACATTCTCCTGCCGTCCCATGCACTGCCCGAATATGCAGACCGCCAGACCCTATGGAATGCCGTGGAAAAAGCCGAGCGTGGAAAGAACGCCCAGCTTGCATACAGCTTTGACATTGCCTTGCAGAATGAATTTTCCCTTGAGGAAAACATCGCTCTTGCAAGGCAATTTTTGTTGGAGAACTTTGTGAGCCGGGGCATGGTGGTTGACTTCGCCGTACACCAGCCAGACCGGGAGGACGGCGGCATACCAAACCCGCATTTTCATGTGCTTTGCCCCATCCGCCCCATCGAGCAGAACGGCAAATGGGGACTAAAGCAACGCCGGGTGTATGAGCTGGACGAGGACGGCAACCGTATCCGGGACGCAGACGGAAAGTTTGTGTTCAACGCCGTTCCCACTACCGACTGGGGCAGTCCCGAAACGCTGGAATACTGGCGGCAGACATGGGCGGAGCTATGCAACGCCAAGTTTGCGGAAAAGGGGCTTGACATTCGTATCGACCACCGAAGCTATGAGCGTCAGGGCGTGGAGCTTCTTCCCACCGTCCACGAGGGCGCAACCGTCCGGGCAATGGAGAAGAAAGGCATACGCACCGAGAAGGGCGAGTTCAACGCTGGATCAAGCAACCAATGCCGTTATCCGGGACATCAAGAAGAAAATCGCTCTCCTGTTCGATTGGATTGCCGAAGCAAAAGCGGAGCTTGCCAAGCCGCAGGCACCCAACCTTGTTTCTCTGCTGAACGCCTATTACACCAGCCGCAGAGCCGGGGCATATTCGCAGAAAGGTAAGGTCAGCAACCTAAAGGAGATGAACGAGACTTTCAATTATCTCCGGGCAAACGGCATTTACTCCCTTGAAGATTTGGAAAGCCGTGTCAGCGAACACAGTGCTGCCACAGAGAGCTTGAAGAAAACGCTGGACGAACAGACTGCCCGAATGAAAGCAATTAAGCAGCTCTATGACAGCTCCGCTGCTTTCCAGAGCTTGAAGCCTGTCTATGACGGCTTGCAGAAAATCAAGTTTGAGAAGCCCAGAGCCAAGTACAAGGCAGAGCATGAAGCGGAACTGAAACAGTTCTACGCCGCCAGACGTAAGCTGACCGGAGAGTTCCCGGACGGCAAGGTGGATATGAAAAAGCTGACCGAAGAGTATGACGAGCTGGAACAGGCGCACAACACCACCTATGGCGAGTTTAAGACCGTCAGAGACGATTTACACCGTCTTTGGAAGGTCAAGTCATGTGTAGATACTGCCGCCCGATTTAACGAGCGTACAGAGGAACAACTGCACCAAAATCGACCCCAAACACGACACAAAAAGGAGGATATATCCCGATGAATTACACCCAAGCACAGATTGACCGGGCGAACGCCGTCAGTCTGGAAGATTTTCTCCGCACACAGGGAGAGACGCTTATCAAAAGCGGACGGGAATACCGCTGGAAAGAACATGACAGCCTGACCGTCCGGGGAAACAAATGGTTTCGCCACAGCCAGAGCAAGGGCGGCTATCCCATTGATTTTGTCATGGAGTTTTACGGCAAGTCCTTTCCCGAAGCAGTCCAGCTCTTAACCGGCGAAAGCGCCGAGGGACAGAGCGAAGCCAGCACAGCACCGCCCACAGCGTTTCACTTGCCCTTGCACAACAGAACAGCCGACAGAGCAATTCAATATCTTTGCGAAAGCCGAGGTCTCAACAAAACGCTTGTTGAGGCTTTTCTTCTTTCCGGGGATATTTACGAGGACGCAAAGCGGCACAATGTTGTGTTTGTCGGCAGAGACCGAAGCGGTACGCCGAGATACGCCCATGTGCGAGGAACGGCAGACCCATTCAGACAGGACATTGCCGGGGCTGACAAGTCCTATCCGTTCCGCTATGAGGGAAACGGCAATCAGCTCTTTGTCTTTGAAGCACCGATTGACCTGTTATCATTCATCTGCCTTTATCCGCAGGACTGGCAGAAAAGAAATTATCTTGCCCTGGGCGGCGTTTCGGGCAAAGCTCTTGACCGTTTTCTTTCTGAACGCAAGGACACCCAAAAAGTGTTCCTCTGCCTTGACAGCGACACCGCAGGAGGTGAAGCCTGCTTCCGACTGGCGCAGGACATTCCCAGCGAGATCGCCGTCATTCGCCTTGTCCCGGCAAGGAAAGACTGGAACGATGTTCTCCGTCAGCAAGGGGACATTCCCAGCCGCAAATTCATAGCCGAGACAATCACGCTGCGAGAGTTGCCCACCGCCCAGCCTGTTCCCATGCTCCGCATGGCAGATGTGGAGCTGACGAGCGTGGATTGGCTATGGTTTCCGTATATCCCCTTTGGAAAGCTGACAATTATCCAGGGCAATCCCGGCGAGGGCAAGACCTACTTTGCCATGCGCCTTGCGGCGGCTTGCACCAATCGAAAGCCTTTGCCCGGTATGGAGACACTTGAGCCTTTCAATATCATCTATCAGACCGCCGAGGACGGTCTGGGTGATACCGTCAAGCCCCGACTGATAGAAGCAGACGCAGACCTTGAACGAGTGCTTGTCATTGACGATAGAGACACACCGCTGACCCTTGCCGATGAACGCATAGCAAGGGCAATCCGGGAAAACAGCGCAAGGCTGGTTATCATTGACCCGGTACAGGCTTTTCTGGGTGCAGATGTGGACATGAACAGAGCAAACGAGGTGCGCCCGATATTCCGCAGTCTGGGAGACATTGCACAGGCTACCGGGTGCGCTATCGTGCTGATCGGACACCTCAACAAAGCCGCAGGAACGCAAAGCACCTACCGGGGATTAGGGTCTATCGACATTACGGCGGCAGTCCGCAGTCTGCTCTTTATTGGCAAGCTGAGGGACAGCCCCACAACAAGGGTACTTATCCATGAGAAAAGCTCCCTTGCGCCGCCGGACAGTCCCTTGCCTTTTCTCTGGGAGACGAGAAAGGCTTTGAGTGGATAGGGGCTTATGACATTACCGCTGACGAGCTTCTTGCCGGGACAGACACCGCAAAGACCGAGAGCAAGACCGCACAGGCGCAAATGCTCATTCTGGAATTGCTTGCAAACGGAAAGCGTATGCCGAGTGCAGAGCTGGAAAAGGCAGTCAATGAGCGTGGGATTTCCTCACGCACCATGAGAACGGCAAAGAGCCGTATCGGAGACAGGCTTGTGACCGAGAAAGACAGCACAGCATGGGTCTGCTATCTCCGAGACTGACAACAGGAACACGGCAAGCGTGGCAAAGACGGCAAGGTTTTTATAGATACCTTAATGTTGCCGCCTTGCCTTGTTCCCTCATACCGACACCGCCCGATGATGAATAGTTACCGGGCACTTTTTCATTTACAGGAGGATTTTGAATGAACAATACCGCAACCAACACCACCACTTGCCCGACTGTCAGAAAGCAGATTGGCAAGACCACCTATATCGTCCGTGTCCATTTCAGCGAGAACGCCAAGGAGACGATGGAGGACAAAATCAAGCGTATGCTCCGTGAAGAAGTCCGCAAAATGTGACTTCTTTTTGAATTTGATGAAAAAGTCCTTGACTTTTCGTCTCTGGCAAGACCCTGAAATCTATTCTGATTAGCTGCGGCGCCCGCCTTGCCCCCTTCGATATTGCGGAGCTGCGGGAGAT
>ENA-OQJX01000914-OQJX01000914.1-human-gut-metagenome-genome-assembly--contig:-NODE-914-length-10076-cov-9.555332_pt1 | contig 10076 bp, 10 predicted proteins | sample MGYA00242615_ERZ504782 | MGnify/ENA primary metagenome ERZ504782 (study PRJEB26092, sample SAMD00036354) | human gut metagenome | host: Homo sapiens | study: EMG produced TPA metagenomics assembly of... | reverse complement strand
GCACTGGAACACCAGACGGCGCCAGATACGACTCGAGGGACGCACCCCGGAGGAGTTCCGGAGCATGTCCCTCGCGGTCTAGGGCTGTATCCTAATTAACAACGTCCAACAAACGGGGCGCAGTTCAGATGCGTCACGGGGCTGCTGTGGATATATAGAGAAGGAGTTATAAGGCTTACTTCACGGTGAAGCCCTGATCCTTGCCGTAATCCTGCAGGGCCTTCTGCCAAGCAGCGACACCGTCGCTCAGCTTCTGGTCACCGGTGTAGGACTTGCCAAAGTAGTCGCCGAAGATGGTGCGGGCCTTGACCTCGAAGGGCAGGAACTGGTAGCCGGAGGACACGTTCTCAGCAGCCTGAGCCAGAACCTCGTTGTACTTCTGACCACCGAAGTAGTCAACATCCTGACCATCGGCGTTCTTCACGGTGGTGGCGTTCTTGAAGGAGTCCTTTTCCAGGGAGGCCTTGTCAGCCGGGAAGGCGCCGCCAGCCACACGAGTGGCCACACCAGCACCATGGTTGGCGTACTCGATGAACTGGTAAGCAGCATCAGCCTTCTTGGTGGAGGCGAGCACAGCCAGCGAAGAACCACCGTTCTCAGAGTTGGTGGTGGAGCCGTCAGCGGTCGGCATCTGGGCCACACGCCACTTGCCGGCACCGTCAGCAGCGGAGTTAGCAAGGTTGGCAGGCATCCAAGCGCCAGTGAACAGGGAGGCGATGGTGCCGTCGACCATGCCCTTGAACCAATCCTCGGACCAGCCGGCGGTCTTGGTGTCGAGCAGACCCTCGTCCAGCAGCTTCTGCCAGAAGTCGGTGAAGGTCTTGACGCCCTTGTCTTCGGTCAGGTTGACGGTGACTTCGGAACCATCGGAGGAGGTCTGGAACGGCTTGGCGCCGGCCAGCCAGGTCATGGAGTCGAAGAAGCCGGCGTCGCCGGTGTCGGAGGTGATGTAGTAGTTGTCGCCGAGGGCGTGAATCTTCTTGGCGGCGTCGTAGTACTGATCCCAGGTCTTGATCTGCTCGGCATCAACGCCGGCCTTGTCGAAGACTTCCTTGTTGTAGAAGAAGGCCATTGGGCCGGAATCCATCGGCAGACCGTAGACCTTGCCGGCGAACTGCACGGAAGCCCACGGGCCAGGGGTGTAGAAATCCTTGTAACCAGAGTCTTGTCGGTGATGTCCAGCAGGTTGCCCTTGATGGCGTACTGCGGGACGGCGTAGTACTCAACCTGAGCGACGTCCGGAGCGCCAGAGCCAGCCTCAATGGCGTTGTCCAGCTGAGTGTATTCCTTGGTGTTGGTACCGACGTTCTTCAGGTCGACCTTGATGCCGGTCTCCTTCTCGAAGTCCTTGGCAACCTGGGTCAGCGAAGGCTCCCAAGCCCAGACGGTGATTTCCTTGACGTCGGAATCCTGAGCCGGCTGGCTGGACTTGCCGCTATCAGAGCCGCAGGCGGCAACGGAAACCAGCATGGCAACCGCACCGGTGAGGGCAACGGCCTTCTTGGCGGTAGTGAACTTCATCGTTCTGTTCTCCTTCCTCGAATCGTCCAGAACGATTCAAACTGTTTTGTCGCTCGCAATCATTGCGTGTTACCTAGTGTCAATTATTGATTTCTCCTCGACACTGAGAAGTGGCTTTATGAAGCCATTCCTTTCGCTATGGTTGCGATAACATCTTTTAGTATACACATCTCAAAACAAATCGCAAATGCGATGGCGGGCGTGTTATCGCTAACACGCCCGCCATCGCATTTGAATCGCTACAAATAGACCTCTTTACAGCTTTACCACCAGCACACCGTTCGGCTGGATGGCCGCCGTATGCTCGGATTCGTTGACCTGAGCCAGCGAGGCGACCAGCGGCTCGCCGTCCACGTCCACAATCGCCACATCGTGGGTGCGGTTGAACAGGAACACGAAGTGGTTCTCGCCGCTCTCATCCGCACGCTCGACGCGCAGCACTTCGCCGCGATCGTCTTCGGCCGAGGTCTCGATGCCGAGTTCCTCCAGCAGCGCGGGCAGGCTCTTGGCCAAGCCCTCACGGCCGAGACGGGCACCGACGTATGCGGCCTTGCCGTCGCCAAAGTCGTTGACGGTGATGGCGGGAGCGCCGTCGAAACCGGTCCACTTATCAGCCTTGAAGGAAGCAACCACGTGAGCGGTATCGGCCACGGAGGTGATCACGTCGGCGAAATCGTGCGCCACGGTCCCGTTGTCCAAGTCGAGGTGGTCCATGGCACCGAGGAAGTCGTTGCCCATCGGGGCGAATTCCTCAACGCGCACGCCCACCACGTCACGGATGGAGCCGGGGTAGCCACCCAGCCAGACGTGATCCTTGTCGTCCACCAGACCGGTGTAGTAGGTCACGAACAGCTTGCCGCCGTTCGCCACATACTCGCGCACGCGGCGCGTGGTCTCTTCAGACAGGATGGTCAGGCTCGGCAGCACGACGGCTTCGTACTCGTCCCAGGGGCCACGAACCGGCACCACGTCTGCGGTCAGACCGTTGTCCGCCAGCGCGCGGAACCACGCGAGCGGCTCGGTCCAATGGCGTACCTCCTGAGTAGGCGTGGCGGTGTGTTCCGTAGCCCACTGGGACTCGTAATCGAAGACGACGGCGACCTTGGACTTGACCAGCTTGGTGCTCAGCAGGCCCTCGTCAGCAAGCTTGTTGAGGTCGGCACCCAGCTCGCACACGTCGCGGAAGATCTGGGAGTCGGGGCCCGCGTGAGGAACCATCGAGGAGTGCCACTTCTCGGCACCGGCCTTGGACTGGCGCCACTGGAAGTAGCAGATGGCGTCGGCGCCCATGGCCAGGTGGGCCAGGGAGTCACGCACCAGTTCGCCGGGTTCGACGCGGTAGTTGATCGGACGCCAATTGACGGCGGAGCTGGAGTGCTCCATGAGAAACCACGGATTCTTGCGGGCGATGCCGTCGCACAGGGAGGCCGAGTAAGCCAGCTCGTCGAAGTGAGCTTCGCCAGGAGTGAAGTAGTGATCGTTGGACACGAAGTCCACGTCGTAACCCCACTTGTCGTAATCGATGCCGGCACCGCCGGCGGAGACCATGAAGTTGGTGGTCTGCGGCTTGGGGGCGATCTCGAGCAGGGCGTCGCGCTCGGCCTTGTAAAAGTCGAGCAGGGCGTCGGAGCTGAAGCGCTTCCAGTCAAGCAGTTTGCCCGGGTTCATGAAGTTGCCATCGCCGATGAAGCGCGGCGGGATGATCTCGGAGAAGTTGTTCATGCGCTGCGCCCAGAAGGCGGTGCCCCAGGCGTCATTGACGGCGTCGATGGTGCCGTACTTCTTCTCGCACCACTTCTGGAAGGCGCGCTCAGCATCTTCGGAGTAGTCGAAGCGGTTGTGGCAGCCGTACTCATTGCTCACGTGCCAAGAGACCACATAGGGGTTGTCCTTGTAGTGCTCGGCCATCTTGCGGCACAGGTTGAGCGCGTAGTCAAGGAAGACCGGGCTGGTGGCCCGCCAGTGCTGTCGGGCACCGGGCTGGCAGACGTCGCCGCGGTAGTCGACCCAGAGGATCTCCGGGTGGGCCTGGGTCATCCACATCGGCGGGGATGCGGTGCCGGAAGCGAGATCGACGGCAATGCCGGCCTTGCCGAGCTTGTCGATGACGCGGTCGAGCCAATCGAAGTCATACACGCCTTCTTCGGGCTCAAGCTTGGCCCAAGAGAAGATGGCTACGGAGACGAGGTTGACGCCGGCCTTCTGCATGAGGCTACATCTTCGTCCCAGACTTCCTCCGGCCATTGGTCGGGGTTGTAGTCGCCGCCGTACCAGATGCGGGGCTTGCCACCCGCAAGAGGCTGCGGCCACTTGAATTCGCGATGTTCCATGATGATGCTGTTCCTTTAATGAATAAATATCTACGTGTGGGCAAATGGGAGTCACGCAGATACGCAAGGAGGCGCCTGCACGATTCTCAACAATGCGAATATCTGCATAGGCGCCTCCTTCCTGTTAGTGGTTATGCCTTTATCTCGCTCCCTCCACCAGAAGGGAGCCGAAGTACGGTTACTCCTTGACGGCGCCTGCGGCGAGGCCGGACTGCCAGTACTTCTGCAGGCACAGGAACGCGATGACCAGCGGGATGATCGTGATCAGGGAGCCGGTGATCACCAGGTTCTGGATGGCCTGGCCGCCCGCGGTCGAGGCCTGGTCCTTCCACTGGTTCAGACCGATGGTCAGCGGGTACCAGTCGGCGTCCTTCAACATGATCAACGGCAGGAAGTAGTTGTTCCACGTCGCCACGATCGTGAACAGGGCGGTCGTCACGATACCGGGGGCCAGAAGGGGCAGGCTGATGGTCCAGAACGTGCGGAACTCGGACGCGCCGTCCACGCGGGCGGCCTCCAGGAGCTCGGTGGGCACGGCCTGCTCGCTGAAGATCCACATCAGGTACAGGCCGAACGGGGAGATCAGCGACGGGATGATCATGGCCCACGGGGTGTTGGTCAGGCCCAGCTTGGCGAACAGGAGGAACTGCGGCACGGCCAGGGCGATGCCCGGCACGGAGATCGAGCCGATGATCACGGCGAACACGGCCTTGCGGCCGGGGAAGCGGAACTTGGCCAGCGCGTAGCCGCCCATGATGGCCAGGAGGGTGGCGCCGCCGGCGCCGACGACCACGTAGAGCAGGGTGTTGACCAGCCAGCGGCCGAAGATGCCGCCCTGGTAGGTGAACACCGTGACGATGTTGTCCCACAGGGCGAAGCTCTTGCCGAAGCCGAGGCCGAACGTGGAGGTGAAGTCGGCCTGGGTCTTGGTGGCGTTGATCACCAGGTACACGAACGGGAACAGGCAGTACACGGCGAAGATCGCGCACAGCACGGTCATCAGGGTCGAGCGGCGCGGGTTGTCACGTTCGCGAAACCGGCCTTGGCGCTGCGCCTGCGCTCGGCCGCCTCGTCGGCGGCGATGCGCTTCTGGCGTTCCTTCTCGGCCTTCCTGGCGGCCTTCTCCCGCGCCTTCAGTTCGGCGTCGGTCAGACGGGTAGATGCTGCGGCACTCATCACGCACGCTCCTTCACAATCGAAACCAATCCGGCGATACGGGCGGTCGTCGTCACTTCATCTGCTCCTTCATGCTCTTCAGCTGCACGGCGTAGGCGATGGCCATGGTGATGACGGCCATCACGATGGCCAGAGCGGCCGCGTAGTTCGCCTGGTTGCCGGAGAAGCTCAGGTTGTACGCGTACATGTTCGGCGTGTAGTACGTGGTGATCGCGTTGCCCGGAACCATGTTCTGCAAGATGCTCGGCTCGTTGAACAGCTGGAAGCTGCCGATGATCGAGAAGATCACCGTGATGGCCAGCGAGCCCTTCAGCTCGGGCAGCTTGATGGACTTGACGATCTGCCATTCGGAGGCGCCGTCGATGGACGCGGCTCGTACAGGGAGTGCGGGATGGTGGACAGCGACGAGTAGAAGATCAGCATGTTGTAGCCGGTGAACTCCCACGTGCTGATGTTGCCGATGGAGGCAAGCAGCACGCCCGGCCGCAGCACGTCGACGTTCGTGCCGAAGAAGTCGTTGAACGAGCCCACCAGGCCGTACTTCGCGCCGTACACGAAGCCCCACACCAGCGTGGACACCACCGCGGGCACCGCATAGGGCAGGAACGTGCTGATGCGGAAGAACTTGGCGCCGTGCAGCTTCATCGAATCCAGGGCGAGGGCCATGGCGGCCGACAGGAACAGCATGATCGGCACCTGCACGCAGGTGAACAGCGCCACACGACCCACGGACGACCAGAACTGGCCGTCCTGCAGCAGGCGCGCGTAGTTCTCGACCCCGACGAACCTCGTGCCGCCGATCATCTGCTTCTTGAAGAAGCTGATGTAAACGGCGTACACAATCGGGATGATGAACACGAACACGAACACCACCGTGAACGGCCACATGAACTTCCATCCACGCCAATCGGCCTTATGCTTGTTCTCACGCGCTTTATCCGTGCGCATAGGCACGGCAGCGACATCGGCTGAAGCCATTTCCAACCCCTCTCCTTCGAAGGTTGACCAAAATTGTTTGCGTTATCAGCATAACACCATTCATAACATTGTCCAATCGTGTTGAATTCAATGTTTTTGCGCTAGCTGTTACAATGGTCACGAAAACAATGATGTTATCGTTACCGTTCACGCGATACATGGTAGACATCGCAGCGGTATGACCGCTGTCGTTTGAGAGACAAGCGAGGGGCGAGATGGCGAGACCAACACAGGTTTCCATGCAAGATGTGGCTAAGGCGGCCGGCGTTTCGCCGCAAACCGTATCCCGTGTGGCGAATGACAGCAATGCGGTCAAGCCGGAAACCCGCCAGCGCGTTGAAGCCGCGATGGAACGCCTCGGATATCGTCCGAATTACGCCGCCCGAGCATTGAAGCATGGGCGATTCCAGGATATCGGCGTAGTGATGTTCGACACCACCAGGTTCGGTAATGCCCGGATACTCGATTCCATTGTCACCCATGCAGCCGAGGACGGCTATTCCGTCACCATTCAGACTATGAGCAACGGCGCAGAACGTACGCTGGCCTCCGCCATCGACCGCATGCAACGTCAACCCGTAGATGGCGTCATCGTGGTGCTTGAGGAACGCATTTCCGACTTCGTGGGATACAAACCACCGCGAGAACTACCGGTTGTGCTGATTTCCGAGGCGGCAGCCGACCACTGCCCCACCGTTGACGCCGATCAATACGGATGTTCCACAGCCATCGTCGACTATTTGATGAGCAAAGGCCATAAGACCGTCTACCATATCGCCGGCCCAGTCACTTCACGTGCTGCCGAAAGCCGAGCGCAAGGCTGGCGCGAAGCCTTGGAACAAATAGGCGCGCGCGTACCGAGCATGTATATCGGCGACTGGTGTGCCGACTCCGGCTATCAGGCAGGCGTGGCGCTGGCTCACGACCCGGAATGCACCGCAATCTATGCGGCCAACGACCAGATGGCCTACGGTGCGATGCTCGGATTGGAATCAGCCGGCAAGCGCGTGCCGGAAGACGTAAGCATTGTGGGCGTGGACGATTCGCTGGTCGACGTGGTGCCAAGACTCAACCTCACCACCATGCGCATGCGCAATGACGCCATCGGCGCCACCGCGTTCTCCATGGTCCGCCGTCAATGCGAAGGCGAGAAAGTACCGGCCGGCATCAAAACCGTAATCCCCACCGAACTCATCGAGCGCGGTTCCGTCCGCGACATTAGCTGATTAATGGTATACGGGAAACGAATTCTTGTCGCTTCCCTGTTATTGGGTCGGTGAAGCGCAGTACACGTGCGACCAATTGCAATGGCTGGCTGAAATCGTCGTAAAGGCGCGTCTGGATGCGCGGGTAGAAATCGTCACCAACGATGGGTAGGCCCAGTGAGTTCATGTGGACGCGCAGTTGATGGGTTTTGCCGGTGCGCGGATGAAGCGTGTAGCGGCAGATGGGGGGATTCTCCAGACAGGGACCACCCTCCGGCGCTTCGCGCCACCTACCGCCAGCGGAAGGAAGTACGAGTTCGCCGCGCTCGATCAGGGTTTCAGCATTGACTGCGCCCGGCTCCTCGAAGGCGGCCAACGTGCCACGCTCCTTGGTGATGTGCGAGCGGCGCAGCAACGGAAACGGACGCGGCGGCTCAGCCTGTGTAATCGTGCCAAATCGCGGTCGACGAATCGGCGCGCACGATGCCAGACATTCATAGACCTTGGTGGCTTGCTTGTTCTGGAACAGCATCTGATACGCTCCACGGCAAGCCGGATCACGCACAAAGACCAGTATGCCCGCAGTCATGCGATCCAAACGGTGGGCCGGTGTGATATCCGGCTCCCCCAGACGCTCGCGCAATCGGATCAGCGCGGTTTCGCGATACCACATGCCGCGCGGCATGGTAGCCAGAAAATGCGGCTTATCCACCACAATGATCCGCTCGTCCTCATACAGCACGTCCATCTCAAACGGAATATGAGGCTCGTCAATAACGTATCGGTGTGGCTTACTCAACGGTGACGGACTTGGCGAGGTTGCGGGGCTTGTCCACGTCATAGCCCTTGAGCTTGGCCATATCCATGGCGAACAGCTGCAGCGGCACCACATCCACCAGCGGGCTCATCAGCGTCGGGCAGGCCGGGCGCCAGAACACCACATCAGCATACCGTTCCACATCCGGGTCGCCCTGCTCGGCCACGGCAATGATGTACGCGCCACGAGCCTTGACCTCCTCGATGCCGGAAATCACCTTGGCGTGCAGCACATTGCGGCCACGCTCCGGCGGCACGATGAACACCACGGGCTCACCCTCGTCCACCAGTGCAATCGGGCCATGCTTCAATTCGCCGGCCGCAAAGCCCTCGGTAAAGGTGTAGGCGATCTCCTTGAGCTTCAGCGCACCTTCCAGCGCCACCGGGTATCCCACATGGCGGCCAAGGAACAGGAAGGAGTTGGCATTCACCATGCGCTCGGCGGCGGCCTGGATGGTCTTGGGCTGCGTGTCGAGCACCCACTGGATCTTGCGCGGCATGTCCTTCAGGGAGTCAAGCACCTGATGAATCTCGTCGCGGAACATCGCACCCTTGACCTGCGCCAGATACAGGCCCAGCAAATAGGCGGCGGTGATCTGCGCCACGAAGGCCTTGGTGGAGGCAACGGCGACTTCCGGGCCGGCGTGCGTGTAGAGCACGGCGTCGGATTCGCGAGGAATGGAAGCACCCTGCGTGTTGCAGATGGCCAGCACTTTGGAGCCTTGTTCGCGCGCGTGGCGCAGGGCCATCAGCGTATCCATGGTTTCACCGGACTGAGAGATGGCCACCACGAGCGTACGCGGGGTCAGAATCGGGTCGCGGTAACGGAACTCGTGCGCGAGTTCGATTTCCACTGGGATACGCACCCAGTGTTCGATGGCGTACTTGGCCACCTGACCGGCATAGCTGGCGGTGCCGCAGGCCACGACGATGATCTTGTCAATGGCCTTGAAATCATGCTGGTCGATGCGCACCTCATCGAGGGTGATGTCGCCGTTTGGGTCGAAACGGCCCAGCAGCGTGCGCTGCACGGCGGCCGGATCCTCGTGGATTTCCTTGTCCATAAAGGAATCCCAGCCACCCTTTTCGGCGGCCGAGGCGTCCCAGTCCACGGTGTAGGTCTTCGGATTCTCAATCACATTGCCGTCGAAGTCGGTAACAATGACCTTATCGGCGGATACGCACACGGCCTGATCCTGATCGACTTCCATGGCGCGCTTGGTATATGCCACGAATGCGGCCACATCGGAGCCGAGGAAGTTCTCGCCATCGCCAAGGCCCACAACCAGCGGAGAATCATGACGGGCGCCGACCACGATATCCGGCTGACGGCAGTCGGTGGCCAGAATGGTGAATGCGCCTTCCAACATGCGGGCCATGCGGCGCACTGCCTTGAACAGGTTCGGCTTGCCCTCTTCCGCAATGATCTTGTCCACGATTTTGCCAGCAGCTTGGCGGCACTTCGGTATCCGTGGCGGAGGCGAATCGGTAGCCTCGGCCTGCAGATCAAGGCGCAGCTGGGAGGCGTTCTCGATGATGCCGTTGTGAATGATGGCGACTTTGCCGTCCATACTGGTATGCGGATGTGCGTTCACATCGCTCGGCTCGCCGTTGGTGGCCCAACGCGTATGGCCGATACCCACGGTGGCCAGCGGCATTGGCTTACGTTCGATGTCTTCGACCAGATTCTTCAGACGACCGGCCTTCTTGCGCACGGTCACTTTATCCATGCCAGGTGCGGTCAGCGCCACGCCGGCTGAATCATATCCTCGGTATTCCAGACGTTCCAAGCCTTGCAGACAGACCTCCAAGGGCTTGCCGCACGCCGTTTCCACATTTCCCGCATATCCAACGATTCCACACATGGCTCACCAGCCTAGCGGACAAACATTGCCTGAAGCGAATCCAACCCGCCGCCTTTGCAGGATTGGAACATGCGGGGCCCTAGCCGTGCCCCCGCTGGCGGGGGCTGTTGGCGGAGCCGACTGGGGGTGGTTCCGCCGATATCCAGAGGAACCACAGTCACGCGTTGCATGACAGCCCCCGCCAG
>ENA-OQJX01000912-OQJX01000912.1-human-gut-metagenome-genome-assembly--contig:-NODE-912-length-10119-cov-2.085769_pt1 | contig 10119 bp, 18 predicted proteins | sample MGYA00242615_ERZ504782 | MGnify/ENA primary metagenome ERZ504782 (study PRJEB26092, sample SAMD00036354) | human gut metagenome | host: Homo sapiens | study: EMG produced TPA metagenomics assembly of... | reverse complement strand
GTCAGCGCGGTGCCGGTCTGGGCGGCGGCCACGATGAACGCGAGCAGACCCTGAACCAGGCTGCTGGTGGAAATGGACGGCTTTGAGGCCAACGACGGCATCATCGTCATGGCGGCCACCAACCGTGCCGACATTCTGGATAAGGCCCTGCTGCGGCCGGGCCGCTTTGACCGTCAGGTCTATGTGGGCCTTCCGGATGTCAAGGGCCGTGAGGAGATCCTCAAGGTCCACACCAAAAAGAAGCCGCTGGCCCCGGATGTCTCTCTCAGGGTCATTGCACAGCGCACCGCAGGCTTTGCAGGCGCAGACCTTGAGAACCTTGTCAACGAAGCGGCTCTGCTGCTGCACGCCGCAACCGCAAGGCATTACCATGGAGGATATCGAGGAAGCTTCCATGAAGGTGATGGCTGGCCCGGAGAAGAAGAGCCGCGTTGTGACCCCGGAGGAAAAGAAGCTGACTGCTTACCACGAGGCAGGCCACGCTGTGGCGGGCTTCTACTGCAAGCATCACCCCCGTGTGCACGAGATCACCATTATCCCGCGTGGTCAGGCTGGCGGCTACACCATGTATCTGCCTGAGAAAGACCGCAGCTACGTGACAAAGGGCGAAATGTTCGAGGATATTGTTTCCAGTCTGGGCGGCCGCGTGGCCGAACAGCTGATCCTGGAGGATATCTCCACCGGTGCTTCCAATGATCTGCAGCAGGCCACCAACATTGCCCGCCAGATGATTACCAAGTACGGCTTCTCGGAGCGGCTTGGCCCTGTGGTGTACGGTACCTCGCAGGAGGAAACCTTCCTGGGCCGCGATCTGGGTCAGGGCAAGGGCTACAGCGAGACCACCGCTGCCGAGATCGACGGCGAGATGCGGGATATCATCGATGAAGCCTACGAGACCTGCCGCCGCACCCTGACCGAGCACATCGATCAGCTGCACGCGCTGGCACAGGCCCTGATGGAACGCGAGAAGCTCAACGAGCAGGAGTTCAACATCATTATGGCGGGCGGTACACTGCCCCCGCGTGAAGGCGATGAGCCGAAGCCGGAACAGCCTGCTCAGACCGTGCAGGCTGCCCTGCAGAGACTGCTCAGCAGGCCGAAACTGCTGAATCTGCAGAGACCGCTGAGCCTGCCGAACAGGCCGAAACGGCCCAGCCGCTGCCGGAGACCGCTGCACCGGAAACGCCGGATGCACAGGATCCGCAGAACTGATTTGATCCAAACGGAAAGGAGCGAGTGTCGTGGAGGAAAATTTTAACCCGGTCGCACGGACCCGCGCAAACTATTACACCCCCGGCAGCCCGGTGCAGTTCGTCTGCGTGGAGCTGCTCAAGGGTGATGTCAGCGGGGAGCACGCGGTCTGCCTGACCTTCAAGAATATTTCCAAGGTGACCCTGACCGCGCTGGAGATCCACTTCAAGTGCAAGGGCGTGGACGGCGTGATTCTGTGCGAGGACCGGTTCGAGTACCGTGACTTGGAAGTAAAGCCTGGCGAACTGTTTGGCATGGACGATGCGGTGTTCGTTACCGCAAAGGCCATCACCAGCGTGGATGTTTCGCTGTGCAACGTGTACAACGGCAAGCGGGTGGTGCATCTGGACGGCATCAAGCGCGTGCGCCTGCCTGCCCCCAAGCGCCTGTCTGCTGAGCTGGAAAAGGCGCTGGAGACCCGCATGAACCGCCCGGAGCTGAAGTATCAGCCGCAGGTGTTTGAAAATGGCTGGTACTGCGCCTGCGGTGCCTTCCACCCGAAGGAGGAGGATACCGTGTACTGCTCGGAGTGCGGCTGCGACCGCATCCTGCTGCAGAACGCGCTGAACACCCTGCTGCAGCCGGAACAGCCTGCCCAGACCGAGCCGGAACTGGAAACGCCTCTTGCCCCGCAGGCTGAAGAGCCTACCCGCATTATGGGCGCAGCGCCCGTGCAGGAGGAGCCGACCCGGATCATGGGTGCACCGTGCCGTGAAGCAGAACCACAGCCGGAAGAACCTGCTGCAGAGCAGACCCGTGTGATGGATGCCGGAATGCGGGCACAGTTCCCGGCAGGGCATCTCATGCAGCTGCGGACGAAGGCACCCGTGTGATGCCTGCTGCAGCCCGCCGTGCACAGCCGATATCTCAGCAGCCGGAGCCTGCCTATGACGACGAGGAAGAATACGAGGACGAGCGCGACAGCGTGGCCGAAGCGCTGATCCGCTGGGTGCCGCCCATCACTGCCATTGTCTGTGCAGCAGTGGCACTGTGCGGCTTCGTGTATTACCAGTTCGTGCTGTAACACAAACAGCAGCGGAGAGGGCGGTATGCCTTCTCCGCTTTTTGTATGCCAGAAGAAGGGAGAACCATTATGCCGGAAGAAGCCTTACAGGCTGCCTTTGAGATCAAGACTGCCTGCGATGAGATCAGCCGCCGCCTGCTGCGCTGGCACTGGGAGCACAAACCCGGTGCGCACAGCTTGGTGCATTGCTGGATCACGTTGCACAGCGCCAGCAGGAAAGCCCGGACTACTACGACCGTATGCCGGATCTTTCCGGCAAAAACAGCTGGCAGCAGCTGGATACCACCATTTGTATGCGGGTTCTGCTGGACCCGGAAAAGGATGCCGCCAAACCGCTGGATCTGCTGGGCAATACCAGCAATCCGGGTGCGGCCCGCCGCGCCTGCAATGCTGTGCGCACCGCCCGCAACGAAGCCGCCCACGCCACCGATCACACCGATGCCGCTCAGGCGGCGATCCTGTTCAACGAGGCGGTGGAGAGCTTGGAAGACGGCTATGTGGGCACGGCTTTCCGCGAGAATGAACTTGCCCGCTATTACCGCGACGCAGAAAATTATCTGGCATGCTGCGGCGCAAAGGAACCGATCGCATCCAGCCGTGCGCCGGAAGAAAAAACGGCTGCGCACGAGCCAGCCCGCCAGAGCACAAAGCAGGGCCAGAACCGCAGCACCCAGAGCCGCAAAACGGCCGGCAGCCGTTCCTCCGGCAGCAGAAGCACCACAGCGCGCAGCAGCTCGGCCAAAAGCCGCAGCACGGCAGGCCGCAAAAAGAAACAGAGAAGAACTGGCAATAAAACCGTGTTCATCGTTCTGCTGGTGGTCCTGCTGCTGGGGCTTGCCGTGCGTGCATGGAGCATGGGCGCAGCCTGACCGTCTGTAATGCCCTGCTTCTCAGAAAAAGCCGTCTTTTGTACACAGTTGCCAGAAAAACAAAAATGCGTTCGGAATAAACCGGGAAAAGCGCATCTTGCGGGATGGGTGAAAGCGGTTTATAATAAGCATGAAAACGTTTACACATAACAATGCATCCCAAAAGAGAGAAGTACTGCAAATGACCATCAGTGATATTGCAAAAATGGCGGGTGTATCCAGTGCGGCGGTCAGCCGCTACCTGAACGGAGGCCCCTGAGCGAACAGAAGAGGGCTGTCATCCACGAGGTAGTGGAAAAGACCGGCTACCGCCCGGATACCGCCGCCCAGACTCTGCGCACCGGAAAAGTGAATCAGGTGGGGGTGATCGCTCCCAGCATCGGTTCCCAGTCGGTGGGGCAGATCACGGCAGGCATTGCCAGTGAGCTGGATGCAAAGAGCTATCTGATGCTGCTGGGAAACACCGAGCTGGACGCCAGCGGGAATTGGGCTATCTGACTGCCATGCAGCGCAACCACGTGGCGGGCATCATCCTGCTGGGCAGCTATTATACTCCTCAGCTGGCGCAGGCGCTGAAAAACTGCCGTGTGCCGGTGGTGGTAACAGGCCAGCGTTTTCAGGATGTGGCCTGCGTGTACAACGACGACCGCACTGCAGCCCGGGAACTTGCCCAGCGGATGCTGGACCATGGCCGCAAAAGGATCGTTTATATTGGCGGTACAGAGCGGGACGATGCCACCGGCGTGCAGCGCCGTGAGGGCGTGCAGGATGCGCTGAACGCTGCCGGACTGAACGGCGAACAGATGCCCCGCATCTGCTGTAACGCCTTTACCATGGAGGAGGGCCAGCGCTGCATGCAGGAACTGCTGGTGCGCTGCCCGGATCTGGACGGTGTGGTCTGCGTGACTGACACGGTGGCCTTTGGTGCCATGCGTGCCCTGCGGGAAGCAGGACGGCATGTGGGGCAGGATGTGGGTCTTGCAGGCGTTGGCGACAGCTGGGCTGGCAGCATGATGGAACCGGGGCTGGCCACGGTGCGCTTTTACCAGAAGCAGGTGGGGCAGGAGGCTGCCCGGATCCTGCTGCAGATGCTGGAAGAAAATGGGAGCAGCGGGCCTGTGCGTCAGGTGACGCTGGGCTATCAGATCGTGGAGCGAGGCTCCCTTTGATGATAAAGGATAAAAGTATGGGTCGTAAGCTGATTTTTCTGGATATTGACGGCACGCTGCTGCCGCCGGGTGATATGCTCATCCCGGAAAGCACTCTGGCTGCACTGGATCGCGCCAGAGCAAACGGACACAAGCTGTTTTTGTGCACCGGCCGCAACCACCGCATGACCGAACCGCTGCTGCGGCACGACTGCTTTGCGGGCGCAGTGTGCAGCGCCGGCGGCTATGTGCTGTGCAATGGCAAGACTCTGGTGGATATCCCCATGGAGCCGCAGCAGGCTGAAGGCGTGCGCGCGGCGCTGGAACGCAATGGCGTGGAGTGCACGCTGGAAGCCCGGGATGCCACCTTTGGCGGAAGCAAAATGGCTGAGAGGTGGAAATTTATCCACAAAAAGAACGATGCACCGCTGAACAGCGAAGCAGAGCGCTGGCGCAAAGCCATGGAAGAGGCATGTCCATCCTGCCGCTTTCCGATTACAAAGGGGAACCGCTGTATAAGATCGTGTTCATTGCCGACCACGAGAGCGACCTTGCCGAGGCAAAGCAGCTCTATGCCGACCAGTTCGTGTTCTGCGAGAGCAAGCTGGACAGCCTGACCGATGGCTTTGTGAATGGTGAGCTCATCAACCGCAAATTTGATAAGGGCACCGGAATCAAGGCCATCTGTGATCATCTGGGCTGCACGCTGGCGGATACCATCGGCTTTGGTGACAGCGATAATGACCTGCAGATGACCGATGTGGCGGGCATCAGTGTGTGTATGGCCAATGGCTCCGAAAACCTGAAAAAGCGGTGCGACCGCATTGCTCCCTCGGTATACGAGGACGGCATTGCAAAGGAGTTCAAGGCGCTGGGTCTGATCTGAAAAAACAACAAAGGCTGCGGCAGGGATAAGACCCGGGCCGCAGCTTTTTGCTGCCACAGGGTTTTATAAAACGGAAAAACGTGGTAGAATAAACCAGAATGCCGGGTTCAAAGCCCGGCAAAAAGGGAGGAATTGAAATGCGTTCCGTTCTGGAAGTATGTGTGGACAGCACTGCCAGTGCACTGGCAGCAAAGCGCGGCGGTGCCAGCAGGCTGGAACTGTGTGCCGATCTGATCGTGGGCGGTACAACGCCCAGCCTTGCGCTGGTGCGTCAGGTCAAGGCGGAGACCGGCCTGCCGGTGCGTGCTCTGCTGCGGCCCCGGTTCGGAGATTTCTGTTACGACAGCTACGAGCTTGCCAGATGGAACAGCTGGCCGCAGAGCTGGTGGAGGCCGGGGCGGATGGTATCGTGACCGGTGTGCTGACCCCGGAAGGCAGCTGGATGCGGAGGCCATGCGCCCATTTATGCGGCTGCGCGCAGGGCAGCGGAAAAGGCAGGCCGTCCGGTGGCGTGTACCCTGCACCGTGCCTTTGATGTCAGCGCCGACCCCTTTGCGGCACTGGAAACGGTCCGGAGCATGGGCCTTTGTACCATCCTCACCAGCGGGCAGGCGGCGAGTGCCCCAGAGGGAGCGGAGCTTCTCGGCCGACTGGTGGAGCGGGCAGGGGACAGCGTGGAAATTCTGGTAGGTGCCGGTGTCACGGCACAAAACATCCCGGCACTGGCCGCACAGACCGGGCACATGCGTTCCACCTTTCCGGCAAGCAGGTGCTGCAAAGCCGCATGACCTTCCGCCGCGAGGGTGTGCCCATGGGGCTGCCGGGCTTTTCAGAGTTTGAGGTATGGCAGACGGGTGAAGAAAACATCCGTGCTGCACGGCAGGCACTGGATGCGATCAAGAACAACTAAAACGAAAGCGCTCTCCCAACGGAAACCCAGTGGGAGAGCGCTTTTTTATGATGATGAATTTGAAGGGTGAAGATAGCTTAGTAATGCAGCTCGTCGCCGGTCAGTGCTTCCAGCACCGGCAGCATGGCAGCGGCTTCGGCTTTGGCAGCGGGCAGATCCATATCGCGGTAGTTGCCGCATTCCACTTCGCTGGCACCGGGCACAGCGCCCTCAAAGCCAGCCATGAAGCGGAAGGATTCCACCGTCAGCTCCAGTGCCTCGGCGGGAGTCAGGCCGCGGGTGAGCAGATAGAAGCCGGTGCGGCAGCCCATGGGGCCAACGTAGATCACGCTGTCCTGAAAGGCGCTGTTGCGTGCATAGGTGGCAAACAGATGCTCCAGCGTGTGGGCGGCACCGGTGGACAGGTAATCGCCGTGATTGGGCCTTTTCATGCGGATGTCCCATGTGAGAACATCGCCGTCCTGACGGCTCAGATACATGCCGCGGTCCAGTTTGGTATGGTCAACACAGAAGCTTGCAATGCGTTCCATGATCTTCTCCTTTGGCTTATGCCTGCAGGCGCTGCACGCTGCCGTGAGCGCAGTCCACAGCGATCATCAGACCGTCACGGATGTGGCTGGTAGCACCGGCGGCACCCACAACGGTAGGCTTGAGCAGGGCCTTGCCGGCAATGGCAGCGTGGCTGTTCAGGCCCGGCTCTTCCACCACCAGAGCGGCGGCATCACGCACGTAACTCAGCATTTCGTTGCTGGTGGAGGGCACCACCAGAACCATGCCGGGCTTGAACTTTGCACGCACCTCTTCCAGCGTGCGGCAGACGCAGGCCTTGCCGGTGGCGCTGGTCACGTCGGCATTCTCGCGGCCAACGCCCACACCGGTAGCCAGACAGTTGCCTACCATGTGGATCTTGATCATGTTGGTGGTGCCGGACACGCCCACAGGCACGCCTGCGGTCACAACGGCCAGCTCACCGTTGTGCAGGTAGCCGTTCTCCTTGGCCAGAGAGGTGGACATCTCGATCAGCTCATCGGTGCTGTGTGCCAGAGGCATCATCAGCGGGGTGATGCCCCAGCTCAGGGCCAGCTGACGCTGCACCTGCTCCTTCATCACGCAGGCGATGATGGGCTGCTCCGGGCGGTACTTGCTCAGCAGACGGGCGGTGTTGCCGGACTCGGACACGGTGACGATGGCGGCAGCGTTCACGTCCTTGGCGGTCAGGCAGGCAGCATGAGCGGTTGCGTCGCTGACGCTGATCTGGATCTCGGCGTGGCGCTGGGAGCGGTAGTGCTCCTCGTTCTCGGTGCGCTCTGCAATGGCGGACATGGTCTTGAGGCCTCCACGGGGTAGTCACCGGCAGCGGTCTCACCAGACAGCATGATGGCGGAGGTGCCATCGTAGATGGCATTTGCCACGTCGGAGATCTCGGCACGGGTGGGGCGGGGGTTGACCATCATGCTGTCCAGCATCTGGGTGGCGGTGACGATGGGCTTGCCGAAGGAGAAGGAGCGGTCGATGATGTCCTTCTGGATGCCGGGCAGCTCGGTGAAGTCGATCTCAACGCCCAGGTCACCACGGGCCACCATACGGCATCGGCTGCGGAGAGGATGCTGTCGATGTTGTTCACACCCTCGCGGTTCTCGATTTTGGCAATGATGCGGATGTTGGAATCGTACTCATTCAGCAGGTTGCGGATGTCGTACACATCCTGCGCGGTGCGCACGAAGGAAGCAGCGATGAAGTCAAAGCCGTTCTGCACGCCAAAGATGATGTCCTCGCGGTCCTTCTGGCTCAGGTAGGGCATGGACAGATGCACGCCGGCACATTGACACCCTTTTTGGTCTTGATCTTGCCGCTGTTCAGCACGGTGCAGATGATGTCGGTGTCGGTGACCTGCTCAATGTGCAGCATGATCAGGCCGTCGTCCAGCATGATGGTGCCGCCGGGCTGCACGTCCTGGGCAGATCCTTGTAAGTGACGGAGCAGATCTCCTTGGTGCCTTCCACCTCGCGGGTGGTCAGGGTGAAGGTCTGGCCGGCTTCCAGCATCTCCACACCGTTCTTGAACTCCTTCAGGCGGATCTCGGGGCCTTTGGTGTCCAGCAGGGCGGCAACGGGCTTGCCCAGCTCCTCACGCAGAGCTTTCAGCTTTGCCAGACGGCCGCCATGCTCCTCGTAGGAACCGTGGGAGAAGTTGAAACGGGCCACGTTCATGCCGTTTGCGATCAGGTCGCGCAGGACATCGCCCTTATCGGTAGAAGGGCCCAGGGTGCAGATGATCTTCGTTTTTCTCATAAAATACCTCCAACGTTCACGCTATAATGCTCTCTATCTTGACGCAGCAGCCCAAGCTGGCTGCTCTCTGGCGGGCAGTGATTGCTTTGCGCCCGCGGCGGCAGTATACGCCAATATGGCTGTTTCAACAAACCATACCATATACATTATAAGCTCTTGGAATACAATAGCAGCAAAGAAAAATCTTTGCAAAGAAACTAGCTAAGATTTCATCAGGTTTGAACAAAAAACTTTCCACCACAAAGCGCTTGCATAACCGGCGGGATTTGCTTATAATGAGGGTAAGCAAAAGTGCGACTGTTCCGGGGCAGCCCCGGAGGAAAATGGAGTGAAAACATATGGAAAAGCGTGTATTTTTGATCGTACTGGACAGCTTTGGCATCGGCGCGGAGCCGGATGCAGCCGCCTTTGGCGACGAGGGCACCAACACGCTGGGGGCCATTGCAGGGCATCCCAATTTCAACTGCCCCAACCTGAAAAAGCTGGGCCTGTTCAACATTGACGGTGTGACCGCGGGCGAAAAGACCGACGCGCCCGCCGGTGCCTTTGCCCGCCTGCAGGAGCAGAGCATGGGCAAGGATACCACCATCGGCCACTGGGAGATCGCCGGTGTGGTCAGCCCAAACCCGCTGCCCACCTTCCCCAACGGCTTCCCGGAGGAGCTCATTCAGGAGTTTGAGGCAAAAACCGGCACAAAGTCCTCTGCAATCTGCCTTATTCCGGCACCGAGGTGCTGAAGGACTACGGTGAGCAGGCCATGAAGGAAAATGCCCTCATCGTCTACACCAGCGCCGACAGCGTGTTCCAGGTGGCTGCCCACGAGGAGCTGGTGCCCGTGCACGAGCTCTACCGCTACTGCGAGATCGCCCGTGAGATGCTGAAGGGCGCGTACGGCGTGGGCCGTGTCATTGCCCGGCCCTTCCTGGGCAGCAGCGCCGAGACCTTCTACCGCACCACCAACCGCCACGACCTGAGCCTGAAGCCGCCCCGTGCCACCATGCTCGACCTGCTGAAGGAGGCCGGCAGGGATGTCATCGCCGTGGGTAAGATCTTTGATATCTTTGACGGACAGGGCGTGACCGAAAAGATCAAGACCACCGGCAACACCAATGGCATCGCCTTCACCAAGGCATTGCAGACCCGGGATTTCGAGGGCCTGGCCTTTGTGAATCTGGTGGATTTTGATATGCTCTACGGCCACCGCCGCGACGTGCCCGGCTATGCCGCCGCCGCCACCGAGTTTGACCGCTTCCTGGCCGACTTCATCCCCGGGATGCGGGAAGGCGACCTGCTGATGATCACCGCCGACCACGGCTGCGACCCCTCCTACACCAAGACCACCGACCATACCCGCGAGTATGTGCCGTATCTGGTCTGCGGCAAGGGCGTGAAGCCCGGTGTGGACCTTGCACCCGGCTCTGCTTTGGCACCATTGCACAGACCGTGTGTGAATATCTGGGTGTGGATGCTTCCAGCCTGGACGGCCACAGCGTGCTGCAGGAGATCCTGAAGTAATATCGGCCCTCTCCGTCACGCGACAGCGTGACCGAGAGGGCTATTTTTTGTGTAAAGTCTTGAACAATATAGTCAGTTGTGGTAGACTAGCACATGCACGCCCGGTGCGTACAAGGTTTACGCCGGGCGCAGGAATTGATATGGTTCAGAATAGAAGGAGACTATCACATGAGAATCAATCGTACGTCTGGGTCTGGCACTTGACCGCTGGCTGTGCCTGGCGTG
>ENA-OQJX01000911-OQJX01000911.1-human-gut-metagenome-genome-assembly--contig:-NODE-911-length-10143-cov-2.008486_pt1 | contig 10143 bp, 13 predicted proteins | sample MGYA00242615_ERZ504782 | MGnify/ENA primary metagenome ERZ504782 (study PRJEB26092, sample SAMD00036354) | human gut metagenome | host: Homo sapiens | study: EMG produced TPA metagenomics assembly of... | reverse complement strand
CAACTACGTTACGGAAGGGACATTTGACAGCTACCTCTATCAGACCCTTGAGAATAAACAGCGGTTTATCTCGCAGATTATGACCAGCAAATCTCCGGTGCGCTCCTGCGAGGATGTAGACGAACAGGCGCTATCTTACGCCGAAATCAAGGCACTGTGTGCCGGAAATCCGCTCATCAAGGAGAAGATGGATTTGGATGTGCAGGTGGCAAAGCTGAAGGTGCTGAAAGCCGACCACCAGAGCCAAAAATTCCGCCTGCAAGACAAGCTGCTGACCAAATTCCCGGCTGACATTCGGGAAACGAACGCCTATATTGCTGGGGTGAAAGCGGACGCACAGCTTGCCGCTGCCCACCCGCAGGTGCAAGAGGGTTTCTGCGGCATGACCATCAAGGGCGTGACCTACGATGAGAAAAAGACCGCCGGTGAGCGTCTGGTGCTTGCCTGCTCCGAACTGCCCAACGCCGAAGAAAAAGTCATCGGCAGCTACCGGGGCTTTGAGTTGTCTCTGCGGTTCGATACCTTCCGCAGCGAATATCAGGCGATTCTGAAGGGTGAGCGGAGGTACCCGGTAGCACTGGGCACCGACCCGCTGGGCAACATTATCCGTCTGGATAATTCGCTGAACAACTTCCCGGAGCGCATTAACTCTGCTGAGAATGAACTAGCCACTCTGCATCAGCAGCAGGCAGCGGCGCAAATCGAGGTGGAGAAACCCTTTCCGCAGGAGGAAGAACTGGCAGAGAAGTCCGCACGGCTTGCGGAACTGAACGCCCAGTTGGATGTGGACGAGAAAAATCACGAGCCGGAACAGGACGAGGAAGAACAGGAGGATGCCCCTCGCCGCCCCTCGGTGCTGGCGGCACTGGAAGAAAAGTCGGATAAGCCGGAGCCGGTGAAGCCTTTTCGTAGTTATTACGACAAGGATGGTGATGCCCGGTGAGGGAAAAGCGCGACGAGATCATCATCCTGAGAGCCACAAAAGCCGAGAAGAACCGCATTTATGAAAAGATGCTGGGCATGGGCATCCGCAGCCTGAGTGCCTATATCCGCAAGATGGCACTGGACGGCTACTGCCTGAACCTTGACCTGAAGGAGCTGCGTCGCATGGCGTATCTCCTGCAAATGTGCAGCAACAACCTGAATCAGTACGCCAAAGCCGCCAATGAAACGGTCGGTCTACGCCGCTGACATGGAGGACCTGCGGCAGCGGCTGGATGAGCTGATTGACATTGGAAAACAAATCCTTTCCAAACTGGCTGAACTCTAAAATTTCCCCCGCAGTTGGAGGGCTGTGGGGTACATAAGAGGTGACATCCTTGCAAGGGGTGTGGAGATGCCTTTATAATAAAGTTGAAAGGCAGGTGCTGGATATGAGGTTCGTTTTTAAGATGATTGTTTTCCCGTTTTGGCTGCTTACGGCTTTCCTTGCACTGATGCTGAAATGGACGCTGAACCTGTCGGCGTTCGTGCTGGCTCTGCCCATGCTGTATATCTTCGGCTGCGGCCTTTATACGCTGTACTGCCGGGAGTGGATGCAGTTTTTGATCTTGCTGGTGGCGGAGTTTGGATGCTTTGTGTTGATTTTCATGGGCGCTTTGATTGCAGATGCAGCAGAGCGTTTTAGTGGCTGGGTTGCCGGATTGTGAGGGATTAGATGGACACAGATGCTATGACCGACTATTATTGGGAAAATCTGAAAGATATTCTGCAACGACAACTTGCAGACGATGATGAATATCGTGCACTAATCCAGAAAAAGATTGCCGCAGAGATTGCGTTGAAAGCTCTTATCGGCGAAGAAGCATGGAGCCTCTATCTGGAATTGGATGCAATCAGCAACGAGTTAGAGAGTGTTCGGCAGGAAGCCATGTATCTGGCAGGTGCCGCCGACCACGAAAAATTATCCAAATGATCTCGATGCCGCCGATGTGCGGCATTTTCTTTTTTAGGGGGTGATGGCACTGGCAGCAACACGGTTGATTGCTCTGCACAAAAACAAAGGCATGACCGTTGTGGCCTGCCTGAAAAATCGCACGGACTATATCGAAAACCCGGACAAGACCGAGCAGGGACAGTATGTCAGCAGCTATGCTTGCAGCACCCTGACGGCAGATGAAGAGTTTATGCTTACCAAGCGGCAGTACGACCTTGTGAACGGACGCAGGCAGAAAAGCGATGTAATTGCTTATCAGATACGGCAGTCCTTCCGACCCGGTGAGATCAGCGCAGAGGAGGCTAACAAGGTGGGCTACGAACTGGCTATGCGCTTTACCAAGGGCAAGCACGCCTTTGTCGTGGCAACGCACACGGACCGGCAGCACATCCACAACCATGTGATCTTCAACTCCACAGCGTTGGATGGCAGCAGGAAGTTCCGGGATTTTTTCTTTTTCGGCGTTGGCAGTGCAGCGGTTGAGTGACCTGATTTGCTTAGAGCATCAGCTGTCCGTCATTGAAAAGAAGCCTATCGGGAGCGTCAAAAGCGCATTGTCTACCCGCCGAAAGAGAGCAATCGTGACCGCCTGTGCGGAATCATCGACACCATCCTTGCAGAAAAGCCGGGAGATTACAAAACTTTTCTGCAAAAGCTGGAGCGGCAGGGATATGAGGTGAAACGTGGCAAGTACACGTCGGTGAAGGGCAAGGGGCAGAAACGTTTTATCCGGTTCCGTACACTGGGCACCGGCTATGGCGAGGATGAATCAAGGCGGTGCTGGAGGGCAAGGTGAAACACCAACCGTACCAGAAGAAGCCGCCCAAAGAGCAGCCCTTCCAGTTGCTGGTGGATATTCAGGGGAAAATGGCAGATGGCAAAAGTGTCGGCTACAAAAAGTGGGCAACCAAATTCAACCTGAAAGAGATGTCCAAAACCCTGCTGTTCTTGCAGGAGCAGAAAATCGGTAGCGCAGAGGAACTGCGGGAACGTGCGACGGCGGCAACGGAACGTTATCATGCTATGGGGGATTCCATCAAAGCGGCAGAAGCGAGGTTGACCGAAATCGCCGTGCTGAAAACTCACATCATCAACTATGCCAAGACCCGTGAGGTGTACGCTGCTTATCGGAAAGCCGGGTACAGCAAAACCTTTCTGGAAGCCCACCGGGAGGAGATTACTCTGCACAAGGCGGCGAAAGCTGCCTTTGACGAGGCTGAGATGCAAAAGTTGCCGAAGGTTAAGGAACTGGATGCGGAGTTTGCAGAACTGCTGACCAAGAAGAAAGCCGCCTACCCGGACTACCGCAAGGCACGGAATGAGATGCAGGGACTGGTTCGGGCACAGAAAAACGTGGAACGATTTTTTGCGGAAGAAAAGCCAGCACAGGAGAACGAGCAGGCTCGATAAGAACAAATTGCCGGGAGTTGACCGTAAGAGGTCTACTTCCGGCAATCTTTTTTTGTTAGCTCAATCTTTAACGGAATTGTTCATCTCTTTCGATTGTGTATGTTCATGCGTTTAACAGGTATCCTATGGAGTGTAAATAACACGATAGGATGAGGTTGCGCTATGAAAGAGCTTTTTGGACAGAGACTGCGGGAGCAGCGTATAAAGCATGGGTTGACGCTGGAACAACTTGCGGAAAAATCCGAGCTTTCCTCCAACTATATCGGCATGGTAGAGCGTGGCTTAAAGGAACCCGGCCTTGCCACCATTGTTAAACTTCTGAACGCTCTGAATATTTCCGCAGACACATTGTTGTGTGATCTGGTTCCCAGTGCATCTCATGTGACCGACGACGAGATCCGCAAGCGACTGGAAGGCTTGACCCCCATCCAGAAGAAAGCTGCCCTCGATTTGCTGGATACCTATATCAGCAATCTCCCCTACCTCACAAACGAAGAATAAATCGCAAACTTTGCAAGCGCATCGGCTGAAATTTAGCCGATGCGCTTTTCTTTTGCATTCCTTTCGGCTATAATCATTCTTATAGGATGTATTGTTTCCTAAAGAATTGATTCGGGGGTGTCAAAATGAGAGAACCGCAGTACAGCATTTTAGCCGACATTCAGGATGCGATCGAGCGGGCAAAACAAGGGAAGTTGGCATTGTACTGGCAGCGCACCATCCAACGGGAATACCGTTGCAAAAAAGTCACCCTTGCCGAACAGCAAGCGTATGAGCAGCTGCAAAGCATTCTTTCCGAGATTTCGCAATGGAACGATGAAGAAGATCTGCGCTCCGACATGGAGGAAATTGGCGGCAGGGTCTGGTATTGCCACTACTGGGAGGAGCATTACTCCATGGTAGAGTTGACCGAGGACCGCAACGGAAAATTTAACGTTGACTACGTTTTGGACGACGCAGTGACCCCGGAGGTGCGCCGGGATGCTGCACTGTTAGCGCAAAAGGAATTTGCGGACTGTATGCAGGAATGGGGCATTTCTCTTCTGAATGCACCCGTCCCGGAACAGATGAAGTATGCTTCTCTGGCAGAAGCCGCATCTCACCTCATGCAAGTCCTCAATGACCCGGAGAGCATCACAGGGTAAAAAGCGTCCCGCCGGGACGCGCAGCCTGCATTGGAAAAATGCAGATCAAAGGGGTTTGGGGCACTCCCCAACAAGCATTTTGCAGAGCAAAATAAGCAGATGTATATACGTCTGCACTGCTTGCCACAACAATGCGTCCTTTTTGTCCGCAGTTTGAAATTTTTAGATTGGAGAAAAACGCCATGCCAACCTTGGAATGGATCGGTAAAAATAAAGTCGTGAACCATCATCAGGAAGTTCCCTTCCGGGTGCTGGAGCGGCAATACAGTTTTGATGAGCAGGGGCAGCACACCGAGAACAACGGCAGTGAGAACATGATCATCCACGGCGATAATCTTGAAGCACTGAAAGCCCTGTTGCCGCAGTATGAGGGGCAAGGTGAAGTGCATCTATATCGTTATCTTAACCCCCATTCTAATGAGTATCCTAAGTTCAGAGAATGCAGTAAGATTAAACTTTATAATTCATATTATGTTTCTTGCATTATTCGAGATGAGGAACTATAATGTACTCTGTGGAGGTGCGAAATGGACTATATGACATTGAAAGAGGCCGCCGAGAAGTGGGGCGTGACACCTCGTAGAGTAAATTATTATTGTGCCGGTGGGCGTATCTCCGGCGCTGTGAAGATGGCCGGTGTTTGGCTGATTCCCAAAACTGCAGAAAAGCCGATTGATGGCCGGACAAAACAAGGAAGGTGCAGAAAGCATGAAACGATATAAAATTATGATAATTGAAGATGATCCTGTGATACAGGGAGAATTGCAAACATTATTGAATGGAAATGGATATGCAACGATTGGCATAAAGGATTTTTCTGCTGTGATAGAACAGATTCAGGATGAAAAGCCACATCTGATTTTGTTGGACATTAAGTTGCCCGGAGAGAATGGCTTTGCTTTATGCTCTAAATCCGTACCTTCTCCGAGGTGCCGATCATTTTTGTAACGAGCTGTAATACAGATATGGATGAATTAAACAGCATTATGCTGGGTGGCGATGCTTTTATCACGAAGCCTATAACACAGCAATCCTACTTGCGAAAATCGCTTCCCTACTGAAAAAAGCTTATCCCGCACAGCAGCAGGAACAGATCGTCTATGGAGATGCGGTGCTACATTTGGAATCCAGCAGTTTGGGCTATAATGGACAGAGCATAGAACTTACCAAAAACGAATTAAAAATTCTCTATTACCTTTTCAAGAATGGAGGGAAAATCTGTTCTCGTGGAGATATTATTGAGTATTTGTGGGACAATCAGCTATATGTGGATGACAATGCTTTGAGTGTCAATATCAACCGCATACGGGAAAAACTGGCGAGCATTGGCCTGACGGATTTTATCAAGACAAAGCACCGACAGGGGTACACGATATGAACAGCAGACGATATTGGAAAAACAGGCTACCATTTCTGCTGACGAACCTTGTTTGTATGGCTGCACTCACTGTATTTTTGCTGGTGTGCGGCAATTCGGTTTCCGCAGTAGTATTGATCCTGATTGTATGGGCATTGATTTTGCTGACGGGACTTGTCCTCACTTACTGGAAACGGAAGCGGCAGATGAAAAAACTTCTGGATATGGCGGAGCAGCTTTCCGAAAGATACCTCATTTCCGAAGTGATGGAGCTGCCGGAACAGGCCGAGGATCAGGTTTACTATCAGCTTTTGAAAATGGCTGGAAAATCCATGTTGGAACAGATTGGAGAAGTCGAGCGGGAACGCCTGGAGTACAAAGAATACATTGAGCAATGGATTCACGAAATCAAAACGCCCATTACTGCCATGAAACTCCTATGTGAAAACCACCGGACGGACTGGACAAAGGAACTTCTGCTGGAACTGGAAAAGACCAACCGCTTTACCGAACAAGCTCTTTATTACGCCCGCAGTGAGCATACAGAGAAAGATTATTCTGTCCGGGAAATGGCACTGTCCCAAGTGGTGCATCAGGCGATTGCAGATAATAAATATCTGCTGCTCCAAGGTGGTATGCGTCTGGAAGTGGAGGAAATGCAGGACACGGTTTATTCAGATGAAAAGTGGGTGCGCTTTATCCTGAACCAACTGATTGCCAATGCGGTCAAGTATCGTACGGAACAACCGGTTCTCCGCATTTCTACTCATAAACGGCAAGATCAGGTTGTTCTTGTCGTGGAGGACAATGGAATCGGGATTGCTGCGTCCGATCTACCCCGTATCTTTGAAAAGGATTTACCGGTCAGAATGGTCGTATGGTCCAGCAGTCCACAGGCATTGGCCTGTACCTATGCAAACGGCTCTGTGAAAAGCTGGGCATTGGCATTGCGGCAGAATCATCGGAACAAGGAACCGCCATTTCCCTGGCGTTTCACATCAACTGTCTGATCCATGAAGTGCAGGGCTGATTGCGATCCTGCACTTCTTACATTTTTGTTAGAACTTTGTAAGAAAACTTGATACAAACGAAGCCACTCTTATTCTACAATAGAGATCAGAGGTGATAACAATGAAAGAAATTTTGAAACTGGATCATATCCAAAAATATTACGGAAATGGCGGGAATGTTACAAAAGCAATTCAGGACATCAGCTTTTCCGTTCAGGAGGGGGAATTTGTAGGAATCATGGGAGCATCCGGTTCCGGCAAGACTACCCTGCTCAACTGTATTTCCACCATTGATACCGTCAGTGCGGGACATATCTATCTGGACGGAACCGATGTGACGGAAATCAACGAAAAACAGATTGCCCGGTTTCGTCGGGAGAATCTTGGATTTGTATTTCAGGATTTTAACCTGCTGGACACTCTGACAATCTCGGAAAACATTGCCTTGGCACTGACTATCAACAAGGTTCCTGCAGGTGAGATTGATGGGCGGGTGCGGGAAATGGCCGGAAAGCTGAATATCACGGATATTCTGGATAAATATCCCTATCAGGTGTCCGGCGGTCAAAAACAGCGGTGTGCCTGTGCCAGAGCTATTATCAACCAGCCAAAGTTGATTCTGGCGGACGAACCTACCGGCGCGTTAGATAGTCACTCGTCACAAGCCTTGCTCTCCACAATCCAGAGTATTAACGAAAGCCTTGACGCCACAATCCTGATGGTAACACACGACGCTTTTTCGGCAAGCTATGCCAATCGTATTCTCTTTTTAAGAGATGGTGCGATCTTCGCGGAAATTCTCAAAGGCAGTGATTCTCGTAGGGTTTTCTTTGAAAAAATCTTGGATGTCCTCACCATGATGGGAGGGGGTGTGAATGATGTACACTAAACTCATTTTCAAAAATGCAAAGCGGTCAGGAAAGGACTATTTGATTTATATTGTGACCATGACACTCTGTGTCACATTGTTCTATGCGTTTTTGTCTATCAGCAGCACCCATTATCATCCGACCATTGGTGCGGAATATAATATTTCCCTGCTGGCTGGAGGTATGAAACTGGCGATTTGCGGGATTAGTCTGCTTCTGTTGTTTCTGATCCACTATGTCAATCGTTTCATGCTGAGAAAAAACAATCGGAGTTTGCAGTTGAGGCAACCCTGGGAATGGAGCAAAAAACCATAGGACTGCTCTTTTTTGGAGAGACTTTTTTCCTGCTCATATTCTCTGTGTCGGTGGGAATCCTTCTGGGGATGATCGTTTCTCAGGTCATTACGGCTATGCTGCTTGCTTCTTTTGGGGAACCCTACGCTTTTTCTTGGTCTTTTTTTCCAGATACCGTGCTGCTGACCGTGGGCTTCTTTGTTATTTGCCAGATTCTGGTTGGAGTCGGGAATGTCAGAATTCTCAACAAAAGCAGGATTATTGAGCTTATGACGGCAAACCGTCAGAATGAAAAACCGCTTCATAAAAGCAGATGGATGCCGATGATCTGTATTATCTATGGCATTATGCTGCTGTGGATGCTGGAGGTAGGTGCTGTAAAATATCATTTTTACGTCGATCCCAGACATCCGCTTCCTGTAAAGCTCATGTATTGGGGGAATGTCCTTTCCCTGCACTGACGCTGCTTTGGGCAATCGCAGGTGCTGTTTTACACAGAAAAATAGGATTTTCCCGATACCTTTGCGGGCTTCTGGCTGGTGCAGTATTGACCGCTATCCCGATTTTTCCATCGCAGAACTGGAAAAGCCTACTTCCTTGGATTTGATGCCCCAACTCTGAATCAATATTTGCTGTTTGGGGTTGCGGATATTTTGTTTATCATTTCCGCAGTCATGTATTTATCAAATGCGGCGCTCCTATACTGGAAGGAATCTAAAGTGTCCCGCAAATATCACAATACGAGTTTATTTCTGTTTGGACAGCTTTCCTCTAAGCTGGCTACCAATACGAAAACGATGACGATCATTGTGTGACCCTGACTTTTTCTATCTGCTTGTTTGTCATTGCGCCGGTTTTGACAGGATGGAGTCTGGGCTATTTGGATAGTCGGGCAGTCTATGATATTCAAATTTCAAGCCGCTACAACGATGTTTATGAAGTGGAAAATCTTCCGGATACAGACTATGGGGAAATTACTGCGTTCATAGAACAAAACAACATAGCGATAAAGGACGATTTGACTTTTTCGGAATATCTTCCCCAAAAAAGCGACTTTCACCAGCGGGTAAAGTACGATTTTCCTCCCTTGGCGATTGCACTGAAGGATTATAACGCTGTTCGGAAAATGTTGGGATATGAACCTATTATCTTACAAACGGATGAATTTGCTACCCACTGGCATCGTGCGGCAGAGGAGAAGGATATTGAAAACTACATCGCTGAGCATACCTTACTGGAAACTGACGCAGGCACCCTGAAACTCAGTGAGAACGCCGTGTTTCAGGAGCCTGTGGGGGAATCCATCTATAATCTTTATACAGATGTGGTGTATATCATACCTGACGAGATAGCGCAAGTCTTGCTTCCGGTACAGAGCAACCGATTTGTGATGACCCAATATCCGCTTCCCTTCAAAACGGCAGAAATGCTGGAACAGCTTCTTGGGCGTTCTTATCCAGAAGATCCTGATAAAGACAATCTGGCAGGATACAGTACAACTGTCCGTACTACGGAAGTGAACCGTATAATCGCCTTAACTTTATCCTAAAAGCGTCCTTGATCTATGGTGCAATTGTGCTGATGGTGATGTGTCTTACCGTGCTGGCTCTTCAGCAGCTCCTAGATGCAGAAAAAACAACTACAGATTTTCGGTTCTGCGAAAAATGGGAGTGGAAGAGAAGGACCTGCATACTTTGGTTCTAAAACAGCTTGGTGTTTGGTTTGGGATGCCGATCACAGCGGCAATCGTTGTAGCAATGATTGTGATTGGCTATTTTCTTCAAAGTGTTTCTGCTGAAATCTCAGCTTATATTGGCTGCGGAGCTTGATGCGGCAAATAGGTATCATTGTCGGGATTTTCGCTTTGCTGCTGAGCTGCTACTTTCTCAGTACATGGCTGCTGTTCCAGCGTTCGATTCGCAGCAACTCCGATAGCGTAAGGTGATGGGAGGAAGATATGTACTGGAAGTTAGCAATTCAAAATATCCGCAGAAGCCTGCGAGATTATATCATTTACTTTGTGACACTTACCTTTACTGCGCTCTGTGATGTCCTTCTATTTAGGGATGAGCTGTTCTATTATGAGAGCTTCGGTCTGTTTGCTGTTCTAATTCTGGTTCAG
>ENA-OQJX01000910-OQJX01000910.1-human-gut-metagenome-genome-assembly--contig:-NODE-910-length-10177-cov-0.989055_pt1 | contig 10177 bp, 14 predicted proteins | sample MGYA00242615_ERZ504782 | MGnify/ENA primary metagenome ERZ504782 (study PRJEB26092, sample SAMD00036354) | human gut metagenome | host: Homo sapiens | study: EMG produced TPA metagenomics assembly of... | reverse complement strand
GACGCGGTCAGGAAGGCGGAGGTGTTTATGGATGCCTTTGCCATCAGTGAGTGCTCGGCCGAAGGGCTGGAGAGTCCCACCATCATGGTGCCCAGGCGGCCAACGAGCTTCTGGAAATCCGCGGCATGAAGGCTTCAGTGGTGCTTACGGATTATAACGGAACCATTTATTCAGCGCCAGATCCATTGACGAGGTTAATGTCCAGGTCATGATGGAGAAGCTGGGAGGCGGCGGACACCGTACCATAGCAGGCGCCAGATGCAGGGTGTAACCGTGGAAGAGGCAAAGGAACGGTTAAAAGACGTCATCCGCCAGATGATGGAGGAAGGCGAGGTATCCTGATAAGGGATGCATATAGACACAGAATCAGAAAGGAAGTATGAGACATGCAGGTAGTATTACTGGAAGATGTGAAGGCATTAGGAAAAAAAGGTCAGATTGTGAATGTAAATGACGCTATGCCAGAAATTTTATTCTGCCAAGAAGCTTGGGGTGGAAGCCAATTCCAAGAATCTGAATGATTTAAAGCTTAAGAAGGCCAATGACGACAGGATTGCGGCAGAGCAGCTGGCGGCAGCAAAGGAGCTGGGAGCTAAGCTGGATGATTCCTCCGTGACTCTGACCATCAAGGCGGGAGAGGGCGGCAGAGCTTTCGGCTCCGTGTCCTCCAAGGAAATCGCCAAGGCCATTGGGGACCAGCTGGGAATTGATATTGACAAGAAAAAGATTATGCTGAGCGATCCCATCAAGTCCATTGGCAGCTTCGAGGTGCCTGTTAAGCTCCATAAGGATGTGACTGCCAGACTGGCTGTCAAGGTAGTGGAAGCATAAAATCATAGCGCAGACACAGGACCCGCCTCAACAGGCGGGTCTCATAGATTCAGATACAGGAGACGAGTAATATGGAAGAAGCCTGATTAAGCGGGTGCTTCCCCACAGTCTGGAGGCGGAACAGTCAGTCATCGGTTCCATGCTCATGGACAGGGAGGCAGTGATTGCCGCATCGGAGATTGTGACGGGAAGTGATTTTACCAGCAGCAGTACGGAATCATGTTTGACGCCATGGTAGAGCTGTTCAATGAAGGCAAGCCCGTGGACCTGGTAACCCTCCAGGACCGTCTGAAGGAAAGGATGTGCTCCTGAGGTTAGCAGCCTGGATTTTGTACGGGATATTGTGACCATGGTGCCTACGTCTGCCAATGTAAGGTCCTATGCCACCATTGTCGGGGAGAAGGCAGTGCTGCGAAGGCTGATTAAAACCACGGAGGAGATTGCCAATACCTGTTACGCCGGAAAGGAGCCCCTGGAGAACATATTGGCAGACACGGAGAAATCCGTTTTTAACCTGCTGCAAAACCGCGGGGGACAGGATTTCGTGCCCATCAAGCAGGTGGCCATCAACGTGCTGGAGAAGATTGAGGATGCCTATAAGAACCAGGGAACGGTCACGGGTATACCTTCCGGTTTTATTGACCTGGATTATAAGCTTTCAGGTTTTCAGCCTTCGGATTTCATTCTGATAGCAGCCCGTCCTTCCATGGGTAAGACGGCCTTTGTCCTGAACGTGGTGGACTATGTGGCGGTGCGCAAGAGCCTGCCCTGTATGGTGTTCAGCCTGGAGATGTCCAAGGAGCAGCTGGTGAACCGTATGCTTCCATGGAGTCCAATGTGGATTCCCAGAAGCTGCGTACCGGCTCCCTGACGGATTCTGACTGGGATGCGGTGGTGGAGGGTATCGGCGTCATAGGAAATTCCAAGCTGATAATTGATGACACCCCCGGTATATCCATATCAGAGCTGCGATCCAAGTGCAGGAAGATGAAGCTGGAGTATGGACTCAGCGTTGTAATTATCGACTACCTGCAGCTCATGAGCGGCAGCAAGAAGGGCGGAGGCGATAACCGCCAGCAGGAGATTTCCGATATCTCCCGTTCCCTGAAGCTCTTGCCAGGGAACTTCATGCCCCTGTCATTGCCCTGTCACCAGCTGTCCCGCGCCTGTGAGACCAGACAGGACCACAGGCCCATGCTCTCTGACCTCGTGAGTCAGGGGCCATTGAGCAGGATGCGGACGTGGTTATGTTCCTGTACCGTGATGATTATTATAATAAGGATACGGAGCATCCCAACGAGGCAGAGGTAATCATAGCCAAACAGCGTAACGGCCCCATTGGAACCGTTACATTGATATGGAAACCGGAGTACACCAAGTTTGTGAATGCTGCCAGACCTCAGGGCGGCGGACAGGACGCATAAAAATTTTCTAGGATGTCATAATATCCATTCTCAATGCATACACTAATAGTAAGGCAGGACATGCCTGTTAACTTGTGAAGGAGAGAATGGCTATGGATGAAGTACATTATCTGATATCGGATGCGTCCAAAAAGGTCGATGTGGAGGCCCATGTATTAAGGTACTGGGAAGAGGAGCTGGAACTTGATATTCCCCGTAACGAGATGGGGCACCGGTACTATACGGATTTACATATCCGCCTGTTCAAGCAGGTCAAGAACCTGAAGGAGAAGGGGTATCAGCTGAAGGCAATCAAGCATGCGCTGAACCAGGTCCTGAAAAAGGACGGTAAGGCCCAGGGAGAGCTGTCCGATGAAATCCTGGAGCGCGACATGAGCGCGGCGCTTAAGAATTTAAAGAGGAAGGACAGCGCAAACGTACCCTCAGCACTGTGAAGGGCGATGGTGTGTCCGTGGTCGCCATGGAAGAGAAGATGGAACAGTTTCAGCAGATCATGAACCTGATTATTGGACGTGCCCTTGAAGTGAACAATGAAAAACTGAGCCAGGATATCAGCTGTCTGGTCAATGAGAAGATGGGCAAGGAACTGGAGTTTTTGTTCCAGGCTTCGGACCAGAAGGAGGAGGAACGGTTCCGCCAGCTGGACGAGACGCTCAGAAGCTACCAGAAGGGCGGACAGGCAGAGGCGGCAGCGGCCAAGGTTCCCTTTTTTAAGCGGCGCAGATTTGGGCGAAGCGGAAAAAAGCTCAGGGATGGAAAGTAATTGCAGATACAGCAGGAGACGGCACCTGCACCAGTGGATTAACACCATGGTGCAGGTGTCTTTTTCTGTTGTTTTTCCATTTTTTTATAAACAGGGAATGGTTATTTTATAGTACTTTCAATTTTCTTACGACCTTAATTTTTGTATCGCTATTCCTTAAGAAATGTGTTAGAATGAATTTGATTTGAGCTTTTTGACATAAGAAGAAGCAGGAAGGATAAGTTCTTCATGAATTCAAAATACAGAAAATATGTTACATATACGGCAGCCGTAGGCGTGCTGACCCTCAGCTCTGTCCTGGGCGGCTGCACCAAGAAATCCACATCAGAGGTGGGGATGCCACGCTTCAGAGGTCAATGTTATACAGGCTGTGCCTGAGACCATTGCCCAGCTGGGCCTGAACGGGCAGGTGCTGCCGGGACTGAACGATATTAACCTGCCGGACGCGGAGCCGGCACCTGAGTACCTGAGAATTGGGGTGCGCCATGAGATCATCAAGAGACTGCAGCAGCGTCTCATGGACCTGGGTTCATGGACAATGATGAGCCCACGGATTATTTCGGAGAGATGACCCAGCAGGCAGTCAAGCATTTCCAGAGGCAGAATGAGCTGCCTACAGACGGTATTGTGGGCAATGTTACCTGGGATGCCATTATGTCTCCGGATGCCAAGTATTATGCGGTTTCCAAGGGAACCCAGGGTGATGATATTGAGCGCATCCAGCAGCGTCTTTATGAGCTGGGATACCTGGCAACCGCTGATTTGGTCACAGGCAACTTCGGTGATTCCACGGAGCAGCCGTGTTAAAGCTCCAGGAGGTCAATGGACTGGAGCAGGATGGAAAGGTGGGACAGAGGACCATCAACCTGCTGTACAGCGATGAGATTAAACCTAATTTCCTTTCTTACGGTGAGAAGAGCGATGTGGTCCTGGCCTGCCAGGAGCGTCTTAAGGAATTGGGATATCTGACCACTACCCCGGACGGGGCTTACGGTGAGGACACGGTAGTGGCTGTGAAGCAGTTCCAGGCCAGAAACGACCAGGTGGTGGACGGCTATCTGGGACCATCCACCAGGATTGCTTTAAACAGCCCGGACGCCAGGGCCAACGGCCTGATGCTGGGTGAGCGCGGCGACGCGGTTACCAAGGTGCAGCAGCTTCTTAACAAACACGGTTATCTGGTTTCCGGCAACGTGACCGGATATTACGGTGAAGCCACGGAGAACGCTGTCAGGAACTTCCAGTCACGCAACGGACTGACCTCTGACGGTCTGGTAGGCGTTCAGACCATGGCCAAGCTGACCGGCGACAATGTAAGGCGTCCGGCGGCTAATTCCAGCGGTTCCGGCACCACCACAAGACCTAACAATTCAGGAAACAGCGGCAATACAGGAAATAACGGCGGTTCCGGCAATACGGGCAAGCCTTCCGGCAATACCACGCCGCCTGTGAGCATACCGGCAAGCGGAGGCGCATCCGCACTTATATCGGTTGCCTCATCCAAACTCGGGTCACCGTATGTATGGGGAGCAAAAGGACCGAACTCCTTTGACTGTTCCGGTTTCATATACTGGTGTCTCAACCAGGTGGGTGTAAACCAGAGCTACCTGACTTCTTCGGGCTGGAGGAATGTGGGCCGTTACACGAAGATTACAAACTTTAATGACATCCAGGCCGGTGATATCGTGGTGGTAAGGGGCCATGTAGGTATCGCGGCAGGAGGAGGCACGGTGATTGACGCTTCTTCCAGTAACGGACGGGTGGTGCACAGAAGCCTGAGCCAGTGGTGGGCCAACAACTTTATCTGTGCATGGAGGATTTTCTAACAAACATAAAGGTACTGGAATATGAAAAGGAGGCGTTTGGTGATGCAGACCATACTGGTATGTGATGATGACAAGCAGATTGTGGAGGCCATTGATATCTATTTGACAGGAGAAGGGTTTAAGGTAATCAAAGCTTATGACGGCTATGAGGCCTGGAGTATCTGGATAAAATGAAGTGGATTTATTGATTGTGGATGTGATGATGCCGGGACTGGACGGCATCCGCACCACCCTGAAGGTCACGGGAGAACAGCAGTATACCCATCATCATCCTCTCCGCCAAGTCCGAGGATGCAGATAAGATTCTGGGACTTAACATTGGGGCAGACGATTACATTACAAAGCCCTTTAATCCTCTGGAGCTGGTGGCCAGGGTCAAGTCCCAGATGCGCCGTTATACCCAGTTGGGAAACCTAAACCAGCAGGCGGACGGACAGATTTATAAGTGCGGCGGCCTTCAGATTAATGATGACAACAAAGAGGTGACCGTGGATGGCGATGCCATCAAGCTGACGCCCATCGAGTACAATATTCTGCTGCTTCTGGTGAAGAATGCGGGAAAAGTATTTTCCATTGATGAGATTTATGAGCAGATATGGAATGAGGAGGCCATTGGTGCGGATAATATAGTGGCCGTGCACATCCGCCATATCCGTGAAAGATAGAGATTAACCCAAGGGAGCCAAAGTACCTGAAGGTGGTATGGGGCGTAGGCTATAAGATAGAAAAGCAGTAGGTGGTTGCATGACAGATGAAAAGAGGAAGTTCAGACGGAGGAAACTGTTCCTGACCCTGTTCCATATTATTTTTGTGTCTATGTCCGTATTCGGGATCAGTGCCATGTACCTTAATTCCAATTACGGAAAAGGTGTAAGTGGATATATGAGGATGCATACGAGGATTCTCCTCAGTTTGACAAACAGCTGACAGAGGATATCGACCGCATATTTACCTATGTGGGTTATAAGGATATGTTCGAGACCGACGGAAAGCTGGATATGCATAAGGTCATTGTAAGGGTCAGCAATGGACCGGGGGAACAGGGAACGGAGTGGACTCTGGACCGGATTGTGCGCTATATCAAGACCAGGGGATATTATCTGGATGAGAATTTCCAATTGGCCGGATCGCCTATTTCCATGGACGATGACGAGGAAGAGATAACCGTGGATTCCAGAGCTTATAATCCGGATTTTGTGGATGCGGATGCAGGAGATGCTCCAAGGATGACCATGGAGGATCTGGCCCTCGATATACTGGTCCATCTGAGTGAATATTACACCATATATTACAATTACATAGAAAACGATACGAACCTGAGCTTCCGTATCGAATACAAGAGCGACAAGGGTGATATAAAGGTATCCACCAATGTGCCGGATAAGACCATGGAAGAGATAATAGGGACCGGGAAATACCTCTTTGTGCCGGGAAATACCATCCGCATGGAGACCAACATGGCCACGGTTCCTGCCAATGCGGCCACGCTTCTGGAGATATGGAATCCCTATAAAAACGATAAGAATTACATGGTCCTGTCCGTGGACACCAGCTACCCAAATACGGATGCGTATTCCATAGAGGCAAAGGCATATAAGGAAGCCAGAAACGAGTTTATTCTGGGTATGGGAAGCGTTATCCTGGGAGGCCTTGGATGTGTGGTTACACTGGCCATGCTGATGCTTATGTCAGGCCACACCACGGACGGAAGCACGGAAATACGCCTGTTCCCTATTGACGAGATTCACACGGAACTATGCCTGATTCTCTGGGCGGCGGCCACAGCGGTGTTTATCTACATAGGAAGGTATGTGGGTATCCGGCTGTTCAGCCTGTTTGCTCCCAATGAACAATGGAATTACTGGAATAAGATGATTAAACTGGTCATTGTGTACGGGAGCGTTGTATTGTGCGGCTTTGATTTGCTGCGCAGGTATAAGGCCAGGACCTTGTGGAGCAACAGCCTCGCAAAAAGGGCTTTGGAAGCTTCAAAGGACTATGTGGGTAGAGTCAGCTATGCAGTGGGCACCGGTTCTGCTACCTGTTGTTTTTAGGATTTAACGCAGGTATGCTGTGGGGACTGATTTTCCTCTTTTTCTATAAGGAGAACAGGATAAGCTACCAGATTATGTTCTATGTATTCGTGGTGCTGTACCTGGGACTGGATGGATGGATATACCATCAGCTGTTTAAAAAATCAGTGCAGAGGGATGTGCTGGACATGGCTGTCAGCACTATCTCCCAGGGGGATACCAGCTATCAGATTGATACCTCCCGCCTGTCAGGCAAGGAGCGGGACATGGCAGAGCATCTCAATAATATCAGCAGCGGTCTGGATTCAGCTATTCAGGAGCAGGTTAAGAGCGAGCGGCTGAAGGCAAGCCTGATAACAAATGTATCCCATGACATCAAGACTCCTCTTACGTCCATTATCAATTATGTGGACCTTCTGAAACGGGAGAAAATACAGGATCCCAAGATTGCCGCATACCTGGAAGTGCTGGACCAGAAGTCTCAGCGCCTTAAGACTCTGACAGAGGACCTGGTGGAGGCATCCAAGGCCAGTTCAGGCAATATGAAGTTAGATATATCGGATATTGACCTGGTAGAGCTGGTACAGCAGACCAACGGTGAGTTTGAGGAGCGGTTTGCCATGCGCAGGCTGGAGCTGGTTTCCAACATACCGGATGAGGTGCTTATCATCCAGGCTGACGGACGCCGCCTGTGGCGTGTCCTGGAAAATCTCTATACCAATGCAGTGAAGTATGCCATGGAGCACAGCCGGTCTATGTGGATGTGCTGGACGAGGCTGGCAGGGCCATATTTACAATCAAGAATGTTTCCGAATCATCACTGAATATCAGTCCGGATGAGCTGACCGAGCGCTTTGTCAGGGGAGATGTGTCCAGGGCCACGGAGGGAAGCGGTCTGGGATTATCCATATCCAAGGATTTGACCCAGCTTCAGGGCGGTGAGTTCCAGGTGGTTATAGACGGGGATCTGTTTAAGGCTGTTGTGTCATTCCCGGTAAAGAGAGTTGAGTTTAAGGCGGACAAAACGTCTGGGGAACCCGGAGACATATCTCAGGATTTTGGCTTCGAGGAAGAAATATAATTTTAGGAAAAAAATGGAATTTGATAGAAGGATTATGATAAATATTTCACGAACAAATTGTAAAATATTTGAAAATATTGTGGAATAAATCTTGTTTATTGGTCATTATAACCATGAAGATTTTGGAAAAAAAGGCGCCGGAAGATATCTTTCGGCGCCTCCTTTTTCCATTGTGCAGGCGGATTTTACTGATAATCAAATACGTTAATCCAGCTTTCCAGCAGTTCCTTTTCCTCAGGACGTTTGTAAGCCAGCTGGGCAGCTGCCACGATGGGGAGCCAGCCCTGTACATAACGCTTTTCTGTGCCCGTTTTATCACAGAACAGATCCATGTACATATCAGCTATCTTCTTATCCTTCAGGCTCAGAAGCAGATAGGTTCTGGCTACATCGGCACTTGCGTTGCCCTGGGAAGCGTGTACCCAGTCAACCAGATACCATTTGCCGTCGTCGCCTACGATGATATTAGATGGGCAGAAATCTCCGTGGCACAGTTTGGTGTGCTTTGGCATGCCGTCCAGCCTTGTAAGCAGCTCATAGCGCAGGTTTTCATCCAGCTGTTCCTCGGATTTAAGGGCGCGGATGGTCTTTTCCTTCAGCTTGTTTAACAGTGGGCAGGCCTGGGCAAAATCAACAGGTGTAAATCAACCATCTGCTCCAGATACTCCCCTGTCTTGTCGGGATTTTCTTCCATCAGCTGCTGAAGGGTCTTGCCCTCCACAAATTCCCTGGTAATAGACCATTTGCCATCAATTACAGATACCCCCAGAACCTTAGGAACATTCAGGACTTCAATGGTTTCCACACGTGCGTTGCACAGGGCTTCATTCAGGACCTCGGCTTTTGGGAAGCTTCGCAGAATTCCTTGATGGCAGTGCTTCCGTCACGGTAAACGGATTTTGTTTTCGCTACTGGAAATTAATTGTTTTGCCATAATTATACTCTCCTTCCACACATTATAAACGGTGCTGCGACAGGTAATCCATCGCACTGCCTTTATTCTACTACAACATGACTGAAAAGTACATACCCAATTTGATAAATTTTTAACGTACTTTTAGGCATTAAAAAGTACATATTTCTTAATAACATTTCTTAAAAACGGAAGATTGCAGTTCCGTATCCAGGAAGAGGATAGGAGAAGGAATAGGGCTGTCCGTCGCATTCGCTTTTAGAGGATGAGAAACAGGGAGCTTCTGCTGCCTTATAAGCTCCGTGGTTATCCAGGAGCAGGGTGTACCTGCCGCGCTTTGGGACACCTACACGGTAATCGGGTCTCTCCACCGGAGTAAAGTTTATAATGAACATCAGGTTTTTCTTACCTGTCTCATCCCGGCGGATGAAGCTGAAGATACTTCTGTCGCCGTCATTGGCATTAATCCACTGGAAACCATTCCAGTCATTGTCCTGGCGGTAAAGGGAAGGATACTTTTTGTACAGATGGAGCAGGTCCTTTACATAGTTCTGAAGCTCCCTGTGGTCATCCTTCGTCTGTGAGGTACCAGTCCAGGGAAACCTTTTCATCCCATTCATGGAGCTGGCCGAAATCCTGTCCCATGACAGGAGCTCTTGCCGGGATGGCCCATCATGAAGGTGTAACCGCCTTCAGATTGGAGAACTTGTCCCTGTCCAGGCCGGGCATTTTGTTAATCATGGAGCATTTCAGGTGAACCACCTCATCGTGGGAAAGGACCAGGATATAGTTCTCACTTGTAAAGTAGGTAAGTCCGAAGGTCATGCGGTGATGGTTATATTTGCGGAAATAGGGGTCTAGCTTCATGTACTCCAGGAAGTCATGCATCCATCCCATGTTCCACTTGAAGGTAAAGCCCAGCCCGTCCTGTTCGGGATGCTCCGTCACCTTTGGCCACGCGGTGGATTCCTCGGCAATGACAAGAGCACCGTGGTTGCGCCCCTGGACTACTGTGTTCAGGTGCTTAAAGAACTCGATGGCTTCCAGGTTCTGGTTGCTCCCGTCTTTGTTGGGGACCCACTGGCCTTCCTGGCGTCCGTAGTCCAGGTACAGCATGGATGCCACCGCGTCCACCCTGAGGCCGTCCACGTGGTACTGTTCCACCCAGTAGAGCGCATTGCTTGATGAGGAAGTCCTTGCCTCATTTTACCGTAATCAAATACCTTGGTGCCCCGTCGGATGTTCGCCCTTCCTGGGGTCGCATATTCCAAAAAGGGGTCTCCGCAAAGTAGCCAGCGTGGCAATT
>ENA-OQJX01000908-OQJX01000908.1-human-gut-metagenome-genome-assembly--contig:-NODE-908-length-10196-cov-1.275996_pt1 | contig 10196 bp, 12 predicted proteins | sample MGYA00242615_ERZ504782 | MGnify/ENA primary metagenome ERZ504782 (study PRJEB26092, sample SAMD00036354) | human gut metagenome | host: Homo sapiens | study: EMG produced TPA metagenomics assembly of... | reverse complement strand
TAGACATTGGATTACATGAGCAATGGAGACATTTTGGTTTTGTTCCGAATCCTTTTTCGCTGTCATCCTCCATATCCAGGAAGCCTTCTTCTGTTAGTTCGATATATTTCAAGACAGCACCTGTTCGTTTTGCCAACTGCTGCCACGGGATAACATTAGAATGATGTTCCATGTAAGAGAGCACTATCTCGTCTCCTGCTTTGATATAGCGGTCGCCGAAGCTTCTGGCTACCCAATTCAAGCTTGTCGTCGTACCACGAGTAAACAGCACTTCTGCTGTTTCTTTTGCATGGATGAACGCCCGTACTTTTTCTCTTGCTTGTTCATAATCATGGGTCGCGCGTTCTGCTAACGTATGGACACCGCGATGAACATTGGCGTTATCGTGTTCGTAATAGTGCGCTAATGCCTGGAGTACTTGTTTTGGCTTTTGGGTCGTCGCTGCATTATCCAGATAAACTAAAGGTTCATCATTGACGTCTTGAAATAAGATAGGAAAATCATTGCGTAGCTTTTAGCATCGATCATCCATTCAACTTCCCTTCGATTACTTCGACTAATTCTTTCCGAACTTGTTCTACAGGGATTGCTGTTAAGACAGAACCGAGGAATCCTCGAATCACTAAGCGCTCTGCTTCTTCTTTATGCAATCCTCGACTCATCAGATAGTACATTTCTTCTGGATCAACTCGTCCTACACTGGCAGCATGTCCAGCAGTTACTTCGTTTTCATCGATCAAAAGAATAGGATTCGCATCACCACGTGCTTTATCAGAAAGCATCAAGACACGACTTTCTTGTTGGGCATCTGCACCTTTTGCCCCTTTCAAGATGTGGCCGATACCATTAAAGGTCAATGTTCCTTTTTCTCGGATCACTCCGTGTTGCAAAATATGCCCGATCGTATGAGGGGCTTTATTGGTTACTCGCGTATCGATTCCTTGGATTTGTCTGCCCGAGCTGATTGCCACGATTTTGACTTCTGCGTGTGCACCTTCTCCTGCTAAATCTGAGTCAAAGTCAGCGATCACATGACCGTCATTCATGACACCAATTGCCCAGTCGACAGAAGCATCTCGTAAAATGTGCCCACGGCGATTCATATAAGAAGTAATATTTTCTCCTAATTGATCTACGGCTGAATATTTGATTTTTGAACCAGCTTTAGCGATGACTTCCACGATGATATTACCTGATGATTTTGCTACTTGTTCTTTGGTTGTCTGGAAACGTTCCAGATAAGAAAATTCACTATGTTCATCTGCCACGATCAACACATGCTTGAAGAAGTGCTCATCGGATGCGCCATCTTGAATGAATAAGGACTCGAGTGGTTCATCGATCACGACATTTTTAGGCACATACAGGAAAATACCGCTGTTCATAAAAGCTACATGGAGTGCAGTCAATTGGTCTTCGTTCATGTTTACTGCTTTTTTCATATAATATTCTTGGACTAGTTCTGGATATTCGATCATTGCAGTGAACAAGTCGGTAAAAATGACTCCTTTTTCTGCTAATTCCACAGGCAGTTGTTCAAAAATCGTCCATGAACCTTGTTGGACAAGCACAGGATTGTCTTTCATTGCATCAAATGCCGGAATCGTGCCTGTTTCACTGATGGTTTGTGTTTCTTTCACATCAAATAACGACCAGCGATGGAATTTCACCCGATCGATATGCGGCAATGGCAGTTCATCTGCTTTCGCTAGTGCGTCTTGACGGAAGGTTCTCATCCAATCAGGTTCGCCTTTACTTAAAGAAAATCATTTACCGCGTCAAGATAATCGAGCCAGTTTTTTTCTTTCATTCTTGCTCCCCCTTACGCTTCTTCTTCTTTATAGTCGATTCCTAATTCTTTACTGATACCAGCGTAGCCTTCTGCTTCCAGACGTTTAGCTAGGTCAGCATTCCCTGTCATGACTACTCGGCCTTCCATCATGATGTGAACGACATCAGGTGTGATATAGTTCAATAATCGTTGATAGTGGGTGATGATCAATGCACCGAAATTGTCTCCGCGCATTTCATTTACTCCTTTAGCAACGACTTTCAAAGCATCGATATCCAGACCTGAATCGATTTCGTCTAAAATTGCAAATGTTGGTTCTAACATCAACAATTGCAGGATCTCATTCCGTTTCTTTTCTCCGCCAGAAAAACCTTCGTTCAGATAACGTTCAGCCATTTCTTCTGGCATATTTAGTAAAGCCATTTTTTCATCTAACTTTTTCAAAAATGCCATAACAGAAATTTTGTCGTTTTCATCACGTTTCGCATTGATCGCTGCACGCATGAATTCCGCATTCGTGATACCTGGTATCTCACTTGGATATTGCATAGCTAAAAATAAGCCAAGTCGCGCACGTTCATCTACTTCCAAGTCTAAAACATTTTTCCCGTCAAACAAAATTTCGCCTTCTGTTACTTCATAGTTTGGATTGCCCATGATAGCGGCAGATAAGGTAGATTTCCTGTGCCGTTAGGTCCCATGATGGCATGGATTTCTCCGGTTTTCATTGTTAGGTTTACGCCTTTAAGGATTTCTTTTTCCTCGATCGACACATGTAGATTTTTTATTTCTAAGACAGACATGCATTATACCCCCAAATTCTCTTTCGTTCTCAACTCATTTTTAGACTAATTGAGAATGAAGCGCAATGACCTTCCTTACTAAAATCAAATATCTTTTATTTATTATTAAACAATTTTGATTTCTAAATTAGAACAGGTATAAAAAGATGAGAAATAAGCCATTACAGACTTATTTCTCATCTTTTTTGTTCCATACCTTATTTTGCATCAGCCTTTACTGGTTTAACAGAGCCGCCCCATTTGTCTGTGATCCATTCTTGGACTTCTTTGCGGTGAAGCACTTCAATCAGTTTTTTGATTTTGTCACTGTCTTCATCACCTTTACGAGTCGCAATAATATTCACGTAAGGAGAGTTGTCCTTTCAAGCAATACGGCATCTTCTAATGGATTCAACCTGCGCCGTAAGCGAAGTTTGCGTTGATTGCAACTAGGTCACCTTCATCATTTTGGTACGTAGAAGCTAAAAGTGATGGGTCGATCGTATGGTTGAACTTCAAGTTCTTAGGGTTTTCTTCAATATCATCGAATGTTGCTGTTTCCAGATCTACTCCATCTTTGACTTTGACTAAGCCAGCATCTTGTAGAATTGTGATGATGCGTCCCCAGTCTGATTCAGAATTTGAAGTAATGATTGTTGCACCATCTTTTAATTCGGAAACATCTTTGACTTTTTTAGAGTACAAGCCCATTGGTTCGATGTGGACAGCACCGGCATTGACAAAGTCATATCCTTTTTCTTTGATTTCTTTGTTCAAATAAGGAATATGCTGGAAGTAATTGGCATCAATGTCGCCTTCTTCCAAAGATTGGTTCGGTAATACATAGTCATCGAATTTGACGATTTCAAGATCGATTCCTTCATCTTTCAATAATGGTTTCACATGTTCCAAAATCTCTGCGTGCGGTGTCGGTGAAGCGCCGACTTTCAATGTCGTGTCGTCTGCTTTATTTGCTGAATCTTTGCTGTCGCTGTTGTTACCGCATGCTGCTAATCCTACAGTCAGCAAAAGCGCTGCTGCTAATCCAAAAATTTTCTTTTTCATATCCTACATCCCCCTATATTCCTATTATCTTTTGTCTGTTTTCTTAGTTAAGAAATCACGTATCCTTGAACGAATAAATACGATTAGTAAAATATTAAAGTCGCAACAATGTCACTGTCAGATTACCACGCTGGTAGCCTTCCTGCCAAGCAAGACCTCCAAGTCCACCTGCGCCGATCGCGCCGGCCATCGCAGTAAATCCGATCATCGAGATCGTTGTAACTGTTAATCCAGAATCAATGCGGGAATACTTTCAGGTATCAAGACCTTCCAGATGATTTCCCAGTAACTTGCTCCCATTGCATCTGCTGCTTCCAGTACACCAGGGCTGACTTCACGAAAAGCAATCTCTACTAGACGGGCATAAAATGGTGCTGCGGATAAAACAAGAGCTGGAATGGCTGCTTGCGCACCTAGCATAGTGCCTACGATTGCTTTAGTAAATGGAATGATCAAAACCATCAGGATCATAAATGGCGTTGACCGGAAAATATTACTGATGATCGATACGATTCCATAAATGATTCGAGCATACGGTTTGTTTTTGCGTCCAATAGAGTAAAGGATCAATCCCAAAACTAATCCGATGATCGTCACTAAGACCATTGAGATTAATGTCATATATAGTGTATCAAGGATAGCCTGATTCATCGTTTCCGGGTTGATTTGTTTAAAATCTAGATATGTCTCTGAAAAGCTTTTATCCACGATGGATCACCTCAATTCCTACTCCTTGTTCTTTGATGAACACTTCTGCTTGATCTAATTCTTTGGTTTCACCAGTCATCAAGACAGTCAATGAACCAAAGGAACCTTCTTTCACTTGTTTGATCTTTCCATACACAACGTTGACATCGATGTTATAGCGTCGAATCGCTTGGGAAATGACTGGCTCGTTGGCATTTCTTTCGCTAAAGGTCAAAGTTGCCAAACGGCCGCTTGGATTTTCTTTGATGAGTTCAGCTAATAGTTCTGTCGAATCAGCTTCTGGTTCGATGTCTTGTTGTACAAAGCGTTTGGTTACTTCTTTTTTCGGTTGTCTGAAGACAGTCAATACGTCTCCTTCTTCTACGACTTTCCCCAACTCCATCACAGCGACTTTGTTGCAGATTTTGCGGATCACATTCATTTCATGTGTGATCAAGACGATGGTCAATTCAATTTCTTATTGATCGCTAACAATAAGTCTAATACTTCTTCTGTTGTTTGCGGGTCCAATGCGCTAGTAGCCTCATCACAAAGCAGGATCTCAGGATCATTTGCCAATGCTCGTGCGATACCGACGCGTTGTTTCTGTCCGCCGGAAAGTTGTGAAGGATATGCTTGTCCGCGTCCTTCTAACCCGACTAAACGCAACAGTTCTTCTGCCCGTTCTTTACGTTTGCTCTTTGGTACGCCAGCTAATTCCAGCGGCAGCTGGATATTTTCAAGTACAGTTCTTGACCATAACAGGTTGAAATGCTGGAAGATCATACCGATTTTCTTTCGGAATGTACGTAATTCTTTGTTTTTTAATTTTGTAATATCTTGATCGTTTACGATCACTTCGCCGCTCGTGGGAAGCTCAAGTCCATTCAGGAGACGGACTAATGTACTTTTTCCTGCGCCAGAATAGCCGACGATTCCATAAATATCCCCTTTTTCAACGTTTAGTGAAACGTCATTGACGGCTTGGATGTTTCCGTTTTTCCCATTGAATGTCTTTTTTGACATTCGTTAGTTGGATTAATGACATGCCATTCACATCTTTCTCTTATGATTTTTCAAACAAAAAAGCCTTCGCCCTCTTGCCTTAAGCAAAAGGACGAAAGCTTGAACTTCCGTGTTACCACCTTGATTTACCGTTACTTCGCAATAACAGCCTCTTCCAGTACTTGGACTTAGCTTCTTTCCGTATACTGTCGCGCTGTAACGGGCACTCCCGTAGTAAGTTTGCTTACGCTCGCTTACTCTGCTCTAAGACCATCTTCCATCTCATTTTCGTTACCCATTTTCAGCAAACAGGGCTCTCTTCAAACGTCCGTGACATGTACTCTTCTTTTCAAAGCTTTCTCGTTTCATATAGGATTGCTTATGATTATAGCAACTGGAAGAATCAGTGTCAACTTTTTTCAAGTGATTTTCTGATTTTATAATTCGTCAAATTCTTTTGGATCAACATCTTTGAAACTTAAGATCCACGCATTCATTTCATCTGAATCATTCAAGATATTGATATCTTCACCGATTTTATCATTAACAGAAGAAACTGTACCCGTTAGCGGGCTGGCAAATTCATTGACCGCTTTTTCCGCTTCAACTTCGATCAGAGGTTCATCTTTTTTTAGCGATTGTCCTGCTTTTGGCAGATTGGCAAACGTGATGTCTCCAAGTTCTTCTTGCGCTTCATTTGTCAAACCAACACAGTATTCCTTTCCATTAAATAAGATCCAAAGGTTGTCCTTTTTCTTCAAATGCTTGCCTGCCATTTTATATCAGTTCTCCTTCATAAATTTTTCATTGAATCCAATTGCAACAAGCTGGTCCTCTCGTAAGATCAGTGGTCGCTTGATCAGCATACCATCTGTCGATAAGACTTGGCTCGCTTTTGAAGCCGTAAACTCGCCTACTTGATCTTTCAGTCCAAGTTCCCGATATTTCATCCCGCTTGTGTTGAACAGGCGACGGATTGGTACTTGACTCGTTTCTAGCCAAGTCTCAATCGTTGAGGCCTTCGGTACTTCTTTGATCATATCAACAGTTTGATAACTAACGCCATGCTGGTCTAACCACGCTTTGGCTTTTTTTGCATGTTGAACATTTCGGGTACCAGTAAAAGGTGTACAATTTTCTTACCTCCTTGAAGATCTTGCAGGTGCTTCATTTTTGGTATCTCATCGATAATATCAACCCGATACCGATCATGTTCCCTAAAATCGAAGATCCTCCCTGACTAATGAAAGGCAATGGGATCCCTGTTAAAGGAAGTAATCCGATATTTGCTCCAATATTCTCAAAGACATGGAACAGCAGCATCATGATCAAACCGCTTGCGATATAGGCGTAAAATTCATTATTCGTATCGAAACACACCCGAATCATACGATAGATTAAAATAAAATACAAGAAAATGACGAATGCACCACCGATAAAGCCGAAGTTTTCACCGATAACGGTAAAAATCATATCGGACTCACGAACAGGCACATAAATATTGCTTACGTTGAATCCTTTACCAAACAAGCCACCGGTACCAAATTGCCAAAAGTCCTTGGGCCGGCTGATAACTCATTCCTGACGTATCATGGAAAGGGTCCAGCCATGAATCAATACGTGCAAACTGATAAGATTTGAAGCCAACTTTGTAAAGCAAGTCTCTTCCGCCTTCAGTCGTAACCAAGAAGATCGTTCCTGCTCCAACGACTACTGCCAAGATTACTACAGGTGCGATGATGCGCCAAGAGATTCCAGACATCAAGAAAATCCCGCCAAAGATCGCAAGAAAGACAAGCATCGTTCCAAAGTCATCTTGGGCCATGATCAATGCTAAAACCGGTATTGTCACGATCAAGAGCTTCCCAATCAGCCAAAAGTCCGATTTCATCGTCCGTTCTTTTACTTGCGTATTATGTTTAGTTACGATCAGTGCCATCATCAAGATGTACGCAATCTTCATCAACTCTGCTGGCTGGAAAGTAAACGCACCGAATCGAAACCAGTTTTTAGACCCTGTTGAAGCAGCTAAATTCTGATCATAGAATTTGAGCAAGAGTCCCATTACCACTAACCCCAAACCATAAAGGTAAGGAGTCAGTTTCCAGATCCATTTGGAATTCAAATGCATGATGACAACGATTGCTGCCGCTCCAACTAAATACCACACAACTTGCATCCCTACGCCTTTCAAGACTGCTGGATTGTTCGGATCATGGCTAAGTGCTACATATAATGAGAGCAGACCAATCAAACATAACAGAAAGACTGGTAAAATCACGCCATAATCAATACGATTATCGTTCGAAGCTTTTAATTTTTTTTCCATGTTTCATCCCTTTTCTTAAAAACCATACTGCTGATTATTATAGCGGTCCAGTTAGATAATGGAAAGTCTTTCCATAGACATTTGGGAAAAATTAACTTTCCGTTTGTGCAGTTGCTTGAGCAAATGCAGTACAAAAGCCTACTGCTTATCTTTAGTGTATCATAGAACTTTTTTTGATACATGCAATTATCTACCAACTGAGATTCTCCTCGCTGTGAGAAGTTTCTGTGCTTTCATTGTATCGAAGGATCTCTTCAGCAATCTCTAACAGCTGATCAGAAACCAGATTGGTTCGTTGGATGAAATAAAAATACCGATGGAAATTCAACGGAATCATTGGTACGTCTTCTGGCACAGAGCGCTCAGATAAAATCGAGCGTCCGATTCCTTCCTTCAGCAACGCAACGATCACATCATTGCTTTTCACGATCATTTTCTTATCTTGGATGTTCATTTCTTCAAAATAACGTTGTGTGTAATGAAAAACGCCAGAATTTGCTTCTCTTACAAGCCACAATTTACTTTTTGGGTCCCCAGCAATGACTAGCTGGTCTTCCATCAAAGAGTACCTTTGTACGCCGGAAGTCTCTAATGGCTTTTCGATAAAACCAAAATCGGATTCATGTTTCGCTACTTGTTCTAATGATTCATGTGAATTCGCGATCTCGATCTCAAAATGCACTTTAGGAAACCTTTTGATCAGATGTTTCATCAACTGAGGCAAAAGATAGACAGCAAATGTGTGGGAAGCAACGATCCGACATACTTCTTCTTCATTTTGTTCATTGAGCAATTTTTGCTGGGTCTCTTCCCATTCTTCTAATAAAACCAGTGTCCGCTCGTATAATAAATCGGCTTGCTTAGTTGGAAGCATCTCTTTTCTGCCATTACGCTGAAAAAGATCAATATTCAACTCCCGCTCTAATTGTTTGATTTGATTCGAGACGGCTGGCTGAGATAAAAACAGTACTTCTGCTGCTCTAGAAAAATTTCTTGTTTCATATACTGCTCGAAAAGTCGTTAATAACTTAAACATGGCACCACTTCCATAACTTTTTATGATAATTACTATAAAAACTATTTGATTTAAATATACAAAAAACCATCTATAATAGAAATGTACAACAAAACAGTTGCTGATCCAACTAGTAACTCAGACAAGACAATCAGCTGTCTGCTTTGCTCGTAATCATACAGACCTATTCATTTTACAATGTATTCGTTCATCTTGGTACTAAAATCTATTAAATAAAAGGAGAATATATATATGAAGAACTTTTTGAAATTATTCCGATCCGATCTGCGTTGATCCTTGGGTTAGCTTCCCTTGGAAATCTGTTTAAAGACTATTACCATGTCGCTTTAGGCAATCTAACTGGCGGTATCTCAATGATTCTTATGATATTCATTTTTGTTAAATTGTTTATCTTATTTGAGCATACGAAACAAACGTTGCATGATCCGATCATCGCCTCCGTTTCACCAACTTTTACGATGTCACTCATGGTTATTTGTACTTATTTTGTTTCATATGAAAGTATTGCACCGATTGTCAAATTCATTTGGTTGTGCGCAGTTATTTTCCAAGTGATACTTGTCTTTTTATTTCAATTATCACCATGTCATCAAAGCTGATCTTTCTATTGAAGCAATTTATCCAAGCTGGTTTATCATTTATGTTGGGTTTGGGGTCATCACTGTAACTGCTGGGAACTTCTTCCCACTTATTGGAAAAATCTTCTTTTGGATTTCATTGGTCTGCTATGCGTTCTTATTGCCAATCATCATCAAACGCGTCTTTTTCGTAAGAAATATGGCTCATCCGACACGTCCGCTGATTACGATCGTTGCAGCACCTGGTTCTCTTTGCCTGACAGGTTACCTGAAAAACTTTGCAGAACCTAACTTTTATCTTGTCGTAGCGTTGTTCGTTTTATCTCAAGTATTGTATTTCGTTGTGCTGTCTATGCTGCCACGCTTGTTCAAGCTTCGTTTTTATCCAAGCTACGCAGCCTTTACATTCCCACTTGTTATCTCTGCAACAGCTCTATTTACTACTGTTCATTACTTCAACAGTTTAGGTATTTATAGTAGCGTATTAGATTTCTTAAAAATTGCGGAATGTCTGTTTGCAAGTGTAGTTGTCTTCTACGTGCTTGCTCATTACGTACGTTTCTTAACTAAAGAACATAGCAAACATGGAAAATTTGTTTCTAAAAAAATCCCTTCATAATTGATTCGATTGGCTGTGACAGAAGCGGTCAGCTTCAAGAAATAAAAAGGAATTTACGAAAATTGCTTCTCAAATTTTTGTAACATTTCGGCTTATTTCCGAAGAAGCTACTTCTGGAACACCGTTTATCAAGAGGTCGTGAAAAAGCCGCTTAGTTTCGAGTAGTAAGAAAAATTTTGTGAAAATGGCTTTCCACATTTTTGCATAAATTTAGCTTAATACCGAGAAACTGGCTTTGGAACACCGTTTATTCGAAACAAGAAGGTTGTGATCAAGAACTTTTGTCACGGCCTCTTATTCTTA
>ENA-OQJX01000906-OQJX01000906.1-human-gut-metagenome-genome-assembly--contig:-NODE-906-length-10206-cov-3.299534_pt1 | contig 10206 bp, 10 predicted proteins | sample MGYA00242615_ERZ504782 | MGnify/ENA primary metagenome ERZ504782 (study PRJEB26092, sample SAMD00036354) | human gut metagenome | host: Homo sapiens | study: EMG produced TPA metagenomics assembly of... | reverse complement strand
ATCAAGGATTCCTGAAGGCAAGAACAAGCTTAAAGAAGCAACAGGATCAATCGTTTGGGAAGAGGATGTTTTCATGATGCAAAAATAAGAATTTTAACGCAATCCCCCAAGGTTTCAGACTGAGCCTATCAAGAATACAGAGAAACCGCCCGCATTCTTTATTTTTCACTGATTATTCTTCGTCAAGTCGACAATTTTCACTATATTTGCTCTGTTATTAAAGTTAGAAAGGCAATTATGAGCGAAGAACAAATCACTCCCAATAACGGGTCTTATTCTGCGGATAGTATCCAAGTATTGGAAGGTCTTGAAGCAGTAAGAAAACGCCCTGCGATGTACATTGGTGACATCAGCGTCAAGGGACTTCACCACTTGGTATACGAAATCGTTGACAACTCTATCGACGAAGCATTGGCCGGCTATTGCGACCATATCGAAGTAACAATCAACGAAGACAATTCAATCACAGTACAGGACAACGGACGCGGTATTCCGGTTGACTATCATGAGAAAGAAAAGAAGTCGGCACTGGAAGTAGCCATGACCGTATTGCACGCCGGAGGTAAATTCGACAAGGGTTCTTACAAAGTATCCGGAGGTTTGCACGGTGTAGGTATGTCTTGCGTAAACGCGCTGTCTACCCACATGACTACACAAGTATTCCGTAATGGTAAAATCTATCAGCAGGAATACGAGATCGGTAAACCGCTTTATTCTGTAAAGGAAGTCGGTACAGCCGACATTACGGGAACCCGCCAGCAATTCTGGCCGGATGGTACCATCTTTACTGAAACGGTATACGACTACAAGATTCTGGCTTCACGTCTGCGCGAATTGCTTATCTGAACGCCGGTCTTCGCATCTCTCTGACTGACCGTCGGGTGGTGAACGAAGATGGAAGTTTCAAGAGCGAGCAGTTCTATTCAGAAGAAGGTTTGAGAGAGTTCGTACGTTTTATCGAGTCTTCACGCGAGCACTTGATTAACGATGTGATCTATCTGAACTCCGAAAAGCAGGGAATTCCTATTGAAGTGGCTATCATGTACAATACCGGATTCTCCGAAAACGTTCACTCATACGTCAACAATATCAACACCATTGAAGGTGGTACACACTTGGCAGGTTTCCGCCGTGCGCTGACTCGTACGTTGAAAAAATACGCCGAAGACAGCAAAATGCTGGAAAAGGTAAAAGTTGAAATTTCGGGAGATGACTTCCGCGAAGGTTTGACTGCCGTTATTTCTGTAAAAGTAGCTGAACCACAGTTTGAAGGACAGACTAAAACGAAGTTGGGTAACAACGAAGTGATGGGTGCTGTTGACCAGGCAGTGGGCGAAGTATTAGCATATTATCTGGAAGAACATCCGAAGGAAGCCAAAACAATTGTCGACAAAGTGATTCTTGCCGCTACTGCACGTCACGCTGCAAGAAAAGCCCGTGAAATGGTACAACGCAAGTCACCGATGTCGGGTGGCGGTCTGCCGGGTAAATTGGCCGACTGTTCGGATAAGGATCCTTCTAAATGTGAATTGTTCCTTGTCGAGGGAGACTCGGCAGGTGGTACTGCCAAGCAGGGACGTAACCGTATGTTCCAGGCGATCCTCCCATTACGCGGTAAGATTCTGAACGTAGAAAAAGCCATGTATCACAAGGCTTTGGAAAGTGATGAAATCCGCAATATCTACACAGCTCTCGGTGTGACTATCGGAACTGACGAAGACAGCAAGGAAGCAAACATACAGAAGCTGCGCTATCACAAGATTATCATCATGACCGATGCCGACGTCGATGGTTCTCACATCGACACACTTATCATGACGTTCTTCTTCCGTTATATGCCGCAAGTTATCCAGAACGGTTATCTGTACATCGCTACTCCCCCGCTCTACCTCTGCAAAAAGGGTAAAGTAGAAGAGTATTGCTGGACAGATGCACAACGCCAAAAGTTTATTGACACTTACGGCGGTGGTTCAGAAAATGCGATTCATACACAACGCTACAAAGGTTTGGGTGAGATGAACGCCCAGCAGTTGTGGGAAACAACTATGGACCCTGAAAACCGTATGCTGAAACAAGTAAATATTGACAACGCCGCAGAAGCTGATTATATCTTCTCTATGTTGATGGGTGAAGATGTAGGGCCACGCCGCGAGTTTATTGAAGAGAATGCAACGTATGCAAATATCGATGCATAATTTTAATATTACGTTTTTATAAACCAACCTCACATCTTACAACGAGGAAACGCCGATGGCGAAGGAACATCCTTCGATCGGCGTTTTTCTTTTATCTGAAGGGGCTTTCATGTTCGAATCGTTCAACCGCCCATCTCTTAATAAAACCTAACAGCAGAAACGTTTTCCATACAAAATCACTATCTTGCATAAAAAGCAAAGAAAACATAACTATGAAAATGAAAACTACTGCGCCCAATCCGTTATTTGCAAAGATCAGGTTGTTTCTTATTGTACTGACTTCCTGCGTGATCGCGACTTGTATCTTCTTGATTATTATCCATCCGGAAGCATGGGTTATGCCGGCATGCGGAATCATAATCGCATTGTGCATTTTGCTCTATCAGCTATATTGCATACGCAAGAATCGGAAGAGAATTTAAATATATTGTTGCTTTTTCAGCTCTTCAGCAACAGTAACCAGCTCTTTGTACCATTCTTCACCGAACTTACGGATTAAAGGCTCTTTCAAAAACTGATATACGGGAAGATTCTCTTTTTTCCCCAGCAAAACTGCTGCTTTGCATACGTCCCAACGATTATAATTCACCGCTTTATAGGGCCCGTAATCGCCGATCCGGATAGGATAAAGATGACAGGACACCGGTTTATAGAAGTCTGTTTTCCCCTCCGATAAGCCTTCTCAATAGCACAGTAGCAACAGCCTTTCTCATCGTAGCAGGTAAACACACAGTCTTTATTATTAACAATAGAAGTCACTAGATCACCTTCCTCATCCGTATATACTACTCCTTGCTTTTCAATCACCGCACGTGCTTCCGGAGCCAGTTCATCCCAAATAATCGGCAAAACTTCTTCCAACTCCATCACCTCGTCCAGCTCTACCGGAGCACCGGCATCACCTTCAATACAACAAGCCCCCTTGCAGGCGCCCAAATCGCAAAGGAACTTCTCCTGAAATACATCAAGAGACACTACTACATCACCTATTTGTATCATTTTAAACCTTATGTGAGACAAAAAGGGCGGAGTAGAACTCCGCCCTCCCAATTATAGAAATCTAAATTACTTAATCAAAACGTTTCCGTCCATTTCAGCCGGAGCAGCCAGCCCCATAATCTTCAGAATTGTTGGAGCAACATCTGCCAAACGACCATCTTCTACTTTCGCAGCCTTGTTCTCTGTCACGTAAACACAAGGAACAGGGTTCAAAGAGTGAGCAGTGTTCGGAGTACCGTCTTCGTTCAAAGCATGGTCAGCATTACCATGATCGGCAATGATAATTGCTTCGTAATCTTGTGCTTTAGCGGCTTCGATTACATCTTTCACACAAGCATCTACAGCAACAACCGCTTTCTCGATTGCTTCGTAAATACCGGTATGGCCAACCATGTCACCATTAGCGAAGTTCACTACGATGAAATCATATTTGTTCTCGTTGATGGCAGCTACCAGTTTATCTTTTACTTCAAAAGCGCTCATTTCCGGCTTCAAGTCATAAGTAGCAACTTTTGGAGAAGGAACAAGGATACGTTCTTCTTTATCGAATGGAGTTTCACGTCCACCGTTGAAGAAGAATGTTACGTGAGCATACTTTTCTGTTTCAGCGATATGAAGTTGGCTCAAGCCTTTGGAAGCAAGATATTCGCCCAATGTGTTGGACACGTTTTCTTTGTCGAACAAGATATGAACGCCCTTGAAAGATGCATCATACGGAGTCATACAGTAATATTGCAGCCCCGGGATAGTATGCATGCCAACTTCCGGCATATCTTGTTGAGTCAGTACGACAGTCAACTCTTTGGCACGGTCGTTACGGTAGTTGAAGAAGATCACTACATCACCCTCTTTGATTGTTCCGTCGCAGTTAGCGTTTACAATCGGTTTGATGAATTCGTCTGTCACGCCTTCGTCGTAAGATTCCTGCATTGCCTGAACCATATCAGTAGCTTTCTTGCCTACACCGTTTACGAGCAGGTCGTATGCTTCTTTTACACGTTCCCAACGCTTGTCACGGTCCATTGCATAATAACGGCCGATGATAGAAGCAATCTTTCCTGCTGATTTCTCGCAGTGTGCAGAAAGTTCTTCGATAAAGCCTTTACCACTCTTCGGGTCAGTATCACGGCCATCCATGAAGCAGTGGATAAATGCATTGTTGATGTTGTATTCTTTTGCGATATCGCAAGTTTGAAGAGATGAACGAGTGAGCTGTGTACACCACCGTTAGAAGTCAGCCCCATAAAGTGAATATTCTTTCCATTTTCTTTTGCATAAGAGAAAGCAGAAACAATTTCAGGATTTTTCATGATGCTATTGTCCGCACATGCACGATTGATTTTCACCAAGTCCTGATAAACCACGCGTCCGGCACCGATATTCAAGTGACCTACTTCCGAGTTACCCATCTGTCCGTCGGGCAAACCTACGTTTTCACCGCTTGCCTGAAGTTGAGAGTGAGGATAAGTACTCATCAGATAATCCCAATAAGGAGTGGGAGTGTTGAAGATTACGTCGTCTTTCTTTTGGTCACCTAATCCCCAACCATCGAGGATCATTAAAAGGGCTTTCTTACTCATAATATTTTAATATTTAAATTATCACACTGATTTTCGGGCGCAAAGGTACAAAAAAGATGGTTACATAAACGTTTAATCTATGTTAAGTTACAGGGCAGAAGTATATCAGGCTATGGGTCTTTTTCTTACTTTGTAAAATTGCTTTCAATATGTTTATCGAAAAACAGGATACAAAAGGCGGAACTTACTTCATTTTTCCGTACCTTTGCATCGCTTTTAAATTAAAATCATAGAAATATGGACGATTCAAACCCGCGAACGTGCACAACTAGTATTAATTAAAGCGAACAGAGCCATTGAAGACTGATGCCTCTGCTCGTGTCAAACAAACGAAAGGAGGCAATAAGATGAGAACGTATCTTTATTGTGAGGCTGGCTTTGTGGAAAAAGCACAATGGCTTCCCAACAGCTGGGTAAATGTAGTATGCCCAAACAATGATGACTTTGAATTTCTAACTCAAACTCTCAACGTACCCGAATCATTTCTGAATGATATAGCCGACACGGACGAACGTCCGCGTACGGATACGGAAGGCAACTGGTTGTTGACGATTCTTCGTATCCCGGTAGTGAACAAACAGAATGGCAGTCTGCCTTTCGACACTGTACCGATTGGAATTATTACTAATAACGAGATTATTGTGTCCGTCTGTTATCACAACACGGATTTATTACCGGATTTCATAGAGCATACCCGTCGAAAAGGGATCGTTGTACGCAACAAGCTGGATCTGATTTTCCGGTTAATCTATTCTTCTGCCGTGTGGTTCCTGAAATATCTAAAGCAGATAAACATAGACATCAGTGCCGCAGAAAAGGAACTGGAACGAAGCATCCGTAACGAAGACCTGCTTCGCTTGATGAGACTGCAGAAAACACTTGTCTACTTCAATACTTCCATCCGTGGAAATGAAGTGATGATCGGTAAGTTAAGGACTATTTTTCAGGATACGGATTATCTGGACACTGAATTAGTGGAAGATGTAATTATCGAGCTGAAACAGGCGCTCAATACGGTGAATATTTACAGTGATATCCTCACAGGGACAATGGATGCTTTTGCGTCTATTATCTCCAATAATGTGAATACGATCATGAAACGTATGACAAGTCTGTCCATCGTCCTGATGCTTCCGACATTGATTGCCAGTTTCTATGGCATGAATGTGGATATTCACCTGGAAGAAGTGCCCTTTGCTTTCTCTTTGATCGTGCTTTTTTCCATCGGATTGTCAACGCTTGCGTTTGTGATATTCCGGAAGATTAAGTGGTTCTAAAAGGAGGAACATAAAAAACAGCTTACCATCTATGATCCTTTATAAGGATTCTTTATGACGGTAAGCTGTAATTATACGTTTTTTATTCTATAGAGAATTAATTAAAAGAGAATGTTTAGAGAGAGAAATTAAAATATTTTATCCTTCTTTATTTGCTTTTCTTCCACCCAACGGAATAGATACCCCAACGAATCCATTAACAGAGTTAGAGTTCTTTCCTAAGAACATATAGTCAGTTCCGACAAACAGAGGACCTAACTTCAGACCCAAACCGAAAGATTTACCAGCTGACTGGATAGCTGAATAGCTAAGCGCTACATTGAACCAGCTTTTCGGACGGTAGTTTGCGGAGAATGTTAATTCTGTAAGAGCATCAGGCTGTACAAAACGAGTTGTTGACAATACACCGACTGCTAATTTATTATTGAAGAATCCGTATTCTGCACCTAATACCAAGGTAGAAGCAAGACGAGATTTACGAGATTTATCAGCATCTTTCGCTTCCATTTGCAACATATCATAGTCAATAATATCCCCCATTACTTCCTGCACGATTATAATACTTTTCAGCTTCAGTTTGCAATTTCGTCATCGCATCCGTAATCTTCCCTAAGTCATTTGATGTCAAGTCATCAACATTTATATCTTTTGTATAATCACTAACATTTATATTAATATCAGGAGAAGTAGCATTAGCTATTTTGGTAGCACCCTTTTTCCAAGAAATAAATCCCAAATCTAAAATAGATGCTGATACTGTCAAATTATCTAATATTTTATAAGAAGCACCTAAATCAATACCAAAACCATAGCCAGCAATTCCTATTTTTCCAGCATCAAAATCAATATCATCTATATATTTTTTATCAGGTTCTTCACCATTTACTAATTCTAAACCCTTAAAAGAACTTTCTAATGTAGCCGATATTCCCAAACTAGCATGGTACTTATTAATTTCGTTCAATAATTCCTGTGCTTTATTAGTTGTATTATAATTAGCTGCTAAATAAGCGGGGTCTTGTAATTGTGCAAGACGTGCATCACTTGGGATATCTGCAGACATCGTAACTTTATTAAACTTTAAATCCATGTTACCAATGCCTAATAAGACCTTCACCTTACCACCAACACTCAAGCGACTATTTATTTGACGCGAAAGTCCCAAGCCAACCTCGGTATAGGCTTGTATATTCATCTTTTGACCACTCAAATTATAATTACTCGTCCGCCAGTTTTCTTCAAAGCCTTCACCATCCATCTGATTCAAGAAAGTAAATAAATTCTTAGTAACATTCGCACCAATATCTGTACGAAGACCGATATTAAATGACCAAAAGTTCTTACCTTTATACCATCCTGCAGAAAGAATTTCTGTACTGAAGTTTACATTCAGCTTATTTTTATCTTTCAGACGATTCATAAAATCAGTGCTTTTATAAAAATCGTCACCATCATCAATAATATCGATGATATCCTGATAGCCTAATGAAGTAGAACCAACAGTTGCATTAACTGCACCAATTACCGGAAGGTTGAAATAACCTTTCGTCGGTGTTAAAGCCGGATTTAGTTGTTGACGATAATGAGTACCTTCCATGAAATAAGAAGTACGTAAAAACTGTGCATTTGCAGAAAGAGTGCAAACCAACATCATAAAAAATACCCCAATAATTTTAGAAGACCACAATAGTTTGTTCGTTGCCATGATTTTAAACTTTTTAATTCTTATTATTGTTTGCAAAGATATAGTATTTCAATAACAAATAAAAGCACTAGGCAACACTTTTTCAGCCTAAACAGAACAATTTTAGGGTTATCCGTAACAAAATCGTGCTTATTTTGCAAAAAAATGTAGAATGTTTGTGCAAAATGAAACAAAGTGACTTTAGAAGTTCAAAGTTAGCTGTCCATCTCCTAATAGATTGAACGTCATTCGATGGTAAGGAGTGGTTCCACGTTCGGCAATGGCGGCGCGATGTTTTTTAGTTGGGTAGCCTTTATTGTGATCCCAGTCATAATAAGGAAACTCTTCGTGGAGACGGTTCATATAATCATCTCTGTATGTCTTGGCTAAAATAGAAGCCGCAGCTATTGAAAGAAATTTCCCGTCGCCTTTCACTACCGTGGTATGGGGGATGCCGGGATATTTAGTGAAACGGTTTCCGTCGATTAGTAAATGCTGTGGGCGGGTAGTCAGTTGGTCCACTGCACGATGCATAGCTAAGAAAGAAGCCCGCAGGATATTTATTTCATCAATTTCTTCCGGTGACACGACGCCAACCGCCCAGGCTATCGCTTCCTTCTCTATTACCTCACGTAGTGCATAACGTTGCTTTTCCGACAGTTGCTTGGAATCATTCAACAGTTCATTCTTAAAATCTTTCGGAAGAATAACCGCAGCAGCGTATACTGCTCCCGCCAAACATCCACGACCGGCCTCATCACATCCGGCTTCAATCAGATTCTCGTTCAAATAAGGTAATAACATATTTATCGCTTCTATTTTGACACAAAGGTAATTCAAATTAAAAAAGGAGACTTGTTTTGCCTCCTTTTTCTTACTTCTTTCCTGCTTTTTTTAGAATAAACTCCAAGCAACAGTAAGCCCTGCCATTACAATGGCTACCATGCTCATTAGCTTTATTAAGATATTCAAGCTCGGCCCGGATGTATCTTTAAACGGATCGCCCACGGTATCTCCTACTACGGTTGCTTTATGAACTTCACCGCCTTTTCCTCCAAAGTTTCCTTCTTCTACATATTTCTTTGCATTATCCATGCACCACCGGCATTAGCCATAAAGATTGCCAGTACGAAGCCACTGCTCAAGCCACCAATCAGCAAACCGAGCACACCGGGAACACCGAAAATAAGACCTGTAAGGATAGGGGCAATAATAGCGATTAAGGAAGGCACAACCATTTCACGTTGCGCACCTTTTGTTGATATTGCAACACAACGTTCGTAATCCGGCTCCGCTTCTCCTGTCAAAATACCCTTTATTTCACGGAATTGGCGACGTACTTCATCTACCATGTGCCTGCTGCACGTCCTACGGCATTCATTGTCAATCCACAGAACAGGAAAGCCATCATGGAACCGAGGAACATACCCGAAAGAACTTTCGGATTCATCAGATGTACTTCATAATAATCCATGAAGTCGATAAAAGTAGCATTCGCCACACTGATGGAACTACCATCCGCAAAGGTCAAATCTACATTACCAAGCCGTGTCAGGCCGATTCGGATTTCTTCAATATAAGAAGCCAGCAAAGCCAACCCTGTCAATGCAGCGGAACCGATTGCAAAACCTTTTCCGGTGGCAGCAGTCGTATTCCCCAATGAATCGAGCGCATCGGTACGTTTGCGGACTTCGGCACCCAAGCCGGACATTTCTGCGTTACCTCCTGCATTATCCGCAATCGGGCCGTAAGCATCCGTTGCCAGAGTGATACCTAAAGTAGAAAGCATGCCGACAGCCGCAATACCGATTCCATACAGTCCCATACCGACATTGGCAAAATCGCCGGCGGAAGCCAACAGATAGGAAGCAATGATACCAATCACGACTGCAATTACCGGAATAGCCGTAGAAAGCATACCTAAACCGATACCGGAGATAATTACGGTGGCGGGTCCGGTCTTACCGCTTTCACTTAGTTTCTGGGTAGGGCGATAGGATTGGGAAGTATAATATTCCGTAGAACGTCCGATGATAATACCTACCACCAGTCCGACTACTACGGCACAAGAAATCCAAATCCAGTTATCAATTGCAGAAGCCACAGAATAAGGAATGTAGCAGCAACAATTAATACGGAACTAAGATTCGTGCCGAAAGCCAACGAACCGAGCAGGTCCTTCATAGTCGCATTCTCCTTGGTACGGACAGCAAATATACCTATAATAGAAAGGATAATACCAACAGCCGCGATCAGCATCGGGCGATCACTGCCTTGAATTGCATCACTGTATCTGCCGAATGGATAAAAGCAGCAGCACCCAGTGCGGCTGTTGCCAGAATCGAGCCACAGTAAGATTCGTATAAATCGCTCCCATACCGGCCACGTCGCCTACATTATCGCCCACATTATCGCAATAGTGGCCAGGATTACGAGGTCATCTTCGGGATTCCGGCTTCTACTTGCCCTAC
>ENA-OQJX01000905-OQJX01000905.1-human-gut-metagenome-genome-assembly--contig:-NODE-905-length-10209-cov-1.406963_pt1 | contig 10209 bp, 11 predicted proteins | sample MGYA00242615_ERZ504782 | MGnify/ENA primary metagenome ERZ504782 (study PRJEB26092, sample SAMD00036354) | human gut metagenome | host: Homo sapiens | study: EMG produced TPA metagenomics assembly of... | reverse complement strand
GTGAAATCGTACTTTTGGTTGCTAATGATAGATATTTGGCTGCTTTGGCTTATCGTTCCACCTATAATTCTGGGAAAAGCTTTCGGTCCTCTTTATACTATCTACTCACATGTCACTGACTATTATAAGAAGATGATCGCTATATCCATAACCACTATAGCAGTGGGCATCTTTAATATATTCTTGAATTCAATTTTTATACCCGAATATGGTGTTATTGCAGGAGCTTATACTTCAATGACATGCTCAATTTTGTTATTTGTATTTCATTATGTAACTGCCAGATATATCATTGGCTCAAAAGTATTATTACTTAGACCTATGTTGACTCCATATATCTGGGTTGTTTTGGCTATTGTTTTTTATTTATGGGGGGTGGAAAATATTGAGTCTTTACTTTTATTTATCCTGATAAAAGTAACCTTTCTTGTATTGATATTTATAGCATTTTTTAAAGCTCGTATAGTATGATATTTATTTTGGCTCGGAATATTTTAGGTACTGATTACTGTATGTCAGTCGCTAAGTCTATTTTATTCAGAAAACCGAAGGAGTTGAAGGTAGGCACCATCGCTTTTCTGGCAGATCGTTTGTATGTTGGTGTTTTTTTATTTGTTTTTTCCTGTTATATTTCTTTTGCTTCTCAGAAAAAAAAAGGCCGAAAACTTTATATATGAACCGTCAAGGCAAAGTCAATCAGGTATTAAGATGAGAAAGGAATATATTTCTCATTATTTTCTTAATGATTGTGATATTTATAAAGTGGATAATGTTAGCGGTACAAAAGTATATATTTCTTTTGAGCATCTGGTTCATAAGATTATGTCGACATTCTTTTTATGGCTTTTGTCTGTAAAAGCATTTGTCGTAGCTTTTTGTGTTAGAAGAAAATGGCCTAGTAGAATGTGTATTCGGCTAATTATAACCTTATTAAATGCTATTTGGACCGAAAAAGAGAATAATAGTATTTATTGTTTTAAAATTTACAATATAGTAAGCTATTTAACTGCTGTTTTGTCTTCTCGTTTAGCACCAGAGAATTCTTATGTGTTTGTGGGTGGAAATTCTTATTTTTATCATAGAAGATACTTCTATGCTCCCAGGGTGTCACTGTGTGTTTGTGCGAAATATCAGATTGATGAGATAGAAACATATCGAAAGTTGAAATGGATAATAGTGAAAGATGCTTTTTATAAAGGTCTGGAGGAGTATTCTATATATAAGAATTTGAAACATGGTAAAACAACTTATGATATTGGAGTATATTCATCAGGTTGGTGGGCTCGGAAGGATGGTTTGTTGAGGGTTTCTGATTATGAAGGAATTAAGGCATTAAAGTATTCTGATAACTCATTTCACAAAGATTTTCTTGATGTACTGAACGAGGTAATATCATTAAAAGAAAAATATAATTTCAGAGTAAAGTTGTATCTTCATCCTTATGAACGTATGCTTCTTCATGAATATAAAATTACTGTTCCATATTTAAATCAGTTAATAGAAGCACATATAGACATTGATGACTCGGCCGGGCGATCTATAGATAAATTGTATGAGTGCAAGATTGGAGTATCCTTGTTCTCGACTATTATTGCGGATAGATGGGAGTACGATCTTAAAGGGTTGATTTATTATACAGAAAACTACAAAGAGTTTATCTGTCCACAATATATGGGCAAGTATCGTAATTGCATTTATACTTCCGTGCATGAATTGGAAGAGAAAATCGTAGGATTGTTAAATATTAAAAGCAACGCTGATGAGTAATTTGTTCAAGCTGTTTTTGTTTTTCATAAAGCATCGTGATTCTGTTATAAGAAGTCTGAATATAAGTGCGGATGTTATTCTTGGTAGTGGTTGTTCATTGCATCGGGGCGTTACAATATTGTCTGGCACTAGGATAGGACGGGGGGTGAAACTATATAGGGATGTCTATTGTGGTAAGAATACTATAATTGGAGACTATTCTTCTATTAATAGGTATTCAATTGTTGATTGCGGTAGTATTGGAAACTTTTCCTCAATTGGACCTAACTGTTTAATCGGAGCAGGGAAACATGCCATTAAATATATTTCAACGTCTCAAAGAGTATATGGTAAGAATAACATACTTGGTATTTCTACCCCATTTGAGGCTTTTGATTCTCCTCCGATAATTGGACATGATGTTTGGATTGGTAATAATGTAACTGTTATGCAAGGCGTAAAGATAGGTAATGGTGCTGTTATAGGTAGTGGTGCTGTGGTTACAAAAGATATTCCGCCTTATACTATATGTGGGGGAGTACCTGCGAAATTTATCAAATACCGTTTTAGCCAAGAACATATTGAATATCTCCAACAACTTGATTTATGGAGTAATTATAAAGATAATATTGCAATAATTAGAGATTTAATATATTTAGAAACTGATGAATAACTTAAATAGGACGTTATACTATATTACTCGTACATATCTGCCTTCTAAGACAGGAGGTGCTTTGATGCGTGCCGGAGCTGTTGAACACCTGAATAGATATTTTAATGTAAAGGTTATTACTGTTGGTTCACATACTGAATGTATCAATGAAGTAGAAGTTATAGGGGTTCCATTTAATCATAATCAAAGATTAATGTTCTGGAGAGAAAGAATTCGGATTTATTGAGGATTTCTTTTACCTTGGGCAAAATCGGTATATGAATATTTGGTTGACAAAGTAACGAGTAATGATGTAATATTTTGTACAACAGGAGGAGAACTAAGTACTATTATAATTGGTTATTGGCTAAAAAAACACATAGGATGTCCTTATGTTGTGAATTTTAGAGATCCATTGATTTATTCTAAAGTGAATGGCATAAAAATTGATAAAAAATTTCATGTGTCACGTGAAAGATCTGAATTGAAATATCTTTCTATTGCGGATTTAATTGTAACTTCTTCAAAATCGAATGAAGAGTCGCTGAAATGTAAGTATCCTCATCTTGAAGATCGCATACTGAATAATTACTTTGGATTTGTAGATGAATGCAAAGTTACATCGACAAAATCTTCCGAAGATATACTGAATTTAGTCTATGGTGGTCGTTTCGGTCCTTTACAAGCACCGGAAATTTTTGCCAAAGCTTGTATGGATGTAAAAAATGTAAATTTATATTTTATAGGTGATTATACATCTTATAAGCCTATTTGGCCTTATACGGATAAGTTTATATTTCTTAAACAAATGGAACATTCTGAATATCAAGATTTTCTGATTAAGCATATTGATGTCGGTTTGTTGTCATTGTCTTCTGACTATTTAGGCGCTTGTGTTCCAGCTAAATTTTATGAGTATATTAATTTGGGATTGCCTATGCTTGGAGCTCTTCCTAACGGTGATGCCCGGCAATTAATAAATGAAAAAAAATATGGTTTTTCTTGTGACTATAGGGCAGTGGAAGAAGTAAGAAAAGGTATATATAAGTTTCAAAAAAAGATTTTTCTGAATTCATGTAGGAATAACATAATGGCAGATCGTCTTGCTTGGTCTATGGAAACTTTAATTCAAGAATTAGTAAATAAAATTAAGTCTTTATAATGACAATATCTATTGTATACTCAGAAAAAGAAATAGGTGTAATGCTTCCGGTCACGGCAAGTGAATCTTATTTAAAAGCTATATCTAACTATAAATATGGCTGGTTCCTATCAGACTTATTTGTATTGCCTTTTATCATAGACAAGAAATTAATTCTTTAAAAAAATTGGTTTTTACTCATGAGACAATAAAGATATTATCTGTTTCTGAAAATAAAAAAAATTCTTATGAAAGGGATTTTCTTTATGAAGTGGTTCGGCTGTGTAAAACTTTGAAAATTGATTTCATAGGGCAACCTAAATCAGGAGTTGTTTTTCAAACTTATCCGGAGAAAAGTATTCATGCGCCTTTTGGCTCATATCAAGTCGATTTGACAAAAACAGAAGATGAACTGTTTGCCGGTTTGCATGTGAAGAATAGAAATGTTATAAGAAAAGCAATAAAGGAAGGAGTAATAATAAAAGAAGGGAGTGAGTATTTAAATGTTTGTGCCGACCTGATAAAACTCACAATGGTAAGGCAAGGTATTAAATTTTATGTGAATCTGGAAGATTTGCAACGAATGCAAGCACATTTGAGAGATGAGATTAAATTTTATATAGCCTATAAGGATGATATAGCTCAAGGTTGTGCTGTTATTGTATACCGTAAAGGTGATGCAGCTTATTATTTGCATGGCGGAAGTATAGAACATCCATTTAATGGATCTGTGAATTTGATTCAATGGCAGGCAATAGTAGATATGAAGAACTGTGGAGTATTGATTTATGATTTTGTGGGTGCGCGTATTTCCCCTGTCGCAGGTAGTAAACAAGAAACGATACAACGTTTTAAATCTCGTTTTGGTTCTCAAATGGTAGAGGGATATTTGTGGAAATGTCCCATTAGACCATTTAGATATAAGTTATATTATTTATTTGTCCGTTTACTTGCTTATTTAAGAAAGCAACCTTATAAAGGGGATATAATAGATCAAGAGTTGAGTTGATAATATGGATATTGTTTGATACTATGCAGATATCCTCTTTTACATTAAATAGAAAAAAAATGTTTTTCTATTTGATATGTGTTTTGTTGTTTGGAAGTCCATATCTCCTTCAATTAAATATTTCATTTAAAATTCAATACTTTATATCATTAGTCCTCTTATTCCTTTATTTTATTTATGAGAAAAAATTTATATTACCGTGGAATAAGTTAAGAATTCTTTGTACTGTTTTTTTGTTGACTGCAATTGACAAACTTAATGATTTTTTTATTCTGCGGATTTATCCCAACTTATTTCTATCCTGTATAGCTTTTTCATATTTGTCTTTTTGCTTGGCATGACAGAAGATGAAGGTAGGATGTTTTGGAAAATTGTAAAAAATGTAGTATTGTTTTCTTGTTGTATCGCTACATTGTTAGCTATAGTGAATCATACTCCATTAGAGGATTTTGATAGAGATGTTAGCGCGGCTCTTTATATCTATTTTGTTTGTACTTTTTTTTCGTGTAAGAGGAATTACTTGATATTATTTCTTGTCTTATATGTTGAAATTTTTGTTTTTGAGGCTCGAACTCTTATCTTATCTTTTATTGCTTTCATACTTAGCTTTTTTTCTTTAGAAAGTGCACGAATAATTCATGGAAAAAAATGCTTTAATATTAGATTGGTAGCTTTGTCATTCATGATTTATGGGGCGATTACATTTGAAAGAAAAGCAGGTTGTATAACTCCTTTATTTACAGGGAGGGGATTGCTTTGGGATGCCGGTACTGAGAAAATTCTTCATCCGGATTCGAATGTGTACTTTTTTTTAGGAATTCCTTCAACTTCTGCTAATTTAGGGAAAAACTTTGGTGGAATAATATTAGATCCTCGAGAGGGAAGAGGAGATAATTTACTTTCTGATTTAGAAGGTGGACATTTTCATAGCGGTTTTATTTATACGTTATATAACACGGGCATTATTGGATGTTTGCTATTGCTTTTTATTTTTTTTACAAGTTTTTCTCGACTAGAATTATAATTATTGTAATTTCTGTGCTTTTATGGGTGCCTAATAATATGGGTGCTCAATGGTAGAAGCATCAATGGTATATACTTACTTAGTACAATGATGATGTTATTTTTATTAGTCCCTATCTCTGTTAATACATCTAAAAAATGAATGTATTTTTTACAATTGATTATGAACTTTTTTAGGAGGAAATACCGGTACTGTCCGGAATTGTTTAATACGTCCTCTTAATGCTTTGACTGAACTTCTTGATAAATACCAAATAAAACTTACTTTGTTTGTTGATGCCGCATATTTATTAAGATTGGAACAGTTGAAAAACAGGCATCTTGATTTGCAAAATGATTATGATTCAATAGTCTGGCATTTAATCCATTTATCAAAATGCGGGCATGATATTCAACTCCATTTTCATCCACAATGGCTATATTCTGACTATGATAAGATGTGGAAGTTAGATTATTTGACATTATAAATGAGTGATGTGCCTCGTGATATACTAAATGAATCTTTTGCTAATTCCAAAAAACTGTTAGAATCAATAGTGGAAAAGGAGGTTATAGCATTTAGGGCGGGAGGATATTCATTGGAAACATTGAAAGATTTTCAGCGATTGTTTTCTGTAAATAATATCAAATAGATAGTTCTGTTTTGCGATATGCCTATTCTGATACTAAATTTCAAAAATATGACTATCGTGAAGTTTGTTCTAAGACCTTATATCCATTTTCCGCTTCAGTGGTGAAAGAGGATTTAGGAGGCACTTTGAAAGAACTGCCGATTTCGACAATACGATTAAACAGTATTTTATATGTACTCTTAAAGAACAAAATCAAACGATGTTATTCTCCTAAGCATATTTATGGTGATGGTAAAAGTATCGGCACTAGTTATAATAGGTGTGAAAGAATTAAAATGCAATGGACTAAATTAATGCATCCTATGGTAATTGCTGCTACTATGGATGGAGTAATGTCTGGATTGTTGCAACGTGTTTATCAAAGTTATAGAAATGAAGACAATTTTGTTGTCATAGGACATCCCAAGGCTTTTACTGATGCTTCATTAAATAAATGTCGCAAATTTTCTTCAAAAAGTAAATGGAGAAGCGATTTTTGATACAATCTCTAGTTTGCAAATTAAAAATCATTTGTAAATGAAAACAATCGTGTTTATTTTAAATTCAATTCAACATCCGCGTTGTGCAAAAAGAATTGATGAATTTCTTTCTCGAGGATATACGGTTGCTGTATATGGCTTTTCCAGAGAGAATGGTTTGTATATTCCAAAAACATACCGAATGTTAGGAATGCTTTGCAATAAGTCTTCTTACTTTTCTAGGTTTAAACTAATGTATAATGCAATACGAAAAGTAGCTAATCAATATGATACTCGTAATACCATATTTTATTATTTTGGTTTAGATGTTGCAATGGCAGGCAGATGTGCTACTTCTATTCCATACATATATGAAGAATCTGATCTTGCGCATACTTATATAAAAAGATGTCTGTTTCGTAAAACGTTAGAATGGATAGATAGATTTCTTATTAAGAGGTCAGAGGAAACTATTTTTACTTCAGAGGGATTCTCACTCTATCATTTTAATAATAATAGACCTAATAATGTTACAATAATTCCCAATAAATTAAACGAAAAGTGTCTTTATTTGAAATATAGGCCCATTAAAAATATAAACTTGGATTGTTTGAATATTGGATTTGTTGGTGGAGTTAGATTTTATTCTGTTTTAAATTTGGCAAAAGTATTTGCATTGAATTTTCCCAACTGCACTTTCCATTTTTTTGGAAGTAGAATGCCTACCACAGATAAATTGTGGAATAAACTATTTGAAGAATGTGTCGGAATTCCCAATGTAAAATATCATGGTGCATTTAATAATCCAGAAGATTTGCCAGGTATTTATGCTCAAATAGATATGGTTGTAGCTACTTATGATGTTACAATTGAAAATGTTAGATATGCAGAACCTAATAAGATATATGAAGCTATATTTTTTGAAACTCCTATAATTGTTTCTAATGGCACTTTTTTATCCCAAAAGGTGAACTCACTTGGAATAGGATTTGGCATTAATCCATTAGATGAAGAAGAAATTGTTCCTTTTTTAAGCAGTTAACGAAATCTTCTTTAATAGAATGTTCTAAAAAATGTGCTTTAATTGATAAAAGAGAGGTAATCAATAATAATGATGCTTTTTTTTATAAATTAAAAAACAAGGGAATTTGTTAAATAATAGTTGTAGAAAATATGAGGTTATTATTTCTTACGTATTATTTTGAACCTGATTTATGCGCAGGCTCATTTAGAAATACATCTCTTTTTCATGAAATTAGGAAACGTTTAGGAAAGGGGGATTTCATTCATGTATTTACTACTAAGCCCAATCGGTATAATACATTTAAAGTCTCTAGTCAAGCCAAGGAACATGGCATAAATTATGTAATTGATAGAATTCTAATACCTGAGCATAAGAGTGGTATGCTAGATCAAGCAAAATCTTTTACTGTTTTTTATCACGAAGTAATGAAGAGGATAAAGTACGAGGATTTTGATTTAATATATGCTTCTTCTTCTCGACTTTTCACTGCTTTTTTAGGTAAAAGGATTGCATCATTAAAAAAGTGTCCTCTTTATTTAGACATTCGTGACATTTTTGTGGATACAATGAAAGATGTATTTAAGGATAGAGAAATAATTCAAATTCCAGTCTTTGCTTTTTCCAAAATAATAGAAAAATATACATTCTCTAATGCTACTCATATAAATTTGGTATCAGAAGGATTCAAAGATTATTTAGTAAATATAAAAATCCTTCTTATACTTATTTTACAAATGGAATAGATGATGTCTTTTTGAATGCTGAAACTTATAAAGATAAAAGGATACAATTTCCACGGATAATTACTTATGCCGGAAATATAGGGAATGGACAAGGACTGGAAAAAGTGATACCTTTTGCTGCCCAAAAATTGAGTAAAAATTATTTATTTCGCTTAATTGGAGATGGTAGTACTAAACGGATTTTGCAACAAAAAATAGAAGAACTGCATATTACAAATGTTGAAATCTTGGATCCTGTACCAAGAAAAGAATTATTTGAATATTATAATCAATCTACATTTCTATTTTTACATTTGAACGAATTGAATGCTTTTAAAAAAGTACTGCCTTCCAAGTTATTCGAATATGGGGCATTTAATAAGCCAATTATAGCTGGAGTTGGAGGATATGCGGCACAATTTATTAAGGATAATCTATCTAATTACATTCTTTTTGAACCGACAGATGTTGATGATTTAGTGAATCAAATAAAAGATTATCGTTTATCTTTTGAAGAAAGAGTTAGCTTTAAACAAAAATATTCAAGAAAGGCTATAAATCAAAGGATGGCCGATGATATATTGAATATTTGTGCTGCAAAGACACCGCGTTAGCAAATATATATTAGTGGCTTACAATAAAATGTATCCTTTTATGAATTATATGAATAAGAGAATAGAACAAAGTCGGTATCTATTTAAAAGAAAATATAGGAAGATAAGAGAGTTATACGCTTATGTATTCAAACTAAAGAAAAATAGCAAAAGAGCGTGGTATCAAGTTTTCAATCCTTTTGTGAGGTAATTGAAGAGTAAACAGTCAAAAAAAGGCTATTGATTGAAAGGTCTATCTTCGCCCGAACAAAATTTTAGAATTATGTATTGCAGCGAAGATTTTGAAAGGTTTTACTTTCAGTATCAGAGCGAGGTTTTGCCTCATGGAGAATCCCTCCAATCGTTTTGTGTTAAGAACAAAGTTCATTATAACATCTTTTAGAAATGGTTTAAGGATACTCGCAAAAAAGTAGTTGAAGTCTGGATTGATGGTATTCCAGTTGCCAACAGTGAGGAGAAAGCTAAGACAAGTAGGTTACTTTCTATTATACGCGAGCGTCTTCACTGTGAACCCATTGATGGCGATGTGTTTATAGTCATGTCTCGCAATCGGAGAGAAGTTGTATATGAAGACGCAAATGGGACGCCAATGGGAGATTGATTATTAGGTTATCTCAAAATCTCTGAGTATCTTTGTAGAAAGATTGGATTCATGAAGAAGAACAAGCCATATAAGGAACAAGAACCAATAGCACCGAATGTTGGCGAAACGGTAGTTGTATATACGGGTAATGAGAATAATTCGAATATCGTTACGGAAGGACGTAATGACATTAGGCGTGCCATTTCTGGCGAAGAATTATTGGATAGGCTTTGCCCTCGTATAAAGGCTTTATTTGAATGAGAGTCGTATTTGCCTCCCCGAAGTAGAGGAGGATTTGTATGGGCTTATAAAAATACTTGTTGAGAAGGAGTATTTGGGTACTTATCCCTTTGCTATTTCTTGATAACTGATATTCAACAGAATATTCATTCTAAATTAAAAAAGAAAGCTCCCGCTTTTTTTGAACGTTATGGTAAGGATATGTATTATATCACTTACCAACGTAATTCTAATACGACGTGGTATATTTTTTCTCTGTCATCGGAGATACTTATTTTATGTAGCAGTCAAAAATTGGCTCATAATTGAAATCTCTATCTTCGACTTGCGTAACAAAAATTTTAGAATTTATGTATAGCAGTGAA
>ENA-OQJX01000904-OQJX01000904.1-human-gut-metagenome-genome-assembly--contig:-NODE-904-length-10218-cov-1.495987_pt1 | contig 10218 bp, 11 predicted proteins | sample MGYA00242615_ERZ504782 | MGnify/ENA primary metagenome ERZ504782 (study PRJEB26092, sample SAMD00036354) | human gut metagenome | host: Homo sapiens | study: EMG produced TPA metagenomics assembly of... | reverse complement strand
TAAAGAAAGATTTTTTGCAACTATCAATCGTGAAGTAATAGACAGACCTGCCAGTTGGTTTGGTCTCCCTGTTCCGGCAGCTTTGCCAGGATTGTTCAAGTACTTTAATGTTTCTACTATTGAAGAACTGAAATTTAAGATTGACGATGATATATTTCCTGTCATCGTACCTTATAATAACCCTCCGTACAATGACATTGGTTGTGCTTTGAACTTCAGAAAAGATGGTGACGGTGGAAGTCAGGATGAAAGAACACTTACGGCTCCGGGGTTTTTTGAAGACATGACTGATGTTTCCAGAATAGAGGATTTTAAATGGCCAGATCCTCATGCTCACATTGATGTAGTGGAGTCTTTAAGACGAGCAAAAGCTATCTCTCCTGAGTATGTACGTATGGGTATAATGTGGTCGGCACACTTCCAGGATGCATGTGCCGCCTTTGGAATGGAGAATGCTTGATAACCATGATGGCATATCCTGAAATGTTTCAGGCTGTAGTTGACAGGATTGTAGATTTCTATCTGAAGACAAACGAGGTTTTCTATGAGGCTACAAAAGGTTATCTTGATGCTGTGTTGATAGGTAATGATTTTGGAAGCAATTGTCATTAATGGTTTCACCCGATGATTTGCGTCAATTCATATTCCCGGGAACAAAAAAACTAGTAGAACAGGCAAAAAGCTACGGATTGAAAGTTGTACACCATTCCTGCGGTTCGATATTCCCCGTAATTGGCGATTTATTTGATTTGGGAGTTGATGTAATACATCCTATACAGCTCTTGTCCACTGATATGAATCCTGAGAAACTAAAAGAAACATTCCCAGACAAAGGTGCATTCTTCGGAGGTGTAGATGCGCAGCAGCTACTTGTGAACGGTACACCGGAACAGGTTAAGGAAGCAGTACATCACTTAAAATCAATATTCCCTACAGGTCTTATTCTCTCGCCTAGTCATGAGGCCGTTTTGCCTGATATAAAACCTGAGAATCTGGAAGCGATATTTTTAGCAAACAAAGAATTAGGTATTAGTATAATTATATGGATACAACATTGTTTTTAGGGTTATTACTGATAGCACTTGGAGCTTTTGCTTCAAGTAGCTTCAGTATTCCATTTGTAAAGATAAAGAATTGGAATTGGGAAAACTATTGGCTTGTATGTAGCTTGAGTGCATTTATAGTTTGTCCGATTATTATTACAATTATAACAGTACCTCAGTTCGCTGCCATTTATAAGGAAACTGAGTTTAGTACTATCATTAATATATTTTTTTGTGGGATATTGTATACTATCGGTAGTTTGAGCTTCGGGCTCATGCTTCGATACCTAGGCGTTTCTTTGGGTTATGCTTTAGGTATTGGATTAACAATGTCGCTTGGAACTTTGCTTCCGCCTCTTGTTGACGGCAGATTATTTCAGATGGTCGGTACTTCAGTTTTTGTAAATCTTATATCAGGAGTAGCTATATCATTTGTTGGCATATTACTTTCAGGCGTTGCGGGTTACAGACGCTCAAAGGAATCAAACCAAGGAGATTCAGCCGAATTGAACTATCCGAAAGGTGCTGTTATGGCACTGATTGTCGGTCTCACCGGTTCAATTTTCTCATTCGGACTTGAGCAAGGCAATGTACTGAGAGGGGTAGCGGTTCGTCATGGTGCAAATCCTTTGTTTTGTGAGAATTTGGTATTGGTACCGTTACTTTTCGGAACGTTTCTGGTCACATTTATATGGTGTCTTTATCTAGGATGGCGCTTAAAATCAAATAAGAATTTTTTAAAAAAAGACAAATATCTTTTTTCAAATTATTTTATGCATCCCTTGCCGGAGTTTTTGTGGTATATACAGTTCCTGCTTTTCGGAATGGGGAAAAGCAAAATGGGAGAATATACGTTCATAGCATGGGGGGTACTTATGTCGCTTACTATAGTATTTGCTACATTCTGGGGAATGTATCGTAAAGAATGGAAGGGTTCTTCAGTAACCTCAAAAGTAATGATATGGACATCTATAATATTAATTATGATTGCTGCAGTAATTATGTCAGTTTAAATTTCTTTGTCGTACTAAATTTGTTAAAATCAAAGTGTTATGAAAAAACTATTTTTATTAATTATAAATTTTTCTTTATTTGTTTCCGCTGCTCAAGCTCGTAAACTAACACCTGCCGAGGAGCATATAGCAAATCTACCTACTCCTCCAGCAGGATATAAATGGGTAGTAAACGACCAGTATTCCGATGAATTCAATGGTAGAAAACTGGATAATAGTAAATGGCACGCCAAAAGTCCTTATTGGACAAACGGACGCCCACCTGCTACTTTCAAAGCCGAAAATGTAAGTGTAAAATCAGGATGTCTACGAATCAAGAATACCATACTTTCGCCCACTGAGGGCAAAGATGGTAAGCCTGGCAATATATACCATTTGGCTGGAGGCGCTGTAGCTTCTGTCGGACAGACAGCCCATTACGGCTATTATGAAACATAATAAAAAAGCTTCAATGACCACAATGTCGTCTACTTTCTGGATGTCGAACAAATCTGTAAAAGAAGAATTCGAAAGAAACGGAAAGAAAATTACAGCATGGACTAGTCAGGAACTTGACATAATTGAGACAATGGGGGTTATAGGTACTGTCCGTCCGGATAATCCATGGAACAAGAACTGGAACAAACAGATGAACAGTAACACTCAATTACTGGTATAATGAAAAAAGGACAGCCAAGAAAAAGTTATAACAGTAAAGAAAACCGAATGTAAGTATCACTTGATACAGCTCCGTCGGGCGAAGATTTCCATACCTACGGTTGCTGGTGGGTAGATGCTAATACAGTGAAATTCTACTTCGACGGTAAATATATGTTTACTTTAAAACCTACGACTCAGTTTACTGATAAACCTTTCAGCAGGCCAATGTTCATCCACATGGTTACTGAGACTTACGACTGGGAACCTAAGTGGCCTACTGCCGATATTCTTAAGAATGAGAAAGAAAGCACCACTTACTATGATTGGGTGAGATCGTATAAACTGGTGCCAGTGAAATAGGATTATATTGCTACAGCAAACAAATGGGATATGCCACCCATTTGATTGCTTAATTCTTTTGTCTAACCTAAATTTATTGCCGGCATAAAAATTTAAACCATTATTTACAGAATTCTAATTAAAAAATAATTTAAAGAAAAACACAATTTTAATGTTATGAAACACAAGTTAATTATTCTATTATTTATCTGGCTGTCCTCTTTATGTGGATTGTCAGTCAGTGCTCAAACTGGAACCGTAACTGGTAATATAACTGATTCAGAGGGATTTCCTGTAATAGGAGCTAGTGTTGTAGTAAAAGGTACTACAAATGGGGTAATTTCTGATATGGATGGAAATTATTCTCTTAGCAATATTTCTAATGGAACAGTCCTCTTGTTCAGCTTTGTTGGTCTTGAATCTCAAGAAGTAAAATATAACGGTCAGTCTGTTATTAATATTGTAATGAAAACCTCGTCTGTTCTTCTTGATGAAGTTGTTGCAATAGGTTATGAAGTTAAAGAAAAAAAGTGTTGTTACAGGGGCGATTAGTAGTTTGAACTCTAAAGAAATGCTGAAGGCAAGACCTACCAATGTAGTAAATGCTCTTAATGGTAGAGTTAGCGGTGTTAATGTTGTCACAAATTCAGGACAACCAGGTTCTGCCCCCAAACTAGTTATACGTGGTGTGGGAACCAATGGTAACTCCAATCCGTTATATGTTATAGATGGTCTGCCAATGGATGATATGAACAGTGTTAACCCTAACGATATTGAAAGTATTGAAATTTTAAAGGATGCAACTTCAGCTGCAATTTATGGAGCCCGCGCTGCAAATGGTGTTGTTCTTATAACAACAAAGAAAGGCGAGGAAGGCAAAACCTCAATATCATATGATGGATACTATGGTTTCTCAACTGTGCAAAAAAAACCTGATATGCTTAACGCTTTGGAATATACACAGTTAATGAAGGAGTTTGCAGCAAATGATGGAAATGAAGTTCAGAATGGTATAGTTACAGAACCTAATGGTATTGATACAGACTGGTTCGATGAGTTGTTTAACACAGCACCAATAACTGAGCATAATGTTACTGCTACCCTAGGAAGCAAGCAGGGAAGTAGCTTGCTTTCAGTTAATTACCTAAATCAAGATGGTATAGTGGGTGAAGATAAGTCATCTTTTGAACGTGTAACAGCAAGATTAAACAGTTCTTATAATATAAATAAATTTATCAAAGTTGGTGCTAACATAAATTATGCATATACAGAAAAAATAGGAGTGGCTACAGGAACTAATGGTTGGAATCCAATTCAATATGCTTATAATATAGAACCTACAGTACCAGTATATGATCCGGATAGTGACGATACATTTGGTTATGGAACTTCCACAACAGGGTATGGTAGGACATGGAATCCGTTGGCATTTATGGATGAATCTGCACAAGGGACTAATATAACACAACATTTGTACGGCAATATTTTTGCAGAAATTACGTTATATAAAGATTTGGTATTTAAAACAGATTTTGGTGTTAACCATAAGAATAACAGATCACGCTCATATTCTCCAATATTTTATCATACTCCAGATAATAAATCTGATAAGAATACCAATAAGCCAAAACTCGCATAGCAATAGCAGCTGGCAGTGGGAAAATACTTTAAGATACAAAAAAGAATTTGGTGATCATAATATTTCAGTTTTATTAGGAACTTCTGCAACTGAGGACAGATATGAATATATTAATGCATCCAGAAACAATTTACCTAATGAAGCTCTAACTAACGAATGGTATTGGTACCTTAATGCGGGCGATGTTATGACTTCTACAAATAGTGGATCTGCTAATGCTCGACATGCAATGTTCTCGTATTTTAGTCGTTTAAGTTACAATTATGCAGAAAAATATATGGCTGAATTTGTGATACGCAGAGATGGTTCTTCCAATTTCGGTCCTAAAAATAAATATGCAGTTTTCCCAGGTTTCTCACTTGGATGGAACATAAGTAATGAAAAGTGGTGGAATGTAAAAAACTTCGATTCATTTAAACTTAGAGCATCATGGGGACAGAATGGTAATGAGAGAATATCTGCTTTCTCATATACATCAATTAATTGGAAATGTATATAATTATACATTCGGTAAAACCCTACAGTTCATATTGGTTCTGCTCCTAATAGTTTAGTAAACGAAAATGTAAGATGGGAAACATCCGAACAATTGAATATTGGTGCTGATATGGCTTTTTTTGGCGGTATGCTGCGAGGAAGCATTGATTGGTTTAAGAAAGATACAAAAGACTTGCTTTTCCAGCCCACATTGGAAAGTATAAGAGGGAATCAGTCTGCTTACAGAATATGGGTAAAATATCTAAATCAAGGTGTAGAATTCCAATTAACATTTAATAAAAGCATTTGGAGATGTTAACCTTACTGCATCAGGTAATGTCTCATATTTACATAACGAGGTGGTCAAGATAGGTAATTCAAACGGGTATCTTGATGGCGGTTTGTGGAGAGAAACTACAAATATAACAAGAATGCAGGAAGGATATACAATGGGATATTTCAGACTTTACAAGACATTAGGTATATTCCAGAATTGGGATGAAGTTAATAATTATAAATATCCCGATGGCACACTTATACAACCTGATGCTCAACCAGGTGATTTTATTTGGCAAGACACTGATGGAAAGAATGGTATAACAGAAGCAGATAGAGTAGATTGTGGCAATCCTTGGCCAAAATGGACATTTGGTATGAATTTAGGAGCGGAATGGAAAGGATGGGATTTCAATATATTCCTTACAGGTAAAGCCGACTTTAATGTATATGCTGCATGGTTTAGAAATGAAGGTTATGGTAGAGCAAATTTACCAAGTTTCTATTTAGACAGATGGCAGAAAGAAGGAGATGATAATGGTGTTCCAAGATTGTCAATTGAAGATCCTAACGGTAATTTCCAGAAACCTTCTGATTTTTACTTATATGACGCATCATATCTGAAAATAGGATCTCTGGAATTGGGCTATTCATTCCCGCAAAAACTTATAACAAAAGTATTATTGACAAAAGCACGTATATATGCTGCAATTGATAATGTAGCAACTTTCACAAGCTATCCTTTTATGGATCCAGAAGTTGGTGATATGCGTGCTAATGGTAATAATGTATTAGAGAATGGTATTGATTATGGAATATATCCTCAGGCCAGAACATTTAGATTTGGTGTTTAGTTTGAGTTTTAATTTTATCAGTTCAATTTTTTGATGTTTAAATAAGAATAAAGATATGATACTTAATAAGAAAACTTTTTTAATTTTGGCTGTATGTTCATCACTGACAGGGTGTAGTGACAGCTTTTTGGAAAGTACACCGGTAATGTCTGAAACCGAATCTTCTTTCTATAAAAATGATGACCAATTATTCAGAGCATTAGTTGCATGTTATGATGTATTACAATACTCAGCTGATGCACCATTAAGTCCTAACATTCCTTTTGGTGAAATTCGTTCTGATAATGCGCGTACAGGCGGTGGCTCGGACAGTGACCAACCAGATATGCAGGATATAGAGTCGTTTACTAATACCAGTGTAAATACTATTTCTGAGGCTGCATGGAAATATAAATATAAGGGTATTTATAGATGTAATCTTGTAATTAATTCTCAATATGATAAGTGAAGAAGCAAAAATATAATAAGGCAGAAGCAAAGTTTTTGCGTGCCTGGTATCATTTTGACCTTATGCGCTATTATGGGCCATGTTTTATAAGTACGGAATCTTCTTATCCTGACGATTTTAAATTCAAACGTTGACACAAGAGAGAATGTAAACAAACAGATAGAGAAGGACTTACTTGAAGCCATACCTTTGTTGAAAGAAACATTCCCAGACAATATGAAGGGAAGAATTACTAAATACGCAGCTAAAGCACTTTTGGCTAAAGTTTATTTATATTGGGCAGATTGGGCAAATGATGATAAATTAATATTTGATAAAGCTATTCCATTATTAGAGGGTAATGGAGAAGAAAAAGGGGTTCTGAATTGTGGCTATTATGAGCTATTTAACGATTACTCAAAATTATTCGCTGCATTTGCAGAGAATAATTCAGAGTCAATCTTTGAAGTACAGCGCTGTACTAATGCAGGTTGGACTGACGGGAATAATAAAGATGGCTCTGAAGGTAATTTCTATCAAAGATTTCTTGGTCCACGTCAGTTAGCTAATCATCCTGAATATAGAGATGGATATGGTTTCCTGCTACCCACTCAAAATTTGTATGATTATTTCTTGCCTGATGACCATGTAAGAAGAGATGCTACCGTGTTTACTTACGATGATCTTGTAACAATACCTAATATGAGTATAACAGACCCCAAAAAGAAAGTAAAATGGAATACGGATTCTTATGGGCCTGATTTCGAGGGGTACGCCCAACGTAAATACCCTCAATTCTTAAGTTATGAAATCACAGGTAACTTTAATTTTAATCAACCAGGGAATGAAAGACTTATACGACTTGGTGAAGCTTATCTTATGCTAGCCGAAGCTTATTTGCGTGGAACAAAAGCTGATGAAACAAAAGCTAAATATTATATTAACGAACTGCGTAGCAAGCATGTACATGCTGATGATGGTACTTATAAAACAGTAGATGATTTGATTAGTGAGTATCCTGACAGATTTAAATCTGTGATTGATGTTCTTTGGTACGAGAGAAGATGCGAACTTGCAGGTGAAGGTGATCGTTGGTTCGATTTGGTTAGGACTGGTAGAGCAGAGGAGGTTATGATGCCAATACTACGTTTCGTTATATGGTATCAATAGCTGGGATAAGAAGTTTAATTATCTTCCAATAGGTTCAATAGAGATAAGTAATTCCGGAGGTTCTTTAACAGAATATCCTGACGAAGCTTTTGAATAATAATAATTATTATGCCTCAATGAGCAGAACAATAATATATAGCTTCATTGAGGCATAACTCAATTTTTTTTATGAAACATTTATCATTACTTCTTTCCTTTATCTTTCTTACATCAGCATGTTCAGAAAAACCACATAAAGAAAAATATGAGGCAAACTGGGAGTCATTAAAACAATATACAGTTCCTGAATGGTGGAAAGACATGAAATTCGGCATTTACTTTCATTGGGGTCCATATTCGGTACCGGCATATAAAGAGTGGTATTCGCACTGGATGTACGAAGATGGCAATAAAATCAGAGAGTACCACGAAAAGACATACGGTAATCTGAAGGATTTTGGATATAAGGACTTTATACCAATGTTTACTGCCGAGAAATTTAATGCCGATGAATGGGCTAAACTTTTTAAAGATGCCGGTGCACAGTTTGCCGGACCAGTGGCGGAACATTCAGATGGGTTTGCCATGTGGGATAGTGAACTGACTGAATGGAACTCTGCAAAAATGGGTCCGAAGAAAGATATAGTCAAGCTGATGGCAGATGCCGTAAGAAAGCAAGGAATGAAATATATCATAACTTATCACAGACACTGGCTGTATGCATGGTATCCCACATGGGATAAGTCAACCGATGCCGGCGACCCTAAATATGCAGGGCTTTACGGCCCGTATGTTCCTAAAGGTTCTTTTAAAATGGGTGAAAAAGTACCAACGGCATACCCTGATGACAAATTCAATCAGGAGTGGCTTGACAGACTTAATGAATTGATGGACAAGTATGAACCTGATATTATATGGTTTGACAATAAAATGAATATCATTGGTGAAAAATACAGAATGCTGTTCCTAGCTAACTTCTATAACAATGCCGAAAAATGGGGAAAGGAAGTGGTATGTACATATAAAGCCAAAGATATGGCAGAAGGTTCAGCCGTTCTTGACCTGGAGCGTTCAAGAATGAGCGAAAAGAAATCTTTCTGCTGGCTTACTGACGATTCGATTGACTGGGGAGCATGGTGTAACGTAAGTGACCCTAACTACAAAACTACAAACAGACTTATTGACTTTCTGGTAGATGTGGTAAGTAAGAATGGGGCTGTTCTACTTAACGTAACTCCAACTACTGAAGGTGAAATTCCAGAACCTGTAAAGGAAAGGCTGTTACAAATGGGACAATGGCTTAAACTTAATGGCGAGGCTATCTACAACAGCCGTCCATGGGAAATTTATGGTGAAGGTCCGCAGAAGATTGTTGAGGGTCACCTAAGTGAAGACAAAAATGGCGATGCTGTGGCAGAAGACATAAGATTTACACAACGAGACGGACAGTTATATGCTATTTCTCTTGGATGGCCGGAAAGTGGAAAACTTACTATCAAGACCTTTAAAAAAGGTAATCCTTACATGAATGAATTTAAGTCTGTATCAATGCTTGGCTCTGATGAATCACTTAAATTTGAGCAGACTGAAGAGGGATTAGTTGTTACATTCCCTGCTGAGAAACCATGTGATTATGCTCATGTATTGAAAATAAACTAAAACAAGCATTATTATGAAAAAACTTTTCATTTTAGTCATATCATTGCTTGTTGTTTCAGTTAGTTTATTCGCAAAAACTGTTGTTTCCATTAAAGGAGACAAAATATGCATTAACGGAACGGAAACATTCAAGGGTAAAACCTGGAGAGGATATTCCATTGAAGGACTCCTGCCAAACAGCAGAATGCAAATGCCGTTTTCGATGATGAAACAGACTCTACCAGATATAAGTGGGTATATCCTGATACTAAAAAATGGGATGCCGAACGTAATACAAACGAATTTATTGAACAACTTCCTATTTACAGAAAAAAAGGACTTCTTGCCATTGGAGTAAACCTCCAAGGTGGAAGTCCACAAGGATACTCTAAAGGTCAGCCTTGGTGCAACACGGCTATAACTCCAGATGGTGGTTTAAAACCGATATATATGGACCGTATGGGGAAAATTATAGAAAAAGCTGACGAACTGGGAATGGTAGTTATAATGGGTATATATTATTTGGGTCAGGAAAAATATATAAACGATGAAGCGGCTGTCAAGAAAGGAATAAAAATACAGTGGAATGGGTATTAAAGAACAATTATACGAATGTCCTATTAGAGATAAACAATGAATGCGATTTTTATCACAAACATTCTATCCTTAAACCTGCACGAGTACACGAGGCTATTCTATATGCAAAGAGTATACAGGTAAATGG
>ENA-OQJX01000902-OQJX01000902.1-human-gut-metagenome-genome-assembly--contig:-NODE-902-length-10228-cov-6.684586_pt1 | contig 10228 bp, 11 predicted proteins | sample MGYA00242615_ERZ504782 | MGnify/ENA primary metagenome ERZ504782 (study PRJEB26092, sample SAMD00036354) | human gut metagenome | host: Homo sapiens | study: EMG produced TPA metagenomics assembly of... | reverse complement strand
CGGCCGGACCTACGGGGGAACCACCGGAAGAACCACCACGCCCGCGCCATCGGCCCCATCGACGCCATCCACACCGACCCCGCAGCCTGCGCCGTCGACCCCGTCGAAGCCATCAGGCACCGACGGCGCGACCGTCGGCTGAGAACGAAAGAATAGGTGATGGACGAGCTTCCTTTGGCGGATGCTCCCTGATCCGCGTATCATTGTTTCCGAGCCATTGTAGACCGCTCAATCGTCGCATTGGCGACAGTTACGCGGCTAAACGCGGCTGGTTCGTATTGCCGGCCACGTTTAGCCGTTTTTTCGTTTTGACGGCGATGGCTGCTATCGGTATATACCGAAATGCCGATATACCGAAATGTTACATAAGGGTGTAAAATATTCCATTAGGAACTTACGGCGCGGAAAAAGGAGCGGTTGTGTATTATCTGCCGGAACAGTTCAAGAAGCTGGACGAGGCCCATGCCCTCACCGACTCGTTGCAGGACCTCGCCCCGAAGCTGTACGAAACCCTGAACGCGGCAAGGCCGATCTACTGGATCGCTATCCGTCGGATCTGTTCTGGGACAATCAGAACAATGCGAATATGCCGCGTCTGATCAACCAGCGCTGCGCGAGAATCTGGAACGACGAAAGCTGGGTGCTTTCCGACAAATGCGGATACCTTCACCTAAGAGAAGGCTCGTCCGGTCTGCGCGCGATTCTGCGCCGCGTGGATCCGGTGACGGGCAAGCTGCCTAAGACGAATGCCACCAAAGCGTCCCGCGCATACTACATGCAGGCAACCTGCAAAGGGGCCGGGGCCCTCAAAAGGGTTTCGCAGGACGATCTGTTCGCGCCCGACGGCAAGGTGTCTCCGGATCTGAGCGACACCAAACTGATCCTGGCGTGGCAGGAAACGGATAAGGCCATTTCGGTCACGGCATACCGGCCGTTGGACGTCATGCCGTACGCGTACGCGGGACCGGCCAAGAAATACGATTTCAGTCTGGATCTGCTTGACAAGCCGGTGGAGGTAAAGGACTTCACCCCTATAGAGGACAACGACGACAACCTGCTGCCCAACCTCGTTTTCGACGACGCAAGCGAGAATGAGAACATTGAGATTCGGACGGAACAATAGAATGGGCTTCCCTCATTGCTCCGCCACTGATGGGAGATGAAAGCCATGACGGAATACAACGCTGAAAGAATCGTTCAGGCGCGTCATCTGGAAGGCATGACTCAAAGGGAATTGTCCGAGCGTTCTCACATCTCCCAATCGAAACTCAGCAAGCTGCAGAACGGCTTTATCGTCTTCAAGGAAAACGAAGCCAGAGCGATTGCCGCGGCGCTGGGTTTCCCAATGGCGTATTTCACACGTGAGGATCCCATATTGCCCATGACGGCGGTCACGTACCGCAAGACCAGCAAATCCAGCATGGGAGAGCTGGCTGCCGTCTCGATTGAGTACTCCGAGCTATGTGCCACGGTGTCGCGACTGGCTGGTCTTCTGGGCATGCCTGCCGGCAAACCCGCATGGATCCGGGACATCGCCCCGCACAAGACAGACCTTTCCGGTTCCGAAATCGATTCCATCGCCAATCGGGCGAGGACATGCATGGGACTGGACCCCATCGGCCCGGTCGGAAATCTGACCCGTAGCCTGGAGAGGCAGGGCATCGTGGTGGCTCCGATGAAAACCACAGGCGGAAGCGATGACGGGAAGACAAGGCTGACGAGCGAGGGCATCACATATCCGCAGTATGAGGGAATGCCGTGCATCGGATACTCCGCCGGCAAACGCATCGGCGGCGACCGGCAGCGCTTCACCAAGGCGCATGAGCTGGGACATCTCATACTGCATCGGTTCCGCAGGCCCGATACACCGCAGCAGATGGAGCGTGAGGCGCATCTGTTCGCGGGGGCGTTGCTGCTGTCCGCCGAAGACATGTCGCGCTCCATCCGGAGGAACGCTACGTTAAGCGACTTCCTCAAAGTCAAATCGGGTTGGGGAGTATCAATTGCCGCTTCAATCAGTCGGGCCCGTACGTTGGACATCATCAGCGCCGAACGGTATCGTTCCTTGCAGATCCAATTGTCCAGCCGTGGATGGCGCAAACAGGAACCCGTCAATGTGGGGAGGAGCATCCGCTGCTGCTCAAGCAGATGATCCAGGCCGTTTTCGGAGTCGGCTCAAGCATCGGCGGAGAGCAGGCGATCAGTTCCTTCGACGCGGCCGGCAAGCTCGCCATCCCGTTCCGCTATCTTGACTGCTGGTCCGACGGCCTGGTTGAAGAGGGCATGGAATTCGGCTTCGTCGAGGACCGAATCGAATCGGTCGCCAGCGACCGTGTCCGTCATGGCATGGAACGGGAGCGCATTCCCGTCGGCTGAGTGCGACAGACCCGCATCGCCCTGGGATGCATAGCATGGTCGGGACGCGCCGCGGGCTTTTCAAAATATGAGGACATGCATAGCATGGTGGATAACAGCAGCCTTCTAAGCCTACTCACAGTGCTCAAACCAGGGGGCTCTTTCCGTATCGGGATGGATCCAGCTGGCCTTGAAGGCGGGGCGGGCTCCGCCTTCAAGGTTCGCGCGCCCGCATATCGATGGGGGGGAAAACCATGAGCGATTTCAGCGAACGCGACAGGCAACTGCTGGCGATGGTCGGCATGACCGAAATGGAGCGAAGAATGCAAATACTGTAAAATGGATAATTCCAACGATTTGAGGAGCTTCCGCCACCAAATTGGGCTTCCATTACTGTTCTTTATTTGTTACAATCAATCATTGTAAGGTTCCTTTTGTCTCGCGCCGGTTTTCCAGCAGCAGCGCGTATGGATATGGGTTCTTTGAGGTCGCGTCAACTCCCATTGACGCGACCTCATACTTTCCAAGTACGGATGCTTAGCCTTCAATGAGTTTTTTGAGAGACGCGTAGGAGACGGGATATTCATCGGGTTGGCGCTGGTGCAATGGCGTCAACCTTTTTTATGAAGCTGCCGGCTTCCGGATCCGCGGTCAGAGGATGGCAGTCGGAGCCGTCTGCCTCTCGATTTTCTTGTATGAGCTCTTGGAACGATTGTTCCCATGTTCGTAAGTTGATTCTCAAATTATCGGCACGCTCTTTGGTAATGGTGCCGGCTTGGGTGGCTTCATCGAGGCTGGCTTCCGCAAGTTCGCGTGATTTCCGGTATTCGCTCCAGCAGACTTCGCATTTGTGGCCAGCGAATGCGCAATCTTCAATGGAAAGGTCGACTTGTGAGGGGGAGTCGCGGTACAGCAACATGAGGTCTGTTTCCGGACGGTAGCCCATGCACCTCAGCAGATCGAAGGCTTCCACGGCTTGGAGTCGACGCGAGTTGTGTTCGATGTTGAACAACGTGGTCTTGCTCCAGCTGTGGTCGAGCTTCTTCATGGCTTTCGCGACGTCGTACATGCTTAGGTGCTTGTTCTCGCGAAGCTCTGTGACGTTTGCCCCGACGTTGATGTTGAGTGCGCTTAGTTGCCCGGTTGACGCCGTTTCGGTGGCGGATGGTTCGCTGGTCATGCGGCCTTCCTCCATCCCTCGGAGTGTTTGAGCGTGGATTTCGGTTTGGCGATGGTGGTTCCGGGCCATGCCTTGCGGCTGAGGAACGGGTGGAGTCCGCGCAGGTTGTAGATGCATTTGTCGTTGTCCAACTGCGCGAGCTCGTCGGGCGTGAGCAGTTCGCGTCCGGTGCGCTGGTAGTTGGTGGTGTGGCTGCCGGACACGCCCTTAGAGTCGCTGGTGGTGCGGATGTCTATGGTTTCCTTGCCGAGCAGCTTGCTGAGCCATTCGGTGGTGGACTGCTCGTTGCCGCCGAGGAAGAGCACGCTGTCGCAGTTGCCGACGATGGTCTCCCACGAGTCCTTGTACATGGTCTTCAATTGGGCGATGGTCTGGAGGATGATGCTGACGCTGACCTTGCGCGAGCGGATCGTGGCGACGAGCTTGTCGAAGTTGGGGATGCGTCCCACGTTGGCGAACTCGTCGAGGAAGCAGTGCAGTGGCGTGGCGAGCATTCGCCGGGGTAGGTGCGGCAGCGGCGGATGATGCTGTCGAAGAGGCATTGGTAGAAGATCGCGGCGAGGAAGTTGAAGGTCGGGTCCTCGTCGGGCAGGGCGAGGAAGATGGCCGTCTTCCCGTTGGGATGCTTGTATCCGCCCTTGTGCTCGTCCTGGTATCCGCCGATCCGGTCGATGCCGAGGTTGTCGTCGGAGAGGATCTCGCGGACCGGTCCGACGGTCAGTGGGGCGAGGCGCACGCCGAGGCTGATGATGATGCCCTTCTTGGTCTCTCCGGCGCCCTGGGTGAAGGGCCGGTACTGGCGGGCGGCGAACTTCAGGCCCTGGGCGAGCCGCCATGCCTCCTGCAGGTCCGGGTCGTCGTGGTTTGCGCCCTCGCGTTCCCATTCGGCGCGGGTCTCGTCGTAGATCTCCGTGGCGGTCCGGGCGACGGCGTCGACCTGGCTTTCCTTGGTCTCGTCCTGTTCGCTGGCTTCGAGCAGGTCGCGCATGTCGGCCACGGCGTTGAGGGTCTGGCCGGAGTCGATGTTCAGGCAGTCCTTGAGGATGTCGTCGGCAGGTAGTAGACGAACGCGGTGAGCGCGGTCAGGAGGCTGCGTTCGGATTTGGTCCAGAAGTCGTCGGTCTGGTGCTCCTTGGGTGTGGAGCCGTTGGTGTTGTCCATGATGTTGGTGACCAGGCGCATGATCGCCACGTCGGGTTTCGTGGGGTCGATGTAGCGCATGGGGTTGAATTTCGTCTCGCTGGTCAGGTCCACCAGGTCGAGCTGTTTGACCGTGTAGCCCATTTTCTCCAAGTCTCCGCCGGTCTTCGCGTAGAGCTCGCCCTTCGGGTCGGTGCAGGCGTAGTTCATGCTGCCCTTGAGGATGTTGGGGATGACGTGCGTGGCGGTCTTGCCCGAACCGGATCCGCCGATCACGGTGGTGTTGAGGTTTCGGCGCGTGGCCGGGGCGTCGAGGCTGAGGCCCTCGGTGGCCGTCATCTGGAGGTTCTGCCTGGTGTCGCCGTCGGTGTATGGGGCCATCTCCCGGCTGGTGGACCAGCGTGCGGAGCCGTATTCCTCGCCTTCTCGCCAGTTGCGTTGGCTTATGCTCCACCGGTAGAGGTGGAACAGGCCGACTGCACACGCGCCGCCCAGTCCGCATAGGAGGCTGGTCCGGTCGAATCCCAGGGCGGTCGGGTGCTGGAGCATGGTCGTCATGCCGTCCATGATTCGTTCCATGCTTTCACCGGCGGCGATGCCGGCCTGGATGCGTGCGGCCGCGAGGTCGGCGATCCAGAATCCCGCGAGGATGGTCAGTGTCTTGATGGCGATTCCTCTTATTCGTTCCATGGTTGTTCCTTTCTATTGTTTTCTTTCGTCGAGGTTCTCGTTGAGTCGGGTCTTGAACCGCTCGTACAGCGTCTTCCTGCTGGTGATCCGCCCTTCGTCCGGGCCGGCTGCCGGGGGTGGGAGGGGCGTGACGATGGTCATGCCGGCCGGGTCGCGTCGATGCTGAATGGTCGGCCGTCTGCCATGAGCGTGGACATGAGCCGGCCGACGTGACTGTTGATGTCGATCCATTCGCCGGTACCGGTCTTGTCCGGTCTGATGCCGCTGACGGTGGTCCGTGTCATCGCTTCCCGTCCGGCTCGTCGTGGCTGGGGTCGAACGCGAGGCTCGTGGCCTCGATGTCGATGCCGGATCCTTCGTCGCCCGCGCCGCCTTTGACCATGAGGCGGGATCTTGTGCGCGTTGTCGCGGATGTTCGCCGAGTGCTCTGCGCCTCTGGCCCGGATGGTGATCTTCGGCGCGTCGCCGTCGGCGTCGGCCAGTGTTTCGAGCAGCCAGTCGTACTGTCCTCCGTGCGGCTGCGGGTCCCTGATGAGAGTGCCTTCGAACCAGATGACGGGCTCCATGGTGGGATGTTCCTCCGTTGTCATGCGTTCCTCCTGTCGTTTGCATAAGGTGAGGGGCGGCGTGCGAAGCCGCGCGCCGCCCCCTGCGGTGGGTGTGGGACTACAGTCCCAGTCCGTGGCGCCTGGGCGCGGGTTGCTCCCGTGCGGGCGCTGGTGTTCCGGTTCCGGCTGGTCGCGGTCCAGGGCATGGTCCGGCTCGTGCTCCTTCAGCTGGTCGAGCCGGCTCAGCGTCCAGGTTGACAGTTCGTTGTCGTCCGATGCGCGCTCGAGGATCTCCTCGCGGTTGTCCCAGACGATCTGGTCGGCCTGCTGCTGGGTGACGCCCGTCCAGTCGCCCTGCTGCTGGGTGACGCCCGTCCAGTCGCCCTGCTCGTTGATGAGCATGAGCGGATCTGTCTGCGGGTTCCATCCGCCCATCTTGCGTTTCTCCGCGATGTCCGCGGCGGTGAGGCCGTCGCCGGCGAGCTGGACCGCCTTGTCTGACGGGTAGGTGAGGTATGCGGCGATGTCGTTCTCGGGGTCGTGTGCGTTGACCTCGCCCACGATTCCGTGCAGGATCCCGACCGCGGCCGGGTCGGGGGAATCGTATCGTTCCAGAATGTGTCTCGCGCGCATGCAGGACGCCTTGCGGTGCTGCTCGTAGAGTATGGCCGGGTCCTCCTCGACCTTCGTCACGACGTATCCGGCGTCCTCCCTCGCCTTCATCGCCTGGTCGCGGTCGAAGGCGGTGCTCAGGTATGCGATGTGCCTGTCGGGGTCCCCGGGTTTCCGCCACCGGTAGGCGTATTCCTCCGGCGGCTGGTTCGCGGCCAGATGGCTCGTCCCGGCTGCGCGGGCCGTGTGTAGGCCGCCCGCGCGTTCCCAGCCTCCACCGCCTTGGCGAGTGTTTTCTCGGCGGCTGGGTCGGCCGGGTCGATGACGGTGTGTTCGCGGTCGGCCATGTCGTTGTCGTCGTATTGCCATTCCGCCTGTGGCCGGTTGGCGTAGGACACCTCGATCCGGCCGGCCAGACGGTCCGTGTCTTTCCATGCGGGGTTGTCGTGGAAGTCGATCTGCACGGCGCGTCCGTCCGTGAGCCTCGCTTCGAGGTAGTGGCCCATGGCGTTGCCGCCCTGGGTGACTTCAGTGACGTCGTGGTCCTGTTCGAGCAGTCGTCTGGCGTTTTCCGTTGTCAATGGCATTCCTGCGCTCCTTTCCTTGGTTTCCTGGTCTCTACTTTCCGTCTCCCGGGGTTCGTCGGGTTTGGACGTCAGCCGTTCGAGTTCTGCCTGTTTTTGCCGGTACTCGTCCTCTTGGGCGAATGGTTCGGCCAGCGTCTCCTGCGCGGCGGCGAGTTCCCTTTCGGCGTCCGCCAGCCGTTCCGTGAGCTTGCCGGGGTCGGTGGCCATGTTCTTGACGATCCGGTCGAGCTGGCTGACGATGCTGGAAGGTCCGGTCAGGTAGGGTCCGGGCATCTCGGTACCGGATTCGTGCTCGTGGACGGCCTTGACGGCCAGGGTGATCCGTCCGGTGGTGGCCGCCCTGCGTGCGATGACGGGCAGTCCGTCGTATTCGGCGATCGTGTCCCCGTCGTGCGCCTGGTGGGCGGCCTGGTGGAGGAGCCTGCATGCGGTCTGCCGGTCGCCGACCGGCCGGCCGTTGATGGTCATGCCCTCCCACTTGCCGTTCATGCGTGCGGTCTGGTGGATGCTCAGGGCCTTGGACGCGAGCGGCTTGTCGTCGGTCTTCTCGCGGATCGCCTGGCGGATCCCCTCGATGCGTGGCTGGAGCTGCTGGTTGATGTCCCTGCGGGTGTCGGCCTTCTGCTGCGCCCATGAGGCGCGCAGGAGCTTCAGCTGGTTGATCTCGTTCTCCAATGTCATGCGGCGTTGGATGTCGGGGTCGCCGGTGGCCAGCGCCTTGATGTTGGCGAGGGTCACCACGTCGGCGTCGAGGTCCACGGCCTCGCGGGCGGGGCTCTTCGAGCTCATGAGCTGGCTGATGAACCGCTGCTTGCGTTCCACGGTCTGGTAGCTGTACGCGTCGAACGTGCCCTTGGTCACGTACCGGTAGTCGCGCACGTGGTCGTACGTGTTGCCCTGGCGCTGGATTCGGCCGAGGCGCTGTTCCAGGTCGGCGGGCTCCATGGGCAGTCGAGGTCGTGGATCGCGGCGAGGCGTTCCTGCACGTTGGTGCCGGTGCCGAGCTTCTGGGTGCTTCCCATCAGCACGCGGATCTCGCCGGATCTGACTTTGGCGAACAGTTGCTCGCGTCTGGCGGGGTTGTCGCCGGCGTCGTGCACGAACGCTATCTGCTCGGCGGGCACGCCCAATTGGATGAGGCGGTCCTTGAGGTCCTGGTAGGCGTTCCATCCGCCCGACGCGGGCGTGCTCGAGTCGCAGAAGACGAGCTGCGTGCCCAGGCGTGGCGTCTCCTCCTGCCAGATCCGGACGACGTTCTCGGCGCATGCTGGATCTTGCCGTTCTCCAGGGGGCGGTCGTTCTCGTGGCCTTTGAGGAGCTTGGGGTCGAGGGCGATCTTTCGCCCGTCGCCAGTGATCCGCAGGAGGTTGTCGACCTCCGGCGGCACGTCGCCGTCGCGCACGCGGTCCGCCCTGTCGGACAGTTCCTCCATCTCCTTCTTCTGGCGGTCGGTGATGGGCACGGGGACGGGCACCTGCTCCAGTTCGGGCAGCGGCAGCTGGATGTCGTCGTTGGTGATCATGTCGGTGAACTGCTTCACCGCGTTCATCAGTTCGGGCAGGTTCTGGAAGCGCGCGAACCTTTGCTTGACCTGGAATCCGTTGCCTTCGGGCTTCAGTTCCACGGTGGGTACTACCTGGCCGTAGGCGCCAGCCCATGCGGCGAACGTGTCGAGGCCCTGGGCCTTGAGGGTTCCGGGCGCGAGGTAGCGCTGCATGTTGTACAGCTCGCTCATGGAGTTGGAGACCGGCGTGCCGGTCATGAACGCGATGTTGCCTCCGTGCCTGGCCTCGCGCAGCCATTCGCATTTGTCGAGCAGGTCCTCGCATTTCGCGGCGGACGACAGTTGCATGCCCAGGTCGGCGGATGCGACGGGCACGCCGAGGTTCTTGAAGTGGTGGGCCTCGTCGACGATGAGCATGTCCACGCCAAGAGATTCGAACTCGATGCCCGCCAGTGCCTTGTCGTCGCGCGACTCCTTGCCGTCTCGCAGGCGCTGCATGGCGGTCTCGGCGCTTTTGCGCGCCGCCTCCAGCCGTTTGACGGTGGGGTCCTTGTCGCCTCTGGCCTTGGCGGCGGCCTCGACGGCCTGGGCGAACTCGTCGACGCGGGCGCGCATGTTCCTCAGCCGTCGTTCCTTGCTGACGTGCAGCTGGCTGAACCGGCTCTCCGGCACGATCACCGCATCCCAGTCGCCGGTGGCGACCCGGCCCCAGAAGCGTCTCACCGATTCGGGGTTGCGTTGCGCGTCCTTGTCCATGACGAGGACCCGTCCGGCCGGATAGAGCCTGAGCACGTCGCCGGCCCACTGGTCCACGAGGTGGTTGGGGACCACGAGCATCGGCTTGGACGCCTTGCCGAGACGTTTCGCCTCGTGGGAGAGGGCGACGCCCTCGAACGTCTTGCCGGCTCCGACGACGTGCGCGATGAGGGTCCCCTCGTCGCTGCGCAGGGCGCGGGCCACCGCGTCCTTCTGATGCGGACGCAGGGCGACGCCGTGGGCGATGCCGGGCGTGGTCAGGTAGGATCCGTCGACGTGGCGGGGCCGCATGCCGTTGAATCTGCGGTTGTACAGGGCGGTGAGCCTTTGCGCGCGGTCGGGGTCCTTGAACACCCATTGGTTCCACGCGTCGCGGATCGCGTTGGCCTTCTCGATGGCGGCCATCGTGGCCTTCTGGTCCTTGACCCGTTTGGGCTTGCCGGACGCCGTGGTCTCCGTGGGGGAGTCCTTGGTGACGGTGATCTGCGCGTTGTCCAGGCACGCCTCCAGCAGTTGGAACGGGTTGCGGTCCTCGGTGCCGTACGTCCTTGCTGCCTTGTAGTCGATGTCGCCGCCGCCCGAGTAGCCGACGCGCCATTGTCCGAGCTGGGGGATCCAGTCGACCGAGTACTGGGAGAGCTTGCCGGGCGTGAGCCCGTGGCCGCGCACGTCGAACGTCTCCATCATGAAGTCGTGGACGTCCCTGGCGGGGATCCACGGGGCCCCCAGCGGCGCCTTGATCTGCTCGGTCTCCAGCGGGGTGGGCTGTACGCGTTCCAGCAGATCGGCCACGTGTTCGAGCCGTTCCGCGTCCGTCTGGTCGGCGCGCGCGGCCTCGGCGTGCTCCGGCCTGCTC
>ENA-OQJX01000901-OQJX01000901.1-human-gut-metagenome-genome-assembly--contig:-NODE-901-length-10240-cov-2.778009_pt1 | contig 10240 bp, 14 predicted proteins | sample MGYA00242615_ERZ504782 | MGnify/ENA primary metagenome ERZ504782 (study PRJEB26092, sample SAMD00036354) | human gut metagenome | host: Homo sapiens | study: EMG produced TPA metagenomics assembly of... | reverse complement strand
TTTTATTTACTTTTTTTATGAATTCCGTTTGTTTGGTTAATTTTTTTAAGGAATTGAAAAAAATGGAAAGAAAAATGGTTTATTTTTATAGTAATAAATTTTTACTAAAGATTAATGAAGCATGAAATATTTTTCTGTTGATGATCAAATTGGGATTGTAAATAATGCTGTTCTAAAGGCTTCAATGTCGGCTATCTTTGATTCTGTAAACCAGCATCCAGAAGGATTGTTTCGTTATAAAGTAGCCAAGTTTTAGGTAAGCGGAAGGAAGTATATGGGAATTATCCTATGGGATTCTTGTATTGGGGACTTTCAGAATATATACTTATATATAATGAAAAAAAATTAATTTCTTGCATAGGTGAGAAGATTGCTGGAATGTTTCATAGTGACGGGAACCTTAAATATAAAATTTCTGTGGTAGATCAAGTCCCAATGGGATGTTGTTTTATTAATATGTATAAGTTAACGTTCGATAACAAGTATAAAGTTGCTGCACATTATATTGCGAATTATTTGTTAGGAAGATTTGAAACAGATAGGATTTTATACCGTTGTCATTCAAATGTTCAATTAGTGGATACATTGGGAATGATTGTTCCTTTTTTATGTATGTATAGTGAATTGATAGGGGATGGAAAGTATTATAAAATAGCTCGAAATGTTTATGATGACTTTTTAACGCATGCAAATACCTTAACTGGTTTTCCTGTACATGGTTATGATACTACTACTGGAATCCATTTGGGTAGTAGTAATTGGGGAAGAGGATTGGGATGGTATCTGTTGGCTAAAGCTATTTGGGTGATAAAAATGATTCTATTAATTCTCTATTATCATCAATAACCTATGTTCAATTCCCTTTTCAAGGTTATTCAATAGTTGATTCATCTGTCGCTTTACTTTGTGAGTTGTATAAAGTATTAATATCTCCAGATTATGTTCCAAATTTTTCTCAATTGCACTCTTTTATTCGTCAAGATGGATTGATTGATTTTTGTACAGGAGATACATGTGGATTCAATGATTATGCATCTTATTATGGTTTGGGAGGATTAGCTAATGGTTTATATTTACTTTTATTGTCAAAATCAAATGTATGAATGTAGCGATTGTAACTCAGCCTATTAAGGCAAATTATGGAGGGGTGTTGCAAAATTTTGCATTACAATGTGTATTAAGAAAATTAGGCCATCATCCTGTGACTATAGATTATCGTGATAGTAGTCCTTTATGGTTTTATCTGTTTCAGACAATTAAAACAATTTTATTATATCCATTTTCTTCGAAGAGAAGAGCTTTGACTCCTTATAGAAATGTTTTTCCACGCGATAAACGAATAATGAAATTTGTTCATAAATATATTAAATTAACTGATAATCAGTATTTGTCTTATAATAGGGATATTATTCAAAAGTATAAAATTGGTGCAGTGATAGTAGGTAGTGATCAAGTTTGGCGTCCGAGGTATAGTCTAATTGTTTATATTATACATATCTTTCTTTTTAAAAATGAAAAACTAGTAAAAATATCTTATGCAGCCTCTTTTGGAGTTGATTCTTGGGAATATACTGATAAACAAACAAAGGTATGCAAGGTGTTAATGAAACAGTTTAATGCTGTATCTGTACGTGAACACAGTGGAGTTTATTTGTGTCAAAAATATTTGGATGTTAAAGCTTGTGAAGTATTGGATCCTACTTTACTTTTATCAAGTGATGATTATTGTTCAGTTTGTTCCGATATACCTGTGAATCGCAAAAGGTATGTATGCTGCTATATGCTAGATACTAGTAGTGAAAAGATGATAATTATAGAGGAATTCTCTCGTAAAAATAATTGTGAAATAATCATTTTTTCAGCTCATAATAGCATTATGTATTCTGTAGAAGAATGGTTGGCTTTATTTAGGGATGCAAGTTTTGTGATAACAGATTCTTTTCATGGGACAGTTTTTTCTATTATATTTCATAGAGAATTTTATTCTTTGATCAATGCAGATAGAGGGGCTACCCGTTTTGTCTCATTGTTATCAAAATTTGGATTGGAGTCCCGTATAGTAGTAAATAAAAAGTTGGAAAATGTTCCAATAGATTGGACTGTTGTTGATTCTAAGAAAAATGAAATGATTAATAAGAGTATTAATTATTTGCGTAATGGATTATCTTAATAAAGAATTAGTCTCCATAATTGTTCCTGTATATAATTCATCAGCTATATAGAGGATTGTGTTAATGGATTATTGTGCCAATCATATAAGAATATAGAAATTATATTAGTTGATGATGGTAGTAGTGATGATTCTTTAGATAAATGTAGAATCTTGTCACAGCTTGATACACGTATTTGTGTTTATTCTAAAAAAAATTCAGGTGCTAGTTCTGCTCGTAATATGGGTATTGAATATGCTCATGGTTATTGGCTTGTATTTGTTGATTCTGATGATATTGTAAAAGTTGATTATGTTAAGCATTTAGTTGATGTAGCATATTTGAGTAGTGCTGATTTTGTTGTATCAGGAATTCAATATTGGAATACTCAAACTGAATGTAGAATAGATAAAGTCTATGAAAATAGATTATTAGAAGATGATAATCTTGCAGAATGTATAGTGAAATATCGAATTTATGAAAATGGAGGACCAATATCTAAGTTATATAAAGCATCAATTATTCACGATCATTCCATATGTTTTAATGAAAACTTGCATTATGCAGAGGATTGTGATTTTATGTTGAAATATATTTCATATATTAACTCTTTATTCTTTATAAGTTCAGTTGATTATATATATAGATTGACTCCCAATTCATTGTCACATAGGAAATTGTCTCTTGCTTCAGAGGAAATGTGCCTTTTAGAAATGCAGAAAAGATATCAAGATTTATCCTTTAAATTTAAAGAATATACTTTGAATTTGTACAAAGCTTCAATAATACAATATTATCTTCGAGTGTTACAAGGAATCGTTGATTCAAATTTGTGTATAAATGATAAAATTGTATCTTTACAATCATTAATATGTAAATGCAAAGGTCACTATACTGATAGTGAATATCGTTTGTATCAACCATATTGTATTAATGATCGTATTTTGTACAAATTATTATGGTTGGGTTCTCCATTTATGATTCTTATATATGCAAAGTTGATTTTTCCTATATTACGTTTTTTATATAAAATATCAAGATGAGAATATTGTATTTTACAGGTCAAATTGTTCTTCATGGTGGAATTGAAAAAGTAACTGTTATGAAATTGAATTATTGGGTAGAAATAGGTAATGATGTTTATTTATCTACTTATGAACAAGGAGATAAGCCTTTTGTTTATCCTATATCACCAAAAGTTCATTATGAAGATTTGAACATAAATTATAATGTGGATTATACATATGAATCTCTCTATTCTTTTAGATGCTTAAAGCTTGTGCCAAAACATTTTTTTAGAACTGTTAGTTTACTGAAGAAGATAAAACCTGATGTTATTATTGTTCCAAATTTTGGATATGAGTTTTGGTTTCTACCCCTTATAAAAGGTAAGGCTATGTTAGTTAGAGAATATCATGATTCACAATACCAAAGAAAATTTGGTACTATTAAAGTATGTATAGATGATTTTATTCAACGTTTTTATGATGCTGTAGTAGTTTTGACTCCTCAAGAGGCGGACTATTTTAAATATAAAAAAAATATCAAAGTAATTCCTAATCCAATAAAAAATCTACCTATATATCTGATTTATCCTATTCTAAGATAGTAACTGTAGGTAGAATAGATAGAGTGAAAAGATTCGAATTGTTTATTGAAATAGCGGAATTAGTTATTAAAAAGTATCCGAAATATAGATTTGAAATTTATGGAGAGGGTAATCCTATATATAAAAATGAGCTTTTGGAATTGATAAAATCGAAAAAGCTACAAAATAATATATTTTTTATGGGGGGAACATCTGAAATTCAACGTGTTTTCTCTGAAGCATCTATATATGTTTGTACTTCTAAAACAGAAAGCTTCGGCTTGACATTGATTGAGGCAATGGATGTTGGTCTACCTGTTATTAGTTTTGATTGTCCTCATGGACCTAAAAATATTATTCATGATGGTGTTGATGGATATTTAATTCAAAATGATTCTATTGTTAAAGCTTCTAATGCTATCATAAATCTTATTGAGGATAAAAAGCTTTTAGTATCAATGGGAAATTCTGCGCGTTTAAATGCCCAACGATATCATCTTGATAATGTAATGAAAATGTGGATTAATCTATTTAATAAATAAATATTTAGGCTTATGAATTTAGAATATTCGGCTGTTATTCGTACATTAGGCTTGGCTGGAGACAAGTATATGAGACTGTTAAAATCTTTAGATACTCAAACAATTAAACCTAAAGAAATATTAGTTGTTCTCGCTGAGGGTTATGATTTGCCTCCGGAGAGATTAGGCTATGAACGTTATATTTATAGTAAAAAGGGAATTGTTTCTCAACGCTCCTTGGGAGCAATTGAAGCAAGATCAGAATATTGTTTGTTTTTGGATGATGATTTGGAATTTGAGTCTACTATGGTTGAAAGATTATTTAAACCTATAGTGGAAAAGAAAGTGAACATAACTTTTCCAATTATTCCAGAGATGGTTCCTAAAACTACATTGTCTACATTTTTAATGTGTGTCTTAACCGCTTCAGCTATGCCAATGATAATAAATAGAAAAAAGTATTATACTAAAATAAATATGGCTGGTGGTTGGTTATATAATGAACATATTGATTTCTCAAAAGAGCTATTGTATGAAGCCCAAACTGCACCTGGTGCTTGTTATTTAGTGAAGACTGAAATTGCAAGAAAAATCAAATTTGAAGAGGAATGTTGGTTGGAATTGACTAGTTTTAGTTTGCCAGATGATCAGATTAATTTTTATAAATATTACAAGTTGGGGTATAAAATAGGAGGAATCTCAAATATTCATATTCTTCATTTAGATGGGGGGGATCTAGTTATGAACGTACGCAAAAAGCAGTTTATGCTTTGGCTAAACATCATATCATTTTTTGGCATAGATTTGTTTATAAACCGAGTTCTAATCTTGTATTTAGATTAATTAGTATTATATGTTTTATGTATTGGCTTATAACATCTTCTTTACTTGGAATAATTTCTAATATGATCTTGTTGCGATTTAAATTAGTTGTAAAACATATTAAGGGTGAATTAGATGGGATAAAATATTTATTTAATAAAGAATACAAGCAGTTACCTGTAGTAAAAAATGAAAATTATTAAATTATGGATTTGATTATTGGTGCTGGTATAACAGGGTTAAGTTATGCAATGTTTAAAGGTGATAATGATTATATTATAATCGAAAAAGAATCAGAAATAGGAGGGTATTGTCGGACAACTAAACGTAATGGTTTTGTTTGGGATTTTTCTGGGCATTTTTTTCATTTTCAAAATCCTGAAATAAAGGATTTGATTTTAGAGAAAATGGATAAAGATGAGATGGTTTCTATTTTAAAAGAAACAAAAATAAAATATAAATATTTATTAATTGATTATCCTTTTCAAAAAAATATTCATCAACTTGATAAAGAAGAATTGCTGGAATGTCTCTTTGATTTATTTACTGTAGGTAATAATAAATTTGATAATTTTCAAGAAATGTTATATTGTAAATTTGGAAAGGCAATAGCAGAGAAGTTTTTGATTCCTTATAATGAGAAACTTTATGCATGTGATTTAAACAAATTGGATAAAAATGCAATGGGACGTTTTTTCCCTTATGCTAATAAGGAAGATATTATTCGAAATTTTAAGTCATCTGATAATGCATCTTATAATGGACATTTTGTTTATCCGAGGGGAGGGGCAATTGAATATATTAATTCTGTAGCTGCTCGTTTAGATAAGTCAAAAATTCATTGTGGAGAAGAAGTAAAAGAAATAAAATTATCTGAGCATCTTGTAGTATTCACTGACGGAAGAGTGTTTAAATATGATCGTTTAATATCTACATTGCCTTTTCCGGAATTGCTAAAAAAAACAAATATTGTTTGGGATCAAAATATTTACAATTGGAACCAAGTCCTTTGTTTTAATTTAGGATTTAATACTAAAGGAAAAGATTCCATAAATCATTGGTTATATTTCCTGAGAAGAAGTATTGTTTTTATCGTGTTGGTTTTTATAATAATATTTTGGCTCAAAATAGAATGTCTTTGTACGTTGAATTAGGATTTAATAAAGATGAAAAAATCTGTTCAAATGAATGGCTAGGTGTGGTGTTAAAAGATCTGAAAGATTCAGGTATTGTGGATGATTCTCAATTTCTATTAGATTTTCAAAGTATCATTATGAATCCTGCTTATGTACATATTAATAAACATTCTGTCGCAGATGTAGTGGAGAAAAAGAATCTCTTGGCTGAATTTGACATTTATTCAATTGGGCGTTATGGTAGTTGGACTTATTGTTCTATAGAAGATAATATTATTGAAGCTAAAAATTTGGCGTGTAAGTTGTCGTAATATGCATGAACGTATTTTTCATTTTGATATAATTCGTACGGTTGCATGTTTAATGGTTATTATTATGCATGCTCCTATGCCGAGTGATAGAATTATTGCTGTTTTTACGTGGGGTATTACTTATTTAACGATGCCTTGTATCGGTCTGTTTTTTGCATTATCAGGAGCCTTACTTCTACCTGTTAAAAATACTCCTTTGGATAGTGTGAATTTTGTAAAGAAAAGAGGGGGAGATTTATTTTACCTGTTTTACTTTGGTCTTTGATATATTTATTTGTTAATGGTACATTTACTGCTGGAGATATAAATATGTTGATAAAATCAATATTATCATTACCTTTTTATAGGCAGGAAGGTGTGCTTTGGTTTATGTATATGCTTATTGGATTATATATTATAGCACCTGTAATTAGTTCGTGGCTAAGTCAAGTAGATAAAAAACATTGAAGTTTTATTTGTTTATATGGGGTATTACTTTGTTATATCCATTCTTCAAACCATGGTTGCAGTTAGAAGAAAGTCCTTATGGTATTCTGTATTATTCAAGTGGATTTCTCGGATATTTTATTTTAGGATTTTATCTTCGTCGCTTCGGTATTTATCTTAGATTCCTAACTTCTATTTTTTGTTGTGTATAGTTATATTGATTCCTGTTGTGTATAAACTTTTCATAGAACAATATGGATTGGATTTTGGTGATATTTTTTGGTATTTAAGTCTTGATTGTCCTATACTTGTTATTTTGTGGTGGAATATTCTTAAATACTTAGCTGATTGGTTAGAACGTTTTCCTGTATTAAGTATTATATATTGCAGACATTTATTATTTATTATTTTAACCATTCTATTTTCTTATGTCTTGTCTTATCTGCTGTCGAAATTACCTTTGGGTAACCAGATAATTTGTTATAAAAATAAATAACTTATGATTCCTAAAATAATACATTATTGTTGGTTTGGTAGAAATCCGTTACCGGATTCAGCAAAAAGTGCATTGAAAGTTGGAGGAAATTTTTCCCAGAGTATGAGATCAAAGAGTGGAATGAAGATAATTTTGACGTACATCTTATTCCTTATGTAGAGGAAGCATATAATGCCAAAAAATATGCTTTTGTTAGTGATTATGCCCGTTTTTGGATTTATATTTTTATGGGGGGGTGTATTTTGATACAGATGTAGAGGTTATAAGACCCATGGATGATATTTTAGCCAAAGGAGGTTTTATGGGGGTTCAACACGATTATTTTTTAAATCCAGGTTTAGGAATGGCATCTGTGGCTTATCATCAAATTTATAAGTTCATATTGGATTATTATCAAAATTTACACTTCTTAAAAAGTGATGGCTCATTTGATGAAACAACAATTGTTATTCATACAACAAATGTTCTGATGAGTTTCGGGTATAAGAAAGATGGTCGAATCATTCAAAATGTAGAAGGAATATATACCTATCCTTCTGATTATTTCAATCCCTTTGATGATTTGACAGGTGTAATGCGTAAGACTAAGAATACTAGAACCATACATTGGTTCTCGAAAACCTGGTGTAGTAATTATGGTCCGATTAGAACTAGTGTAACACGATTAGCACATAGGATGTTTGGTGTTAATAGTTTAAAATGGCTTAAGAATTTAGTTAATTAGTATGCAATCTTCATTTATTCCTGCTAATTTATACAATAGTGTTTATCTTGTAGTTGTAGGGTTTATAGCATATTTACACTATTTGAAGATAAAGAATCTATCTGTTTTTTCATTACAAAAAACAAAATTATTTTCTGAATCTTTTATCCTATTATTGACTTGTATAGTAGTTCTTTTTATCGGTACGCGTCCATTAGCAGGTGCTTTTACGGATATGTTTGCATATACTGATTATTATTTGTCTTCTCAAATGATAGATACTAATAATGAGCCAGGTTTTTTATTGACAGCTAATTTAGGCCATTTGTTAGGTCTATCTGTTGAGTCTTGGTTTACTTTTATTGCAGCAATATTTTTCGGATGTAATTTATTGGCATCTCGTTCTTTGGATAAAGTAAATGGAGAACTTATCTATTTGACTATTCTTGTATCATTTCTTACTTTTGCATATTCTACAAATACCATTCGTAGTGGTATGGCACATTCCATATTGTTGTTAGCAATAAGTTTATATTTGAATCGAAAAAAGAATAAGTTGCCTATAGTTTCAATAGTTTGTTTTATTTATGCGTTTTCTGTTCATAAATCTATAGCATTAGGTTTAATATGCTTCTTCTTAGCCTATTATATCGTGGGCTTACGTAGATTGTTTTCAATTTTGGTTTTTATCTATTTTTTTAGCTTATTTGTAGGGAATCAAGTCGCAAATTTATTTCAAGGATTAGGATTTGATGACAGATTGGATAAGTATCTTATTGCAGATGATTTTACGGGCTTTTCTCATACTGGATTTAGATGGGACTTTTTGTTTTATAGTGCAATTCCTATTATTTTGGGATATTATATAACTATTAAAAGAAAGATTGAAAATAAAAAGTATTCAATATTGTTATCAACGTATCTTTTAGCAAATGCTTTTTGGATTATGGTTATCCGTGCACAGTTTAGTGACCGTTTTGCATACCTTTCGTGGTTTTTATATCCTGTTGTACTTTCTTATCCTTTGCTAAAAATGGATATTTGGGGAAGGAAACAGGGTGTGTGCGCATATTGGATTTTGCTAGGTCACTTGTCTTTTACGTTGTTTATGCATTTTATTTATTCTTAATAAATTTGTTATGTATACTCCTCTAGTGACTATCGCTATACCTATTTATAATGCCAAGGATTATCTTGCATCTGCGATTCAATCTTGTATCAATCAAACTTATCTAAATTGGGAACTATTGCTAATGGAAGATGGCAGTACTGATGGTTCTTATGACATTGCATATGAGTTTGCTTCTAGAGATAAACGTATACAAGTGCTATCAGATGGTAAAAATAGAGGTCTTGTATATCGCTTGAATGAATCTATAAGGAGGGCGAAAGGAAAATATTATGCCCGTATGGATGCGGATGATATTATGGTAGTTACTCGCATTGAAGAAGAAGTATTATTTTTAGAAAAGCATTTTGAAGTTGATGTAGTGGGTGCATCTATTATGACTATAGATAATCATAATAAAATTATTGGTTCTGAATTTACTCAGGGAAATGTATGTAGTTTTATTCATCCTACGATAATGGGGCGTATTGAATGGTTTAAACAGAATCTATATGAGGAGTGGGCACTCCGAGCTGAAGATTTTGAATTGTGGACACGTACTAGCTCTATGAGTACTTTTTATGCGATAGGTAAACCTTTGTTGTTTTATAGAGAATTTGGTGTTCCTTCTTTTCGTAAAAATTTCTTATCACAGCGAACTATGCTAAAAATTTTTAGTCGTTATCATCAATATAATAAGTCTTTTATTTGGTTTGTGAAAAATTCATTGTTCATGTTTGTGAAAATTATCATTTATGCTTTTTTTGCTTTTGTAGGTCAAATTGATTATATTATAGGTAAACGTAGCGTAAGAAGTTACCTGCCCATTTATGTCTTTCAGAAACTAATATACTTGAGGCTATACGTTGTAATGATTAAGATTGAAGTATTTTATTTGGTATTATGAACATCCTACACGTCGTAAACATTCTACTTTGTTCTTCCCTATTTTATTGGTGATCAATTCAAATACTTTAAG
>ENA-OQJX01000900-OQJX01000900.1-human-gut-metagenome-genome-assembly--contig:-NODE-900-length-10242-cov-3.013544_pt1 | contig 10242 bp, 11 predicted proteins | sample MGYA00242615_ERZ504782 | MGnify/ENA primary metagenome ERZ504782 (study PRJEB26092, sample SAMD00036354) | human gut metagenome | host: Homo sapiens | study: EMG produced TPA metagenomics assembly of... | reverse complement strand
CTGCCGTTCTGGTCGATGGCGCGCAGGCTGACAGCGGCGCAGTCCCAGGTGGGCCGGTCGGTGAGGATGGGGTTGTCGCACGGTGCATTCCACGCCGGACGCTCTGCACCGGTTCCCGCACCACGGTGCGCACGGCGCGGCCATGCCACACGGCTTCAAAACGGTAGGCTGCGCACGGTGTGCCCAGCACGCCGATGTATTTGTAATACATGCGGACTACCTCGTTCCAGCTCAGCCGCAGCGAAAGCATCCGCGCCTTGGAAAGCGGCGAAAGCTCCATGGCATCCCGGCGCATCTCGTTCAGGATGGCGGCTGTCATCTGGGCGGAGGCCTGGTCCATGCCCTCGTACTTTTCCAACAAAGAACCCACAAAATCGTTGATCTCAATGGGCGGATGCGTCATGGCGGCAAAACGGCCGTGCCGGTCAGGCGTGAACTCGGCAATGTAGTCGTTGCCGCGGTACAGCCGCACGCTTTCGGCGTTGGTGAACACCCAGCAGGCCGTGGGAACGCCGCCGGGCAGGTCGCCCAGTGCCATGCCGGAAGAGACTTCCAGCACGATGTCTGAGGGGGAACGCGGCGTTTTCTGGCTTGCATATACCGCCGCCGAAAGCTTCGGGTTGCGGAACATATCCATCACACCGTGGTAGCAGATGCGGTCGCCGCTGCCAAATTCCCGGTGGGTGTTGTAATCGGCCATGCACCAGCCAAAGCTGCCGGCCACGCCCTGCTGCGCAATGGAATCGTTGATCCCGGCGGCATAGCGCAGAGCCTGCACCAGCCGGTGAGTCTCGTCGTCAAAGGGCTTGGTGGGCAGCTGCTGCCCGCCGAATTCGCTGATGAGGTAGCCCTTGCGGGGATCGGAAGTCACCGCGGCGCGGGCTTCGCAGGCGGCACCGCGCCCACGGTAAGAGTAATCGTTGTAGGCGTAAACATCCTCCAGCAGCTGGCTCTTGCGGTGGTTCCGCGCGCCTGCCGTGGGGCGGGTGGGGTCCAGCCGGTGGATGGCCTCGTTGGTGCGCTTATAAAACGCTTCGTCGTCGGCGCTGCCGTTTACACGGGCACCCCACAAAAAGATGCTGGGGTGGTTGCGGCACTGGCATACCATTTCGCGGCAGTTCTGCAAGGCCTGCGCCTTCCAGCTCTCGTCGCCGATGTATCGCCAGCCGGGCATCTCGGTGAACACCAGCAGGCCCAGCTCATCGCAGGCATCCAGAAACGCCGGGCTCTGGGGGGAATGGCTGGTGCGCACCGCGTTGCAGCCAAGGTCTTTTTTCAGGATCTGAGCATCCAGCCGCTGGATGCTGTCCGGCATGGCATAGCCCTGATAGGCGTAGCTCTGGTGGCGGTTCAGGCCCCGCAGCTCCACGCGCTGACCGTTCAGATACAGCCCGCCTGCCACGAACTGCACGGTGCGGAAGCCGAAGCGGATGGTCTTTTCGTCCAGCACACGGTCCGGCAGACCGGCAGAGCCGGGGCGGATCAGCTGTACGGTGAGGGTGTACAGGGTGGGATGCTCGATGCTCCACGGGTGCACACCGTTCAGCACGCCGGTGATGGGCAGGGAAAGCTCGCCACTGTAGGTGGCGCGGCTGCCGGAAGGACTGCGGATCTCGGCCTGCAGTGTGCAGCCCACCGTCTCACCCACGGTGGAGGTATAGATGCGGAAATCGCCCTCGGCCTTTGCCTCGATGAACACATCCCGCAGGTAAGCAGGCTCCTTGATGTCCAGACTGACGGCACGGTAGATGCCGCCGTAGGTCAGGTGATCGATCTGCCCACCAAAGGGCGGAATGTTCAGATCCTCACGGCTGTCGCAGCGCACAGCCACCACGTTTTTCTGACCCAGATGCAAAGCGCTGGTCAGATCTACCGTGAAGGCGGTGTAGCCGCAGGCGTGGTGGAACAGCCGCCGCCCGTTGCAGAACACGGTCGCGTCATGGGCAACGGCACCAAAGGTGAGCAGAACAGTGCGGCCTGCCCACTCTCTGGGTGCAAAAAACTCCCGCCGGTAGCCGCACAGGCACTGGTATTCATTTTCGTTGCAGTAATTGTAGGGCAGCACCCGCACAGTGTGGGGGATGCGCACCGGTTCCAGTTCCAGTCCGCACTCCGGCCGCACCAGTGCCGGGTCGAACCGGGGCGTGAACAGCCAGCCTTCGTTCCAATCGTAGTGTTCCATACAAGGGTCTCCATCCTGCTAAAATCACTTTACATCTTATAGTAACACAAACTTATGAACGAAAAAAGAAGCGGAAGGCGCTTTGAAAAAGGTTTTTTGCTGTTTTTGGCACGAAATGGCGTGGACTGCAAAGAAAAAGAGGCTCAGAGCAGCTTACGGACTGTTCTGAGCCTCTGGATCAGAAATTGATTTTCCGATCAGCGGATAAAATTGGTCATGGGACGCTTGGGGTTCTGCGGGTGTTCAAAGCCAGCGGCCCTGCCTGCTTCGATGCAGTGCAGCAGCCATGCCATGTTGCGGCCCAGCTCCTGCATTACGGCGCAGCCCTCGGCATCCTGCAGCACCTGCTCGGCGTTGGAGCCGTGCACCATGGCCCAGTAGGAGCCGTTCACCAGCGGCATGTGGAAGAACTGCGGGTACTTTACCAGCTGGTCCAGCGTGGTGGTGGTGCCTGCACGGCGGGCCGAGCAGCAGATGGCGGCGGGCTTGTAGGCCAGATATCTGCCGCCCGCGTAGGCAAGGCGGTCCATGAAGCTGGTCATGTTGCCGGATGCGGATGCGTAGTGCACCGGGCTGCCGAACACAAAGCCATCGGCAGTTTTGGCCTTCTCGATGGCCTCGTTGACCACGCCGCCAAACACGCAGCCGTTGCCTGCGGCACAGCCGCCGCAGCCGATGCAGCCACCCACGGGTTTGCCGCCGACATGCAGGATCTCAGTGTCCACACCGGCATCGTTCAGTTCCTTTGCAATGAGCGAAAGGGCGGTATAGGTGCAGCCTTTTTCGTGCGGGCTGCCGTTGATGAGCAGAACTTTCATGGGAATACTCTCCTTTTATGCCAGAATGCGCCGCAAAAGCCCGGCGCTGCCGATTTTATTGTAGCACAAACCGCCAGACGGCGCAACGCGCGGCCCTTGACAAGAATATGCAGTTGGGTGATAATAAAGTGATACAAAAAACGTGTTTGCAGCCATATCTTCCGGCTGCAAGGAGGAGGAAAGAGAACATGCGCGTGATCGCAGGAGAAGCCCGGGGCCGCAGTCTGGAGGCCCTGCCGGGGACCGACGTGACCCGGCCCACCCTTTCGCAGGTAAAGGAGGCGATGTTCAGCATCGTCCAGTTCGACCTGCCCGGCGCACGGGTGCTGGACCTGTATGCGGGCAGCGGCCAGCTTGGCATTGAAGCACTGAGCCGCGGCGCGGCGCGCTGCGTGTTTCTGGACGAGAACCGCGAGGCGGTGAACATCATCATGCGCAACTGCAAGGCCTGCGGCGTGTTCGACCGCAGCCGCGTCAATATCGGCGAGGCTGCGCGGTATCTTTCCGCCTGCCGCGAGCAGTTCGACATCGTACTGCTGGACCCGCCCTTCCGCAATGGTACACTGGAAAAGATCCTGCCTGCGGTGGATAAATGCACCGCGCCCGGCGGCATCGTGCTGTGCGAGAGCGAGACCGGCATCGTGCTGCCGGCCGAGGCTGGCGGCCTGACCCTGAAAAAACAGTACAAGTACGGCAGGGTGCTGCTGTGGAAATACACAAAGCCCATGCAGAACACAGACCCTGCCGAGAACGAACCGAAGGGAGAAGCACTATGAACGTGAACGAACTTTTGGATACCATTGAGGATGCACTGGAGGAAGGTGCCAATGTGCCCCTTTCCGGCGGCAAAAAGATCGTGGATGTGGAGCAGATCCGGGATTATCTGGACGAGATCCGCGCAAACCTGCCCGGCGAGCTGCGGCAGGCCCAGCAGATCGTGAACGACCGCGCTCAGATCGTGGAGACGGCCAACGCACAGGCGCAGGCCATTGTGAAAAGGCTGAGGAGCGGGCGCGCATTCTGGTGAGTGAAGCGAGATCGTGAAGGCTGCACAGCAGCGCGCCGGGGAAATCACCACTGCAGCCAGAACGAGGCCCGCACCCTGCGCCAGACCGTGACCGACTATTGCGACAACATGCTCAAGAACACCGAGGAAACAATGGTGGAAAATGCGGCACAGGTAAAGAACGTGCGCGCAAATCTGCGCCAGAACGCCAAGAAAAACGGCTGAAGACAGCCTTTTTCACACACAAATTACACATACGGCAAAAACCAAAGTTCCTGCAGGCAGAAATGACGGCCGACAGGGACTTTTTTTGTTGCATTTTGCGGCAAAAACGGGAGCACAAACCCTTGCAATCAGGGGCCTGATTTGTTAAAATAAAACTGTGTCATCGGGTAAAAGTGTGCGCTGTGTGCACAGTGCCCGGAACACGGAAAGCTTATGAACTGAGAAAGGAGGCCGCAGCGATGGAACTTGAAACACAAGCAGCCTTTGACCCGGCCTCGTTTGAGCATATCCCCGTTCTGCTGAACGAGTGTCTGGAGGGTCTTTCCATTGATCCGGCCGGTACCTACCTTGACGGCACCGCAGGCGGCGCGGGACATTCCCGCCAGATCGCCTTGCGGCTGGACGCAGAAAAGGGCGGCAGGCTGATCTCGCTGGATCAGGACCCGGACGCGGTGCAGACCGCGCGTGCCCGCCTTGCGGGCCTGCCTGCCACGGTGGTGCAGATCAACTTCCGCTATGCCGGACAAGCTCTGGAAAGCCTTGGCATCGACAAGGTCAACGGCGCGCTGCTGGATCTGGGCGTTTCCAGCCATCAGCTGGACGATGCGGCCCGCGGCTTTTCCTACCGTGCGGATGCACCGCTGGACATGCGGATGAGCCAGCAGGGCGAAACGGCAGCGGACCTTGTGAACACCGAGAGCCGCGAAGAGCTGGCACGCATTCTGCGGGATTACGGCGAAGAACCTTTCGCATGGCAGATCGCGGGCAGGATCGTGGAGGCAAGGGAGAATTCTCCCATCGAAACGACCCTGCAGCTGGCAGACATCGTGGCCAGCACCATGCCCCCGGCGGAACGCCGCAAAAACAAGAACCCTTCCCGCCGCACCTTTCAGGCGCTGCGCATTGCAGTGAACCATGAACTGGATGCGCTGGAAGAAGGCTTGGATACTATTTTTGATCACCTTGCGCCGGGCGGCCGGCTGTGCGTGATCACCTTCCACTCGCTGGAGGACCGGCTGGTGAAGAACAAATTTCGCCGCTGGTCCACCGCGTGCACCTGCCCGCCGGAGTTTCCGGTGTGCGTATGCGGCGGCAAAGCCAAAGCGAAGCTGATCACCCGCAAACCCATTGAAGCAAACAGTCAGGAATTGGAAGAGAACCGGCGCAGCCGGTCCGCCCACCTGAGAGTTTTGGAAAAATGCTGAACGGCTGGAGCCGTTGTGTGAGGAGGAGAGCAAACCATGGGTCAGGCAGCATATGATTATAACGCGGTACGCCGCAGAAAAGCCCCGCAGACACAGCGCAAGGCAGATCTGCGGGTAGCAAAGGGCGGCAAGCGTCGCTTTCGCCGCTGCAGGCAGCGGTGCACAACGCCATGCATCTGGTAGCAGCAGCACTGCTGGTGGGGTTTGCCATCAGCCTGCTGTGGAGCGAGTCCAAGCTGGTGGAGCTGAACGACCAGATTCAGGACGCAAAGGCTCAGCTGGTCAGTGAGCAGAGCCAGTATACTTACTATAACAGCACCCTGAACAGCAAGACCAACATCACCAGCGTGGAAGAGACGGCCGGCAGGCTGGGCCTGATGAAAATTGATCAGAGCCAGATCACCTACATCCGTTTGGGCGAGAGCGACACGCTGGAGCGCACCCAGTCCGCTGTGCGGCAGTGGACCGACTTTATCTACAACGGTGCCGTGAACATTCTTGGCACTGTAAAGTGAACCAAATACGGGAAAGCGTGCGGCAGCGCACGCTTTTTCGGTTTATACACCCTGTTTGCAGGACAGTTCCAAATTTGACAAAAGCGCGGCAGAAGGCGGCAAATGCCCGCTGCCGCAGGAGCATACCATGTGGAAATTCTTCCGAAAATTCATCAAAAAAATAAAAGGCCCCTGGCCGGAAACCAGCACCGGTGCCCGCATGAACCCCAGAACCAGTCTGATCTGCGGCGGTCTGGCCCTTGTGGTCATGGGCCTTGCTGCGGCCCGTGTGACCTACAGCCTGTATGATATCCAGATCAAAAACGGTGACACCTACCGCCAGCTGGCCGCAAAGCAGCAGCTACTGGATACCACCATCAAGGCCACCCGCGGCGAGATCTACGATACCTCCGGCATCACGCTGGCCTCCACCAGCGTGGTGTGGACCATCTGGGCCGACCCGGACAACAGCAAAATCTTATATACCACCACCGGCAAGGATGAGGAGGCGGTGCGCACGCTGGACACGGCCATGTGCGCCGAGGTCAGCCGGGAACTGACCCTGCGCCTGCTTTCCGGCGACGGCGAAAGTCTGGACGCGGTGGACACTTCCTCGGAAGCGTACCAGACCCAGTACCAGAAGGTTTACGATGCACTTTCCAAGACGGACACCAAGTATCAGGTGCTGGCCACCAAGGTGAACAACGCTGTCAAGCTGTCCATCGAATCCTACGTTTCCCAGTTCAACAAGGCACACAAGCGTGCCACTGAGACCTCCCGCAAGGCAACATCTCGGTCGGCAGCGAGAAGAGCTTCCAGCGCAATTACCCCTACGGAGCGTTTGCAGCGGCAGTGCTGGCTTTACCGATGCGGACGGCATTGGTACTTACGGTCTGGAAAAATCCTATCAGTCCACGCTGGCCGGTGTGGATGGCCGCACCATTACCCAGCGCAATGCCTACGGCAACGCCATTGCGGACGAGAATGCCACCACCTTTGCAGCCAAGGATGGCTCCAATCTGGTGCTTTCGCTGGATGTGAATGTGCAGGAGATCGTGGAACGGTATCTGAACGAAGCCATTGCAGCCAACACGGTGGAGAACCGCGGCTGCGCCATCGTGATGAACGTCAAGACCGGTGCCATCCTTGCCATGGCTTCCAAGCCGGATTTTGACCCCAACGACCCGCTGGACTACAGCGCAAATCTGGATTACCTCAACGAGCTGGTGCGCGCTGAGCCGGAGCTGTACGGCATCTACAAAAAGGATGAGAACGGCAACCGCATTCTGGACGAGGAGGGCGATTACTCCGGCTACTTCCGCGATATCCAGTGGAAAACAAGGCCATCACCGAGTTGTACTACCCCGGCAGTGTGTTCAAGGTGATCACCTCGGCCATGGGCGTGGACTCCGGCCTTGCAAACATCAACACCACCTTTACCTGCGCCGGTGCTTACGGCGTGGCAAAGGAGACCTACCACTGCGCAGGCCACAAAGCCCACGGCACCATCACACTGGCCGAAGCTCTGCGCCAGAGCTGCAATATCTACTATATCCAGCTGGGTCAGCGCGTTGGCTCCCAGACCTTCTATAACTACTTCGATGCCTTTGGCTTTACCAGCCGCACCGGCGTGGACCTGCCCAGTGAGACGGGCTTCATGCAGTATTATAAGGCCAACCAGCTGGGCGAAGTGCAGCTGGCTTCCTCGGCCTTTGGTCAGGCAATGGCCATCACCCCGCTGCAGATGTGCACCGCTGTGGCCGCAGCGTCAACGGCGGCTATCTGGTCACGCCCCATGTGGTGGATAAGATCACCGATGCAAATGGCAACGTGATCGAGGAGATCGGTGCCAATGTGCGCCGTCAGGTCATCAGCGAGAGTACCAGCAATGTGATCCGCCAGTTCATGGAATATGAGGTGGGCAACGGCACCGGCGGCGGCAAGTATGCCTATGTGTCCGGCTACCGTATCGGCGGCAAGTCCGGCACTTCCGAACAGTTGAACATGGACCGCCGTGCCGACGGCGACTACAAGAAGGTGGCATCCTTTGCCGCTGTCCTGCCCGCCGACGACCCGGAGATCATCGTCTATGTGATGCTGGATGACCCCAACAACGCCAGAACGGACTACTCGTCCCTGCTGGCAGCGCCCGTTGTGGGCAACATCATCAGCGAGATCGCACCCTACCTTGGCATTGCCGCCGACGGCGAGGATCGCAGCCAGACTGTGGTCACTGTGCCGAATCTGGTGGGCACCGAGTGGAGCAGTGCGCAGGTGCAGCTGAACATCAAGGGCCTCAGGCATCAGCTGGCCGAAAGCACCACCAGTCAGGCGGCAGCAGCTGTCACCTACCAGTATCCGCACGCGGGTGCAAAGGTGGCCTACGGCACCACCGTGTACCTGTATACCGATACCTATGAGGGCAGCCATACCGATGTGCCGGATGTGACCGGCAAGAGCGCGGACTTTGCCCGCCAGATGCTGTCTGCCGCCGGATTGAACTGTGTGGTGGAGGGCAATGCGAACGGCACCGTGCAGGCCCAGAGTGCAGACCCCGGTTCCAGTGTGCAGCGCGGCACCATCGTGACCATTACCTGTGGATAAGAGAGAGTATCCTGTGATCCTGAATAAACAGAGAGGGGACATGAACAATGGAAAAAATTTCTGCAAGCAAGCTTCTGGCAGGGCTGGTGCCCGCAGACTTCATCCGGGAAGAGGTGCAGGTGGAACTGGTGACCACCGACAGCCGCGAGGTGCGGCCCGGCTGCATTTTTGTAGCGTTCCCGGGTGAAAAATTTGACGGCCACGATTTTGCGGCCAAAGCACTGGAGAACGGTGCTGTTTATGTGGTGGTGAACCACCCGGTGGAGGGCGTGCCTGCGGAAAAGGCCATCCTCTGCCCGGACAGCTACCACGCCATGATGGTGATGGGCGCGAACTACCGCAGCCAGTATCACCCCAAGATGGTGGGTGTGACCGGCAGCGTGGGCAAGACCACCACCAAGCAGATGACCTACGCCGCCCTTGCAGGCTTTGGCGAGACCATCAAGACCGAGGGCAACCAGAACAATGAACTGGGCATGCCCCGCACCCTGATGCGGCTGGAAAGCAGCACTGAGTATGCCGTGATCGAGATGGGCATGAGCCATGCGGGCGAGATCGACCGTCTGGCCCGGGCCGCACGCCCGGATGTGGGCATCATTACCTGCATCGGTGTGTCCCACATCGGCAATCTGGGTAGTCAGGAGAACATCTGCAAGGCAAAGCTGGAGATCTGCAACGGCCTGCCGGAGGGTGCACCGCTGGTGCTGAACTATGATGATAAGTTCCTGCGCGCCGCAAAGCTGCCCGCCCACGTGAAGCCGGTATGGTTCAGTCTGGCAGATGAGAACGCTGATGTGTGTGCACTGTCCATCCGGCAGGAAGAGGACGGCATGAGCTTTGTGCTGGAAGATCAGGAAGAGGGCACCTTTGTGGTCAAGATCCCGGCCATGGGCAAGCACAATGTGGCAAACGCTCTGGCTGCCTACTGCGCCGCCACCCGCTTGGGCTGCGACCGCGCGGTGTCATCAAGGGCTTTCCAATTTTGAGCAGACCGGCCGCCGCCAGAAGGTGGTGCACAGCAAGGGCGTTACCGTCATTGAGGATTGCTACAATGCCAACCCCGACAGCATGAAGGCCGCGCTTGCCATGTTCAAGGAATTCCCCTGCAAGCGCCGCTTTGCCCTGCTGGGCGATATGCTGGAGCTGGGCGAGCTGTCCCGCGAAGCCCACGAGGAGCTGGGCCGTCTGGCTGCGGAGAGTGATCTGTACTGCCTTGTGACCTACGGCGAAAACGCAAAGCGCACGGCTGTGGTGGCTGCGGCCAAGGGGGTCAAGACCCTCCATGCCAACAACTACCGCGAGGCAGCGGATGCTCTGCTGAACCGGATAGAGCCGGGCGATGCCCTGCTGGTGAAGGCAAGCCGCGGCATGGCGCTGGAAAAAGTGCTGGAAATTTTCTACGCAGAGCAGAAAGATGCCGAAGAATAACCCTTTGGCATGAATTTGGAGATTGAAAATGATTCGTTTCGCCTTGGTCGTCGCGTCGGTGCTGGGTTTTGTGCTGACTGCGGCGCTCGGCAATATGATGGTGCCGCTGCTGCGGGAGCTGCAGCGTGCGGCACGCGGTACACAGCCGGACAGCGATGCCCCGGACAGCCCGGTGCCTACCATGGGCGGGCTGTGCCTGACTGGTGGGCACCTTGCCGCTGTGGGCGTGGCTGGCTCGGCCGGCATGTGCTGCACAGCCTCCTGCTTGCAGCGACCGCAG
>ENA-OQJX01000897-OQJX01000897.1-human-gut-metagenome-genome-assembly--contig:-NODE-897-length-10286-cov-1.174820_pt1 | contig 10286 bp, 15 predicted proteins | sample MGYA00242615_ERZ504782 | MGnify/ENA primary metagenome ERZ504782 (study PRJEB26092, sample SAMD00036354) | human gut metagenome | host: Homo sapiens | study: EMG produced TPA metagenomics assembly of... | reverse complement strand
CCGGCCGCACTGAGCAAAGCCCGGCGAGGAGCTCACCGCCCTGCTGGCCGCCAGCGGCCGCCCTGCGGATGCGCGTGGAGCCCAAATTCACCTGCAAGCTGTGTCAGGATACCGGCAGCGTGGCAGGGCCGCACCTGCACCTGCGTTCATAAGCTGATGCAGGGTCTGCGGCGGGAGGAGATCGAGGCGCTGTCCAGCCTGTCCATTTCCAGTTTTGACACCATGGAGCTGCGGTACTACCCCAACACCATGGACGAGAAGCTGGGTGAGCCTGTCCGCACCTACATGGGCGGCCTGCTGGAGGATCTGCGCAGCTACGCTGAGGAATTCGACCACAACAGCGAGAGCCTGATGCTTTTCGGCAACGCGGGGCTGGGCAAGACCCACGCCGCCCTTGCCATTGCGGGCATCGTGCTGCAAAAGGATTTCGACGTGATCTACGTTTCCAGCCCAGACTTCTTCGGCAAGCTGGAAAACGCCCGCTTCGACTCCTCCGAGGATGCCGAGACCCTGCTGCGCACCGCCTCTGCTGCCGACCTGCTGATTCTGGACGATCTGGGCACCGAATTCGTCACCCCCTACTTCATCACCACTTTTTACAGCCTGCTGAACAACCGCCCTGGGAGCCGGTCTGGCCCACCATCGTCACCACCAACATTGCGGATGGCTCCTGCTGGAAAAGCGATACACCGAAAAGATCTCCAGCCGCCTTTCCTCCTTTGTCCCCTGCCTGTTTGCGGGCGAGGACATCCGGAGCCTGAAAGCGGCGGAGTAAGACAAGGAGGTTTCCCCCTATGAGCTTTGAGCGCACCACGCCCTGCGGCGTGATCTCCGGCACGGCCTGCCAGTGGCCGGGCATCACCGCTTACAAGGGCATCCGCTACGCCACCGCCGGGCGGTGGGAGTCCCCCATCCCCGTCACCCACTGGGACGGTGTCTACGATGCCACCCGGTACGGTGCCTGCTGCTACCAGCCCCGCGCCTTCCTATGACGAAGCCGCCGCACCCGGAAAAGCCTTCTACTACAACGAGTTCCGTAAGGGCGAAACGTATACTTACAGCGAGGACTGCCTGTTCCTGAACATCTGGCCCCTGCCGATGCAGCTCTCGGGGACAGACTGCCGGTCATCTTCTACATTCACGCGGCGGTTTTACCGGCGGCTGCGGCCACGAGAAACACTTCGACGGCCCCGTCTGGCCCACCAAAGGCTGCGTGGCTGTGACCATCAACTACCGGCTCGGCCCCATGGGCTTTGTCTGCCTGCCCGAGCTGGCTGATGAGGCCGGGTCCACCGGCAACTACGCCTTTCTGGATCAGCTGGCGGCCCTGCAGTGGGTGCGCGCAACATCGCTGCCTTTGGCGGTGATGCCAACAACATCACCATCATGGGCCAGAGCGCCGGTGCCATGAGCGTCCAGCAGCTCGTCCTCTCCCCCATTACCACGGGGGCTGTTCTCCAAGGCCGTGATGAGCAGCGGCGGCGGCGTGAGCCAGATGCTGACGGCCAAGCCTGCCGCGGCCCACTACCCGTTCTGGAAGCAGGTCATGGAGACCGCCGGGTGCAGCACGCTGGCCGAGTTCCGTGCCCTCGCCCCCGCCCAGCTGTTTGCAGCCTGGGATGCCGTCCGCACCCAGCCCCAGTTCAAGGGCCTGGGCTGTGAGCCTGTGGTGGATGGCCGTTTCCAGGTCAAGTCCGGCCCCGAGACGCTGGCTGCCGACGAACAGCACCATATCCCTTACCTCATCGGCTTCACCAGCGAGGATATCGTTCCGCCCTACCTCTACCAGATGGCCCAGGACTGGTGCGCCCGGAACGCCGACAGCTATGGCTGGTTCTTCGACCGCCAGCTCCCCGGTGATGACCGTGGTGCCTGGCATTCCAGCGACCTGTGGTACTGGTTCGGCACGCTGGCTCACTGCTGGCGGCCCTTCACTGAGAAGGACACCGCCCTCAGCGCTCAGATGGTGGATTACCTGACCAACTTGCCAAGACCGGCGACCCCAACGGCGCCAGACCTGCCCCAGTGGCAGACCCGTTACCGCTCAGCAGACTGATTTCCTCCGTCTGGGTGAGGAACCCACCACATGGGCAGCATAGATGTCCAGAAGCTCCTCTCGGACAATGCAGAACGTCCCCGCCGTAGGGGAATAAGCCCCCGCCCGAATCACTTTGCACCCCAGAAAAACACGATCCCCCGCTGCAGACGTGCCAGAACACGTTTTGCAGCGGGGGATATTTCTTATTTGACTTATGCGCCGTGGGCGTTTGCGCTCCGGGGCGGGTTGACACGCCGGAACTTCAATGCACGTTCCGGGGTCGTTTCCGGGCAGTCCTCATCAAAAGTAATGGGCATTTTCCTGGCCCGTTCCAGCTCTGCCAGCTCTTCTTTTGTGAAAGCCAGCTCTTTCTGCATCTCTGCGGACAATTTATTCACATTTACCATAATAGAGCCCCTCTCAAAATTCGTTGCCAGTCTTGCTGAGATCAGCCGTGTCACATCCGTTTTTCTCCGTTTTCTTCTACACGGATGCGCTCTGTATACACCACAAACAGGATCTCGTTTACCTTGCCGATCAGTGTATTTCCCTCAGTACAGTAAACTTTACCTGCGGAAGTATCACCGATCGTATCATAACGCGGCTCCTCATCGCTGTGTGTGTCATCATAAAACTCAATGCGGTCATAGTCAAAGAACACACGAGCCGCACTTTTAAAGGAAAGACCATGCTTGCGGATATTGATCTGGTTCTTTTGTTCGTCATACTCAAAGGCCATTCCACCCATCGTAAAACTCACCAGTCGGTTCTCCAATATCGTACACACTCTCTTTCCATGGTATTCTTTTCTTTATCTTACCATAGCTTCGTCATTTTTGCAAGCATTCTTCCTCAAATAATACCCAATGCCGATGCATCTGCCAGTGCCCAGCCGATGGGCACACTGAGCCAGATGCCGGTAACACCCAGCGGCGTGGCAGAAAGCAGATAGGCCAGCGCCACACGGGTGCCAAGGGAGGCAATGGTCAGGAGGACCGACATCCCCGGCTGGTTGACCGCCCGGTAATAGCCGTAGAGCAGAAAGAGTACGCCAATGCCGATGTAGCACGCGCCCTCGATGCGGAGGTATTGCACGCCCGCCGCGATGATCTCGGTCTGTGCCGGGTCGATGAAAATCCCCATAAGCGGGGCGGCAAAGGCGCAGACCAGCACGCTGATGACGATGCAGAACACCGCGCTTGTCAGCCCGGCACTGCGGATCCCTTTTTTGATGCGGTCCGGCCGGTTGGCTCCGTAGTTCTGGGCCACATAGGTCGAGAAGGCGTTGCCAAAATCCTGCACCGGCATATAGGCAAAGGAATCGATCTTCACGCTGCCGCAAAAGCCGCCATGATGACCGTGCCGAAGCTGTTGACCAGACCCTGCACCATCAGGATGCCAAAATTCATAATGGACTGCTGAACGCTGGTCATCACCGAAAGATTCAGGATATTGGCAAGGTTCTTCCGGTCCCACCTGCAGTCTGTCCGTTTCGGGCAGAGCTGCGGGAACTTTTTCAGGGTGTACAAGCCGATGCCCACCCCGGACACATACTGGGAAAAGACAGTTGCCACGGCGGCACCCTTCAACGGCCCCAGCCAAGCACAAGGACACAGACCAGATCCAGGATCACGTTCAGGATGGCCGACACGGCCAGAAACGCCAGCGGCACCACGGAATTGCCGATGGCCCGCAGAAGGTTTGCGAAATAGTTATACAAAAGGTGGCCGCAATGCCAGAAAGATGATGAGCAGGTAGTCCTTCATCAGCGGACAAAGCTCTGCGGGCACCCGCAGCAGCCACAGGATGCCGTTCAGCCCCAGATAGACCAGCAGGTTGACGCACCAGGGCGATAGCCCGCAATGAGCAGGAAAGACTGGAACACGCTCTGCCGCATCTTCTCGGTCTCGCCGCTGCCATACTGCATGGACACAGCCGCGCCGCTGCCCATGCACAGGCCCAGCAGGATCGAGGTCAGGAAGGTCATCAGGGTATAGGAGGAGCCCACCGCCGCCAGCGCATCCGCGCCGAGGAAGCGGCCCACCACCCAGGTGTCGGCAATGTTGTACATCTGCTGCAGCAGGTTGCCGAACATCAGCGGCAGGGCAAACAGCAGGATATTCTTTGTAATGGGGCCTTGGGTCAGACTGTGCTGCATGGGGATCATTTCCTCCGATTCCTATCTCAGACATTTCAGCAGAATTTTGCGCGGTATTCCTTGGGTGTGCAGTGCTTGATCTCCCGAAAAGTCTTGATGAAGTAGCTGCCATCTGCAAAGCCGCACTCCATCCCGATCTCGCCCGTCTTGAGCCGGGTGGAACGGAGCAGCTCGGCGGCCTTTTCCACCCGGAACTGCTTGACATACTGGATGGGCGTGATGCCCAGCATCTGCCGGAAGCTGCGCAGGCAGGCGCTCTCGCTCAGGGCCACGCTGGCCGCGATGCGTTCCACGGTCAGCTCCTCGGCGTAGTGCTCCTCTACAAAGCGGAGCATCTGCTTCATCCGCTCGGCGGCAATCTGCTCCTGCTGTGAGACCTTGGTCTTGCCGCCCACGCACTGGGTGCTCAGCAGCCGCAGTGCCGCAGAGAGATAATAACGCACCCGGTTCTCGTAATCAAAGGCTCCACGGCAACCGCCTGCCAGGCTTCCCGCAGGCAGGTCAGCACCTGCGCCTGCCAGGCACGGCTCCATCCAGCAGAAAAAACGCGGGAGCATCCGGCTGGAGCATGGGCCGGATGAGCTTCTGCCAGAAGATGGTGTCCATTCCGCCCACCAGCGGGGGTGGAACACGCCCGAGTGAAGCAGGGCCTCCCCTTTTTCCGCCTGCTCCACCGCGTGGAGGATGCCGGAGTTCAGGAACACGCCCTGATTCGTCTGCAGGGTCACCCGGGTCTTGTTCACGTCCACCGTCAGGGGGCCCTTCATGGCCAGTATGTACTCAAACTCCTCGTGCCAGTGCCAGGCCACCGAATAGCTTTTCAGGTTCTCCGCGTAGCAGGCAATGGGAAACAGGGCGCTGCCATGCTGGACCAGTTCCCGCCCCTCGCATCGGCCATAACATCCTGCTGGCAGGTCAGCCCGGTAACGATATTGGCACCAGTGACACAGCTCGTCTGAAACGCCATATTGAACAATTCCTTTCCGCAATACTTTGAATATTTTTTGTCAAAGCCGATTTTGTTGTACAAATCGGGTGTTTTTATTCTATCTATCGTGCCAGTTTCGTGGTATTATTTCATCAGAACCAGCAAGCACAGTATAACACCGCAGGGGGCGGAAAACAACCCCCGGCACGGCTTGATCCGGTTCCCGAGAAGCGTCCCGCTTGGGCAGCCTGGCCCGAGGGACTCTTCCAGAATAAAACATTTCTTTGTGGGAGGTATTTTTATGCTTCGCATCCAGTATCTTGATAAAGACCGTTTCATGCAGCAGGTAGCCGCCAGCCGCGGCAGTGTGCTCCTGCACTTGGACAATGGCGAGACCTGCGACCTGAAAAAGGACAACGCTGCCACCGAGCTGTTCCAGATGATGGACGCTCCCTCCAAGGGCTTTGACATCTCTGTCACCGACCCCGCTGATGTCTCCGGCTTCCTGCACTACATGCTTGAGGCCGGCCGCAGAGATCGCGTCGCCTGCTGACCCTTCGACATTCTCCTTTTTTCGCATATTACAGCAATGTAAAACGCCGCTCCGGGGTCAGAAGCCGGAACGGGCGTTTTACGTTTGTTCTGTTACAGGATGCACCGGCTGACTGGCCCGTGCCACCGCCAGCAGCTCACTCCTGCCCGATGAAGCCGAACTTTGCCTCGTGCTCATCCGCAAAGCAGACCGTCAGCTCTGAGGTCTGCAGCGGGTCACCAAAGCCTGCCGTCTTGATGCCGTAATGCAGGATCTTGCGGTAGGGCAGCACAAAGATCTCCTGCCGGGTGCCGGTCATCCCCTGCATATCCACCATAAAAATGCGGTGGGTGGTGAACACAGCCTGATCGCGCACGGTCTTGTAAGCGCCCACGATCTGCTCACCGTCCAGCAGCAGCTCCTGCACATTTTTGCAGATCTCCTTTTCCTTGATGCGGATGAGGTTCTGCATCGGCTTGTCCCGAAATTCCATAACACACTCCCCTTTCGGCTTGTCCGGATGTTTGGTCAGCCCCATTGTAGCATCTCAGGCGGCGGTTGACAAGCCTTTGCGCTCCCTCTCGCCTTTTTGTTCCGGATGTGCTATACTGGGCAGGAACATCACAATCACCCGCGAAATGAGGTTTTGACCCATGGAAATCATCATCCATCAGGCAATTTTGCATGTGCTGGACACCACGCTGGACGCGCCGGTGCTCAGCGGCGGCGGCATGGAGCTGACTGCCGAAAAGACCGCCTACTTACAGTATCATATCGAAAAGCTGCTGGCCAGCGATGAGATCCGCCAGTGCCGCCCCCTGCCGGACTCGGCATTCCGGTATGAGCTGGAACAGAACAAGGACTTTATCGACCTGTCCTGCCGCATTGCGGGGGTGCTGTTCGATTACATGCACGCCCACACCACCATCCCCGGGGCGGACCTGGCCGTGGTGGATTTCACCCGGGACGGCGCACCCTGCTGGGCATCCTCAAGCTGAACTATAAAACGGCTACACCCACTACACCGAGACCGTGGAGGGTGCCCCGGTCAACTCCATCATCCAGCAACGGGCCTGCCTGCCCACCCAGAGCGGCAAGGTGGAGGAGGGTGCGCTTGTCAACCTGACAGACTACTCCATGCGTCTGCTGGAAAAGAAATACGACATCGACGGCCACAAGGAGTTCTACCTCTCCTCTGTTGTGTTCCAGTACACCCAGGCCGAGCCCGAGAAAAAGAAGCTGCAGGCCATTCAGGAGGCCGCCGCACAGGCTGTGAAGGATGCCTATGAGGATGAACCCCATGCCGACGCGCAGGTGGCCATGCTCATTGCCAACCAGGCTGCCGACAACGACAATCAGGTATCGGTGGAGCAGGTGCGCCAGCAGCTGGCCGAGGAATACCCGCTGGCCGCTGTGCCCTTTGATGACTATGTGGAGAAGAGCGAGGTGCTGGAAGAGGCCGCTGCTCCTGTCACCGTGACCCCTGCCCGCATCCGCCGGATGGAGAGCCGGAGCATCCGCACCGCCAACGGCATCGAGGTCAAGATTCCCACCGAGCTGCTGAACTCCGATTCCGAGCTGGAGTTCCTCCATGATCCGGACGGCAGCGTTTCCCTGCTCATCAAAAATGTGATCCTGTAAGCCGCCGCAGATGGAGCTGGCTCAAGGCCGAGGGGCGGCAGATGCTCTCCTCGCTGCTGGTGCTCACTGCTCTGATGTAACAGATTACCAAAACAGCCTCAGCCCTTGGAGATCGGGCTGAGGCTGTTTTTTCGTCCGTATTATCAGCGGTTTTTGCGCTTGTTCCGGTACATATCCCGGTCGGCAGCATGGTAGACTGCGATATAATCAAAGGGGCCTTCTGTCACGGTGTGGTATCCAAAGGCAACATCCAGCTTGAGGCGGTCGTCGCTCTGGCGGGCCAGCTCCCCGTGCAGCCTCTCGATCAGCTGTTCGGCCTCTTCTGCAGAGAAGTGGTTGCAGGCAATGAGGAATTCATCGCCGCCCATCCCGCAGGGCCACGCTTTCCGGCGGCACGGTTTTCCCGGATCACCCGGCCCACCCGCTTGAGCAGCAGTCGCCGTACTCGTGGCCGTAGGCATCATTCACACGCTTCAGGTAGTTACAGTCGCCCATAATGATCGTGATGGGCATGATGGCTCCCTTCAGCTGCTCTGCACCCTTTACCTTCAGGTAGTTGCGGTTATACAGACCGGTCAGGTCATCGTGGACGGCCCAGTTCTCGGCCTGTTTTTCCAGCCGCACCCGCTCCGTGATATCACCAATAAGCCCCACGATGCCGATGATCTTTCCCTCCAGCACAACGGGGTTCTTTTTGATCTGATAGTATGCCGTCCCATCCTTCCGGGGCACCTCGGTGATAAAGCTGGTTCCCTTGCCGGTGGCAAGCACCTTCTGGTCCTGCTCATAATAAAAGCGGGCCTGTTCCTCGCTGCTCCAGATCTCCAGATCTGTCTTGCCCAGCACATCCTCTTCCTGCCCTTCTCCGTAGGGGAAGAAAGTCCTAACGTCCGAAATAAAAAGATAACGGCATTCTGTATCCTTGAAAAAGAGGTTCGCCGGTGTACTGCGCAGAAAGGTCATCACTTCTTCATAGCCGAGCGCATCGATCCACTGCATCCTGTGGCCCCTCCTTTCCATTTCTCTTTTTTATTATTTTACCATATTTTATTATACGAGCGATTCACCTGTTTTGCAAGTGTTAATTGTGCTCCCTCGACGATCCGGAAGCGGACGACTCCACCCCCGGTGCAGACAGAAAGGCCGCTGACCCATCTCAGGTCAGCGGCCTTTCTGTCTGCGCTTATTCGGCTGCGTTCAGCTGCGCCTTGTGGTATTGCAGGGTGTACAGCTGGTAGTAGCGGCCATGCCGGGCCAGCAGCTGCTGGTGGGTGCCCTGCTCCAGAATTTTACCGTGGGACAGCACGATGATGTTGTCCGCATGCTGGATGGTGGACAGCCGGTGGGCCACTATGAGCATGGTGCCCACGGTACGCATCTTTTCCAACGAATCCTGAATGAGCAGCTCCGTCTCGGTGTCGATGTTGGCGGTAGCTTCATCCAGGATCATCACGCTGGGCTTGTGGATGATGGTGCGGGCGAAGCTGAGCAGCTGCCGCTGTCCGGCGGAGAAGTTGTTGCCACGCTCACGCACCTCTTCGTCCAGCCCGTGGTCCAGCTTGTTGATGAACTTGTCGGCGTTGACGTAGCGGCACACCTCCATGATCTCGCTGTCGGGGATACCCTCTTCCCGCAGAACGATGTTGGAACGGATGGTACCCGAGAACAGGGAACACATCCTGCAGCATCTGGCCGAAGTGCCTGCGCAGGGAGGAGATCTTGATCTTGCGGATGTCGATGCCGTCGATCAGGATCTGGCCCTTCTGGAACTCGTAGTTCCGGCAGATCAGGGAGAGGATGGTGCTCTTGCCGGAGCCGGTGGAACCCACAAAGGCCACGGTCTGGCGGGCATCCACATGGAAGGAAACGCCCTGCAGCACCCACTCGCCGGGAATGTAGCTGAACCACACGTCCCGGAACTCGATCTCGCCCTTCACCTCGTCCAGCTCAATGGCATCGGGGCATCCTGCATCCTGGGCTGGATGTCCATGATGGAGAACACCTTTTCTGCCGATGCCAGCGCCGACTGCAGCCAGGTTGAACTGCTCGGCAGGTTCTGGATGGGGGTAAGAACTTGGAGATGTACATATAAAAGGTGACGATGGTGCCGCTGGAAATGGTCTGACCCAGAAAGCTGACGTTGTTCAGGTGACCCATGCCGCCCAGATAGAACAGGCACAGGATCGAGCTGACATAGAGCATATACACCAGCGGACGGAAGACGCCGAAGACGAGATCTGCTCCTGCGTGGCCTTGGCGAGGGTCTGGCTCTTCTGGCGGAACTCCTCCATCTTCTCGTCCTCGCGGCCAAGAGTCTGGGTTGACTTTGATGCCGGAGAGATTCTCGGAGAGGTAGGTGTTGATGTCGGTGGTCGCGTCCTTGACCTTGCGGTAAGCGCGGCGAGAGAACTTGCGGAAGATGACCGTGAAGATCACGATGAAGGGCACAAAGCAGAGCACCACCAACGTCAGCTCGTAGTTCAGGCAGAGCATGGCCACCAGAATGCCCAGAATGACAAAGCTGTTCTTGGTCAGCTGGACCAAGAGGTTGGTGAACATCATGGAGATGGCGTTGGTATCGTTGGTCACTCGGGTGACCAGCTTGCCCACCGGGATCTCGTTGAGCTGCTCGTGTGCCAAAGATTCAATGTGGCTGAACAGATCCTCGCGCAAATCGGAGATGATGCGCTGGCCCACCCGCTGCAAAATCACGGCCTGCAGATAGGTGCTGCCCATAGAGAACACCAGCACGCCTGCATACACTGACACGCCCAGGAAGAGGGCGCGGAGTTCAAACTCCCCGGCCACCAGCTCCTCGATGCGGCCCACGATGAGGGGTGAAATGATATCGTAGGCAATGGAGAAGAGCATCAGCACGCCCACGATGAGGAATTTGCTCAGGTAGGGCCGGGCATAGCGGGCAAGGCGGCGCATGATCTCGCCGTCCTCCATGTTGCGCTCAAAGCCCATGGCGGTCTTTTTGTCCTTG
>ENA-OQJX01000896-OQJX01000896.1-human-gut-metagenome-genome-assembly--contig:-NODE-896-length-10290-cov-1.243038_pt1 | contig 10290 bp, 18 predicted proteins | sample MGYA00242615_ERZ504782 | MGnify/ENA primary metagenome ERZ504782 (study PRJEB26092, sample SAMD00036354) | human gut metagenome | host: Homo sapiens | study: EMG produced TPA metagenomics assembly of... | reverse complement strand
CTTCTGCTTGGTTTGGATTTTGTACCATTTTTCTAAGAACAGGCAGGACAGTTTTCAAAGGCTGATTTTTTTGGTAGATCAGGTAATAAATCATTCCTGCAAGAACAAGGAAGAAAGACAGAAAGAAGAAAAAAGACCCAACGGCGAAAACTTTCCGTTCTCGGTAAAAATCCGCTTGTCGGTTCTGCGATACGTAAAATGGCTTCTAACTGGCCTCCTTTTTTGACTGGTAATGCGACGTATAAAAGATCCTCATTCAAAGTAGTACTTTTGCGCAAAGCGCTACCTAGGTTCCCACCATTCAATACAGCTTTTATTTCTGGACGAGAACTTCGCCGTTCATTCAATGTTTCATTATTTGTGTCAAATAAGATTTTTCCAGTAGCATCCATTAAAGTGATCCGTTCGTTCGACTGATGGACGAATTCTTCCAAAGCAGTTTTGTTTTGCGCTGCTTGGAGGTTTTCGACATCTAATTGCCGGATCAGTAGTTGTGCTTTTTTTGTCAGGTAGCTTTCTTGCTGTTCGACGATCTGTTGTTGGAAATAATGGGAGATCAATTGCCAACCACCAAAAAACAAACTAATTAAAAGAATAAGAAAGAAGAGACGCTCATAAATTTTTTTCCATTTCATCGTTTTGGTTCCTGAAACTTATAGCCAAATCCTCTAACAGTCACCAAGTACTTTGGATGTTTTGGATCTCGCTCGATTTTTTCTCGCAAATGACTAACGTGTACATCTACGATACGGCTTTGTCCTGCGAAGTCAAAATTCCAAATGCGGTCTAGCAATGTGTCGCGATCGATCACACGGTCTTTTCGTTTCATGAAATAAACGAGTAATTCAAATTCTTTCGGTGTGAGTTCAATCAGATGATCGTCTACGGTGACTTGATAATTGGTCAAATCAGCAGTGATTTGTCCAATCGATAGATATTCAGGCTCAGCTTCATCTTTTGATTGCTTACGAGGTTCGATCCGTCTGAATATGGCTTTCATACGGGCTAATACTTCACGTGGACTAAATGGTTTGGTCAAATAGTCATCTGCACCTATCTCCAGACCAATGATTCGATCCACCTGATCATCTTTAGCCGTCAGCATCAAAATCGGTGTTTCATTTTTTTCTTGACGCAGCCGCTGAGTGATCTCCATGCCATCCATCGTTGGAAGCATCACATCTAAAATGATGAAATCAAATGATTGTTCTAATGCTAATTCTAATCCTTCGCCTCCATCTGCGGCACTGGTTACCTTATAGCCTTCTTTTTCCAAATTGAACGTCAAGAGCGTCACAATAGAAGGTTCATCATCAACAACTAGTATTTTTTTCATTTCAAATCTCCTTTAAATTAGGTTCTATTCTGTTTATATTTTAGCATAGAATCAGTACAAGGGGCTATTTTACAGAAGAAATAAATGGTATAATAGGAAGGCACTTTGCTGAATAGAAAGGAAGAGCTGTCAATGATTGGAATCAGTGCATGTTTAGGCGGTCTGGCCTGTCGCTATGATGGACAGAAAAAAGAAGTACCAGAATTGATGGAACTAGTTGAAACTGGCGAAGCCGTCATGGTCTGTCCAGAAGTAATCGGCGGATTGTCAATTCCTAGAGATCCTGCTGAAATCATTGGTGGAAATGGGTTCGATGTGTGGAAAGATCAAGCAAAAGTATGGACGACAAGCGGCGAAGATGTAACGGAAGCGTACAAAAACGGCGCGATCAAAGCCTATCAAAAATTGCAGGAAAAGCACATTGATCTAGTCATCGTGAAGGAAAAAAGCCCTTCATGCGGGACCCATTCGATTTATGATGGAAGCTTTTCCGGAATAACAAAAAATGGCGCCGGAGTGGCCACTGCTTATTTTATTCAGCAAAAAATGACTGTGCTCTCTGATGAAGAATGGCTGAAAACTAGAGGTGAGCAGAATGGAAATCGAAAAGACCAATCGAATGAACGCGCTCTTTGAATTTTATTCGACCTTATTGACAGAAAAACAAATGAACTACATGGAGTTATATTATGCAGATGATTTTTCATTAGGTGAGATCGCGGAAGAATACGAAGTAAGTCGTCAAGCAGTATATGACAATATCAAGCGGACAAGCAAGATCTTGGAGGATTATGAAAAAAAACTCCATCTCTTCTCTGATTATATTGTCCGAGAACAGATATTGGAAAAGATGACCGCATATATTACAGATAAGTATCCGGAAGATAAAAAACTGCTTGAATATGTACAGCAAATTCAAGCAATCGAAGAATAAATAAAAGGAATGAAGAAAATATGGCATTTGAAAGCTTAACTGAACGTCTCCAGCAGGCGATGGGAAAACTAAGAAAAAAAGGGAAAGTATCAGAAGCTGACGTAAAAGAAATGATGCGGGAAATCCGCCTTGCCTTATTAGAAGCCGATGTTAACTTGCAAGTAGTCAAGAACTTTACTAAAGCGTACGCGAACGTGCGGTAGGGGCAGAAGTGCTGGAAAGTTTATCACCTGCACAACAAATCGTAAAAATCGTTGATGAAGAATTAACGATCACACTTGGTTCTGAAACAGCAGAGTTAAATAAATCACCAAAAATACCAACTGTTATCATGATGGCTGGTCTACAAGGGGCAGGTAAAACAACTTTTACCGGTAAATTAGCGAATTATTTAAAGAAAAATGAAAATGCTCGTCCGCTCCTAATCGCAGGGGACGTATATCGACCAGCGGCGATCGACCAATTGAAAGTATTAGGTCAACAGCTAGATGTTCCTGTATTTGACATGGGAACAGAAGTCAGCCCAGTAGAAATCGTTCGTCAAGGGATGGAGTTAGCAAGAGAAAAGAAAAATGACTATGTATTGATCGATACGGCAGGACGTCTGCACATCGATGAAACATTGATGGATGAGTTGAAACAAATCAAAGAATTGACGCAACCAAATGAGATCTTGCTAGTTGTCGATGCCATGACTGGTCAAGATGCCGTCAATGTAGCTGACAGCTTCAATCAGCAATTAGGAATTACTGGAGTCGTCATCACTAAACTTGATGGGGATACTCGAGGCGGGGCAGCCTATCGATCCGCTCAGTGACAGGCGCACCAATCAAATTCATCGGTTCTGGTGAAAAATTGACTGACTTAGAAGTATTCCACCCAGATCGTATGGCTAGCCGTATCCTTGGTATGGGGGGATATGCTGACACTGAATCGAAAAAGCGCAGCAAGACTATGATGAAGAAAAAAGCGGAAAGAACTTGCACAGAAGATGCGGGAAAACTCATTTGATTTCAATGACTTTATTGAACAACTCGAATCAAGTGATGGGGATGGCCCACTGGAAGATCTAATCAAAATGATCCCAGGAATGAATCAAGTCCCTGGAATCGAAAACGTCAAGGATAGATCCAAAAGACGTTGAACGCAAAAAAGCGATGGTTTATTCTATGACACCAGCAGAAAGAGCAAATCCTGATCTGTTGAATCCAAGCCGTCGTCGCCGAATTGCTGCCGGTTCTGGAAACAGTGTGTTGAAGTAAACCGAATGATCAAGCAATTCAAGGAATCAAGAAAAATGATGCAACAAATGTCCAAAGGGGATATGAACATCCCAGGTATGGACCAAATGTTTGGTTCAGGCGTCAAAGGAAAACTAGGCAAAATGGCGATGAATCGAATGATCAAGAAAAATAAGAAGAAAAAGAAAAAACGGAAATAAGATGAAAAAACAGCTTCGGTACAGACTGAAAATGTCTACTGCCGGAGCTTTTCTATCAGCAATTTTTATTCTTTACTGATACAATTACTCTAAACGAAGAGGTGGTACAAATGAGATGTCCGTGGAGTGAACAAACAGAAAGTATGCGGCAATATCATGATACTGTCTGGGGTGTTCCTGAATATGATGACCAAAAGCTGTTCCGAAAATTGATGCTAGACATCAATCAGGCAGGATTGAGTTGGCAGACGATTTTAAATAAAAGTGACGCATTCGATGAAGCATATGATCAATTCGATATCCAAAAAGTCGCAAATTATGGAGAAACAAAAATGAGCGAACTAATGGAAAACAAAGGAATTATTCGGAATCGCAGAAAAATCGACGCAGCTGTCCAAAATGCTAAAGCAGTCTTGAAGATTCAAGAAGAATTCGGCAGTTTTTCTGAGTATCTTTGGTCGTTTTCTAATGGAAAAATCGTTGATTCTTCTTATCATTCACAAGAAGAAGTCCGACAACAAGTCCTCTTTCAGATGAATTAGCAAAAGATCTAAAGAAAAGAGGATTTAAATTTATTGGCAGTACGACAATCTATGCTTTTTTAGAAGCAGTCGGGATCATCAATGATCACCTTGACAGTTGTTTCCGCAAAGAGGAGGTCGTACGTATCGGCAGAAAATAAAGAAAGGGCGAATAAAGCATGCGAAAAATCATATTTTATGGCGCTGTAAGTTTAGATGGTTATTTGGCAACGAAAACGGATGATCTTCAATGGCTTTTTGACACTCCGACAGGTGAGCAAACCACTTATGAAGCTTTTTATGAAACAATCGATACGACCATCATGGGCAGGAAAACTTATCAGGAAGCAAAAAAATATTTGGAAACCGAAGCAATTTATCCAGAGAAAAAGAATTTCGTTTTTTCAACCAATGCACAATTACAATTGCCAGATGCTGAGGCTGTACACGAAGAGCCTGTTGCTTTTCTAAAAAATCTACAAATGACAGAAGGAAAAGATATCTGGGTTGTGGGTGGCGGTCGATTGATCAAACCGTTAGTAGAACATCAAATGATTGATGAATGGTATATCCAGATTGCCCCTGTATTATTAGGGGACGGAATCCCTTTATTCCAAAAAGGAACCTACGAAGCACGTTTTGAATTGCTAGATACGACACGATTCGGTGAATTTATCGAATTACATTATGTACGAAAGTAGAAGCAAATAAAACAAAAGGCAACTATAAGCAGAAGTAATCTGCATATAGTTGCCTTTTTTATTATTGTTCTGATTTTATTCTGCTAATTTGTTAGAAAAATCTAGATACGCATCTAAAATCGTTTGGAAGAAACTTAATGTTCCTTCAACGATATTGCCGTTTTCATCAATTAGATTCGCAACGTTTCCGATATATGCTTCCGGTTGTTGCAAGGTTGGCACATTCAAAAAGACAAGTGATTGGCGTAGATGGTGGTTTGCGCCAAAGCCGCCGATCCCACCTGGTGATGCAGTAACGACTAAACCTGGTTTATGATCCCAAACACTGTGTCCATAAGGTCTTGAGCTACATCTAAAGCATTTTTCAATACTGCTGGCACAGAGCGGTTGTATTCAGGAGTAACGAAAACGACACCGTCTAATCCACTCACTTCCTCACGAAAACGAGTCCATTCAGCAGGAGCTTTTTCTGGGGTTTCAAGATCCTCATTGTAAAATGGCAGATCATCGAATTTTACAAATACACTTTCGTACCCTTCGGGAAGCAATTTCGCAAAAGCTTCTGCTACTTTTTTGTTGTAAGAATCTTTTCTTAAAACTACCAATAAAAAATCCAATTTTTTTTGTCATACGATTTTTCCTCCTTCAAACTATCTATAATAATCTTACAAAAAATAAGTAATTGGAGCAAATAAAAACACTTACTGGCAAAAGTTTCGTTTTAGTTGACAAATGATCGTGAAGTATCGTTAGTCTCCATTGCCAACCCTCTTAGAAAGTCTATATAATGAAGAAAAAGGAGGGATAAGATGGAAGAATTATCATTATCGAAAAATGTAGCAAATTTACGAAAGAAAAAAGGCGTGACTCAAGAAACTCTAGCCGAATTCATAGGTGTGACAAAAGCTTCTGTTTCCAAATGGGAAACAGGCCAAAGTATGCCTGATGTACTCATATTGCCTAAATTTAGCCAGTTTTTTTGATGTGTCTGTTGATGAACTGCTCGGCTATCATCCTCAATTGACGAAAGAGCAAATCAGACACTTTTATCAGCAGTGGACCATCGCTTTTTCTAAAGAGCCCTTTGAATATGTGATGGAGGACTGTAGAAAAGCGGTCAAACAATATTACTCATGTTATCCTTTTCTTTTACAAGTAGCCGTTTTGTGGTTGAATCATTTTATGCTAACAAAGGATCTGGAGGAACAACAAGCAATTCTGTCGGAAGCAGAAGCGTTATGTACGAAAATCGTTGAAGAATCAGCAGAATTATCTCTATGCAATAATGCTTCTTTGTTAAAAGTAGCGGTCATGCTCCAGTTAGGCAAACCAGAAGAAGCTTTATCTGAAATCGAAGAAAAAGCGGATCCTTATCGTTTTGCCCAGCAAAGCGACACCTTGCTTATCCAAGCGTACCGAGCCGCTGGTCAAACAAAAAAAGCGGTAAGCTATACTCAATTCAGCATGTTTTCTCATTTAATCAATCTCGTATCTTCAGCCACTCATTATCTATTGATCCAAATCATTCAATTACCGGTTATAGAAGAAACTGTCAATAGAATAGATGCTGTAATCCAAGCATTCAACCTGACGGCGATCCATCCCAACAGTTGTGCTCAATTTTCTTACGCTGCAGCCTGTGCTTATGCGAAACATGAAAAAGAAGAACAAGTAATAAAGTGCTTAAAACAGTTTGTGGATTTGACACTTATACTTTTAAGCGAGGAAGGCAGGATCCTTCATGGTGATAGGTATTTTGATGAGATAACTGAGATATTTGAAGGAGCAGATCTTGGGGTACAGCAAATAAGAGACACGAAAATCATCAGGGAAGGGGCATTTAAGATGCATTAGAAAATCCGAATTTTTCAAACAAATTGAAAGATACAAAAAATTGAAAAACTAAAAAACGATTGGCAGGCGAAGTAATATGGGCATCAAAGAATTTCTTCCGTTTTTAATTCCTTTAATCATTGTACAGTTTGGATTACTTATTTATGTACTTCATCATATCTTTACACATTCTGCATATAAATATGGAAATCGAATGATATGGATGATTATTGTTATTGTTGGTATGCAGTTTATCGGTCCTGTCCTTTATTTGATTTTTGGCAAGGAGGATGCGTAGTGGCTATCTTGATACTTGAAAAAGTCTACAAAGTCTTTTGGTACAAACAAATTGCTGGATGATTTATCTTTTTCTGTAGAAGAACAGACGATTTTTGGTTTCATCGGTAAAAACGGTGCTGGAAAAACGACAACTATGAAACTGATCTTAGGTCTTATCAAAAAAGACAGCGGAACGATCCGAGTGAACGGAAAAGAAGTAGAGTACGGACAAACAACGACCAATCAAGAAATCGGCTATTTAGCTGATGTACCGGTTTTTTATGATTATATGACCGCTTCCGAGTATTTGGTCTTTTGCGGCGAACTCACAGGAATGCCTAAACAGCGGATAAAGGAAAAAACCAATGAACTGTTGTCACTTGTCGGTCTGTCGAATGAAAAGAAGCGGATCAAAAAATTTTCCAGAGGGATGCGACAACGTTTAGGGATTGCTCAAGCCTTGTTGAACGAGCCCAAATTACTCATTTGCGATGAACCAACTTCTGCTCTTGATCCTGTTGGTCGAAAAGAAATCTTAGATATCTTATCCTCTGTGAAAGAGCAAACGACGATTTTATTTTCAACTCATATTTTATCTGACGTGGTGCGTATCTGTGACAAAGTTGCTTTTTTGGATAATGGAAAAATCGTGTTGTCTGGATCAGTAGACGAATTGAAAAAGCAAACAAATGCTAGTGGGTTTGAGATCGTATTTTTTTCCAAAAAAGAGCGCGAACAATTTGAAGAGATTTTACCTGGAGGGATGATCCAAAGTGAACTGCGTATAGCTTATCCACAAAAAAGTAAAGAAGAAATGCTTTTTGCTATGGATTTGCTAGCCAAATATCAATTGCCAGTCCAATCAGTCCAGATGGAAGAACCTACGCTAGAAAAACTCTTTTTGGAGGTCGTTCAATCATGAGACAACTCATTGCCTTCGCCAAAAAGGAGCTAAAGGAAAACTGGCGTACTGGAAAAATCATCACGCTAAGTGCGCTCACAGTGATTTTCGGTATAATGAATCCATTGCTAAGCTAAATTGACTCCTTATTTAGTGCAAGCTATGTCAACAACTCTGGCAGAGTCAGGGATTTCTGTTCAGAAAATCACAGTTGATGCAACGACTTCATGGACACAATTTTATAAAAATATTCCGATGCTGTTGATTTTCTTTCTTCTTTTATTCAGCGGGGTATTGACAAGCGAATACCAAAACGGAACAATCATCAACTTGCTGACAAAAGGATGAAGCGATGGAAGATATTTCTGTCGAAATGGATCATGGGTATACTATTTTGGAGTGTCAGCTATTGGTGCTGTTATAGTATTACGCTAGCATACACGATTTATTATTGGGACCAGTCGATTATCTCCCATCCTTTATTTATCAGTTTTACTTATTATTTTTTTGGCTGTTGGCTTTATTCATTGATTTTATTTTATTCAGCTTTTCTTTCTTCCAATTATGCGGTTCTGTTGGCTAGTGGGGGAACGGTCATTCTGAGTTATGGTGCTGGGTTGTTCTCTAAAGTAGCAGAATATGTACCGACTTATTTGATTTCTTCCTCAAATTATCTTACGAAAGAAATCCACCTTACAGATTATACTCAGTCATTAGCAGTGACGTGTTGTTCTATCGTCATATCCATCGTAGCTGGGTGTCTTGTTTTTAACAAAAAAGAAGTCTAAAATCTGCTATTTCCTAAAAAAATCGAATTTAATCAAGCTGTAAAGAAAAAAAGCTTTACAGGGTAAAAAAAACTGTTACACTACATCTTGTGAATAAAACAATGGAGGTGGAAATAAATAATGGCAGTTAAAATCCGTTTAAAACGTATGGGTTCTAAAAAGAGTCCTTTTTACCGTATCGTCGTAGCTGATTCACGTTCTCCTCGTGATGGACGTTTCATCGAAACTGTAGGTACTTACAATCCTTTGAAAGACCCTGCAGAAGTAGTTTTAAAAGAAGACTTAGTTCTTGACTGGTTATCAAAAGGTGCACAACCTTCTGACACTGTACGTAACATCCTTTCAAAAGAAGGCGTTATGCAAAAACACCACGAAGCTAAATTCTCAAAGAAATAAGGTGACCGGATATGAAAGATTTAAGCGACTTAGTCTTAACAATCGTTCGTCCGCTAGTCACTTATCCTGATCAAGTCAAGTTAGATGTCGTAGAGTCGAAAGATTTTTACGAGTATAACCTAACAGTGGCACCTGAAGATATTGGCCGTATCATCGGAAAACAAGGGCGTGTTGCCAAAGCAATCCGCACGATCGTTTACGGTGTTCGGATCAATGCACCAAAAAAAGTGCGTTTGAATATCATCGATGATAAGGAAAAGTAAATAAACGTGCTGTACTCGAATTTCCGAGTACAGCTTTTTTGTTTTTTTATTAATTGAAGAAATGATTATTTGGCAAAAGAAGCAAGAAAGCGTATCCTTATAATAGGAGGGAGTGAGCAGATAATGAGAAATACTATGTTATTTATTCCGTTTGTCTTATTGTTAAGCGCCTGCAGTTTGATTACTGAAAGATCAGACAATACGCAACCATCAAGCAGTACATCTGAAACTGTTGCAAGTACAGAAAAAAGTAGTACTAAAATGGCTTCATCTACTGAACAAACAAGGACTACCTCAAATAATGAGGAAAAGACTGCTTTAAACCAATTGAAAGAACAACAACCAAACGTGCCCATGCCTTTAGATATACCGATTTCTTCTGGCTATCTCAATGTCGCAGCGGCACAAACAAAGCAAGGCTATTCTATTTTATATTACGGATCAGATCGTCCCCTCAGGTTGAATGCTGACGAATTGAATCAAGAAACGCCTATTGCAACTTATCTCTATCAATATGGATTTGCTTCTAGTCAAGAAACGATACAAGTCTTGCAGCCATTTGAGATCGATACAAATGGGCAGAAAATGGATTTAGGTCATCAAATCACGGGGTATCAGCAAGGAGCAGCAGGTTCAAGCTACCTTGAATGGCAAGAAGGAAATTGGCGTATTCGGATCCGTGGGAATAATATAGATGGTCAAGAACCCTTGCCGTTAGCTAAAGAAATCGTAGCTATTTGGAAGAAAACAGGCTGCCAGCACCTGAACAATTTGGTAAGATAACTATTGATATGGGAGATACGACGAATCGAGCCGTAGAAGTAAGTTGGCAAGAACCGAAAAATGTCTATACGATCACTCGTCAAGACCTATGGCTGCATTGAAGATGGCAGTTTC
>ENA-OQJX01000895-OQJX01000895.1-human-gut-metagenome-genome-assembly--contig:-NODE-895-length-10300-cov-2.252924_pt1 | contig 10300 bp, 13 predicted proteins | sample MGYA00242615_ERZ504782 | MGnify/ENA primary metagenome ERZ504782 (study PRJEB26092, sample SAMD00036354) | human gut metagenome | host: Homo sapiens | study: EMG produced TPA metagenomics assembly of... | reverse complement strand
AATCGTTTTGAAATTGTGGTATACTGTATTTTGATAGTATAAACATAAAAGGAACAGGGGAAACCATGGGCAACAGATCTCACACAGGAATTCTGCGCTCTGCGCGATACCTATATTGAAAAGCAGTTTGGCCGCCTGAACGATATGCAGCGGCAGGCAGTGTTCACCACCGATGGCCCGCTGCTCATCCTTGCTGGTGCAGGCAGCGGCAAGACCACCGTGCTGGTAAACCGCATTGCAAACCTCATCCGGTTCGGCTCGGCCCACGGCTCCAAACAGACACCGCGCCCGGCCACGGAGGACGATATCAAGCTCTGCGCAACGCCATCATGACCGGCACTGCCGCCCCCAGCTGGCTGGACGGGATGCTGCGCCAGAACGCTGTGCGCAGCTGGAACGTGATGGCCATTACCTTTACCAACAAGGCAGCAGGGGAGCTGAAGGAACGTCTGCGCCGGATGCTGGGCGGTGAAGAGGGCGACGAAGTGTTTGCTTCCACCTTCCACTCGGCCTGTGTACGCATCCTGCGCCGCTGGGCGGAGGAGATCGGCTACCCGCGCAGCTTTACCATCTACGATACCGATGATTCCCAGCGCGTGATGAAGGCTGTCTACAAAGACCTGAATGTGGACGATAAGTTCCTGCCCATCAAGGCTGCGATCAACCAGATGAGCCGATGGAAGGATCAGCTTGTCAGCCCGGAACAGGCCCTTGCCAGCCCCGCAAAAGATACCAAAGGCGCGCTGACGGCCCGCATCTACGCGGCCTACGAAAAGCGCCTGAAGGAAGCCGGAGCATTCGACTTTGACGACCTGATCTACCAGACTGTGCAGCTGCTGGCCGAGCACAAGGATGTGCGGGATTTCTACCAGAACAAATACCGCTATCTGCTGGTGGACGAGTATCAGGACACCAGTGTGGCGCAGTTCCGTCTGGTGAGCCTCCTCACCGGCCCGGAAAAGAACATCTGCGTGGTGGGCGATGATGACCAGAGCATCTACCGCTTCCGCGGCGCTACCATTGAGAACATCCTTAATTTCGAGCGCATTTACCCGGGCACCAAGACCATCCGTCTGGAACAAAACTACCGCTCTACGTCCAATATCCTGAACGCTGCGAACTGTGTCATTCAGCATAACACCGAGCGCAAGGGCAAGACCCTGTGGACCAGCAATGGGGAGGGCGATAAGGTGCAGGTGTACACCGCCGAGAACGAGCAGGACGAGGCCAGCCACATCGCGGATGTGATCGGCCAGCACCTGAAAGAGGGAGGACATCTGGCCGACCACGCCATCCTCTACCGCATGAACGCCCAATCGGCCCCCATCGAAAGCTACTTTACCCGTGCAGGCATCCCCCACAAGATCGTGGGCGGCCAGCGCTTCAACGACCGCAAAGAGGTCAAGGATATCCATTCCTACATGTCCATCGTGGCGAACCCCCGCGATGATGTGCGCCTGCGCCGCATCATCAACGAGCCTGCCCGCAAGATCGGTGCCACCACCGTGGAGGTCATTGCCGATCTGGCCGCGCAGGAGGGCGTGAGCATGCTGGACATCATCGGCCATGCCGACCAATATGCAAAGCTCAGCCGCGCCGTAATGCCGCTGCTCAAGTTCTGGCAGATCTATCAGCGCCTGCAGGATTCTTTGGAGACCCGCACGCTGGACGAGTTTGCAGCCGATGTGATCGAGCTGACCGGCTATAAGGCCATGCTGGAAGCCGATGCAGCCAAGGGCCACGAGGATGCGGCTGACCGCCTGCAGAACCTTGGTCAGCTGGTGAATAACGTCAAGAACTACTGCGACCAGCACGGTGAGGAAGCCACGCTGGAAGGCTATCTGGAAGATATCGCCTCATCAGCGATATCGACAGCTATAACGAGAGCGCCGATCAGGTGGTGCTCATGACCATCCACTCCGCCAAGGGTCTGGAATTTCCGTATGTGTTCCTGATTGGCATGGAGGAGGGCGTGTTCCCCAGCGAGATGAGCAAGTATTCCGAGGCCGATCTGGAAGAGGAGCGCCGCCTTGCCTACGTGGGTATCACCCGCGCCAAGAAGGAGCTGTACATCTCCAACAGCGTTTCCCGGATGCTGTATGGCCGCACCCAGCGCAACGAGCCGAGCCGCTTTTTGCAGGAGATCGAGCCGGAGTATATCGAGGAGACCCGCAGCCCGGTACTGGAACAGCGCTCCCGCTTTGGCGGCTGGGGCGACAGCTATCGTGATACGGTGCCCGGTGGTGCGTCCGGTTACTCCGGGCCGTCCGGATGGGGCCGCAGCGCCAGTGGGTACGGTACGGGCGGTTACGGAAGCAGCTATAGCAATCGCGGCGGCTACCTGAACCGCGAATACAACGCAGGCGAGGGCCGCGGCTTTGGCTCGGCCTATGCAAACCGGGGCCAGAGCCAGAGCGGATACGGTTCCGGCTATGGCCGCAGCGGCGCAGGTACGGAATATGGCTCTGGTTACAGTTCTGCATATTCTGACGGAACAACGCAGAAAAAATCTGCAAAGCAAATCTCCTTTACAGGTACACCGGCAGCAAAAACCGCTGCAAAAGGCGCAAAACACTATGAGCCGGGCGATCTTGTGGAGCACAAGGTGTTCGGACGCGGTCAGGTAGTGGCTGTGAAGCCTGCCGCCGGAGATCAGATCGTGGAGATCAACTTTGAAAAGGTGGGCATCAAAAAGACCATGGCCAATTTTGCGCCCCTGACCAAAATCACTGCGGAGGAATAACACACTTATGATGACTGTTCGTTTGATCGCACATACCCCGGAACCGGAAAAGGTGGTGGCTGCAGCGGCAAAGCTCTGCTATTCCGATGCGCACATCACCGACCTGCTGGACGGGTTGGACGAAGAAAAAACTGCGAAGTTCCTGACCATGCTCAGCGATCTGGGCCATGCCAGCCCCATTGAACATGCCAGCTTCACCTTTGGCATCGAGGGGGTCAGCCGCACTTTGCTGGCGCAGATCACCCGCCACCGCATTGCATCCTTCAGTGTGCAGAGCCAGCGCTATGTGCGGCTGGACGATTTCCGCTATGTGGTACCGCCCGAGATCGAAGCCATCCCGGAAGCAAAGGAAGCTTTCCTTGCCAGCATGGAAGAGGACGCAAAGCGCTACCTCGACCTTGCCCACAAGCTGGAAGAAGGCCACACCGCCCGCCTGATGGCTGAAGGAATGCCGGAAAAGCAGGCCCGCGCCAAGGCCAGCAAGCAGGCCAACGAGGATGCCCGCTTTGTACTGCCCAACGCTTGCGAGACCAAGATGGTGGTCACCATGAATGCCCGCAGCCTGCAGAACTTTTTCCACCTGCGCTGCTGCAACCGCGCCCAGTGGGAGATCCGGGAGCTGGCCGAAAAGATGTTCGAGCTGGTGTATCCGGTGGCACCGCATATCTTTGCAAAGTCCGGCCCGGCTTGTGTATCCGGCCCCTGCCCGGAAGGAAAAATGTGCTGCGGCAAAACCGCCGAGGTGCGTGCAAAATATGCCGCGATCAAAGAAGGTGCCGAAGCATGAACAAGGGAAAACTGATCGTACTGGAAGGGCTGGACGGCAGCGGCAAGGCCACGCAGGCAAAGCTGCTGGCAGCACATTTAAAGGAGCAGGGCTTTTCTGTGCGGGAGATCACCTTCCCGAATTATGAGAGCGACTCCAGCGCCCTTGTAAAAATGTATCTGGCAGGGCAGTTCGGCCAGCACCCGGACGATGTAAACGCCTATGCACCTCCAGCTTTTATGCGGTGGACCGCTATGCCAGCTACAAAAAGGACTGGGGCAGTTTTTACGAAAATGGCGGCATCATCATTGCCGACCGCTACACTACCTCCAACGCGGTGCACCAGTGCTCCAAGCTTCCGCCGGAGCAGTGGGAGAGTTTTCTCGGCTGGCTGTTTGATTTTGAATTCCATCTGCTGGGCCTGCCTGCGCCGGATGAGGTGATCTACTTACAGGTAGACCCCGCCGTGAGCCAGAAGCTTATGACCCAGCGTTACCACGCGACGAGAGCAGGAAGGATGTGCACGAGAAGGATACCGAGTATCTTGCCCGCAGCCGCTGCGCCGCCGAGTATTGTGCCGTGCACCTTGGCTGGGCCGTCGTGCATTGCACCAGCGGGGACAACATGCGCAGCATCGAAGACATTCAGGCTGAAGTGCAGGAGATCGTGTTGAAGCAGCTGACATAATTTTCGATAAGAGGGGGCATCCTGACAGATGTATCGTTTGATGCAGCCGGAAGATAAACCGGCAGTGCTGGCTTTATGGCAGAGCCAGCGCAATGAATCAGAAGAATTTGCCAAAAAGGCCATTGAGCAGTTTGCAGGCGAGCAGAACGTCTATGTGGCCGAGGAAAATGACGAGATCGCTGCGGTGGTGCTGGCTGTGCCGGTCACGCTGCAGGGCCGCAGCGGCACCTATCTGTACGGTCTGTGCGGCGAGGGCAGCCTGATCCTGGCGGGCCTTGTGGACTATCTGTGTGCCCAGCAGAAGCTGCGCGGCGCGGGCTTTACGGTGGCGGTGCCACAGCCCGGAGCAGGCCGCACTGCTGCAGGATAAGGGCTTTGCATGGGCCTTCGCCCTGCGCTGTCTTCCCCGCGAGGTGGAGCGCAACCTGTGGAGTCAGGCGGAGTTTGATTCCGTCACCGCCAAAAAGCTGTGTGAGCTGCGGGAGCGCTTCTGGCCCGATACCGTGCAGCTGACCCCGGAGCGCATGGCCGTGGTGCTGGGAGATCTGTACTCCTCCGGTGCCACCATCGTTTCCAGCGCCCACGGCTATGGTATTTATTTCCGCAAGGAGGATACGCTTTACTTTGTGGAGCTGCAGGCCGACAATGACCGCGCCGCCGAAGTACTGATGGAAGCCGCCCGCGAAAAGGAAGTTATCGTGGAAAAGGCGGTCATTACCGTGGGCGCATCCCAGCCGCTGTTCCTCGGCGAGGGTACCCGGCAGGACTACGGCATGATCCGCTTTGATGCCGAACCCTTTGATGTAGCCGAAAGCTACATGCGCCTGATGCTGGAAAACTAAGATAAAAGGAAGGTGCTTATGGCACACGAAAAAAACACCCGCAAAAAAGGCGGTGTAGGGAAGATCCTGCTGGTGCTGGTGGTACTGCTGGCGCTGGCCGTTGGCGGGGCGCTGCTGTTTGCGCACAACGAGATCAGCGGCAATGGCAGACCCGGCACGGAGGTAACGGTGAGCATCCCGCAGGCAGCGGCGTTTCCGTCATTGCGCAAAAGCTCAAGGATGCGGGTGTGATCCGCTCGGCCTATCTGTTCCGCTGGTATGTGGGGCAAAAGGGTGCGGCATCAAAGCTGCAGTATGGCGATTTTACCCTGCAGAAGAGCGCCTGTTCTTACGATGCCATTATTGCGGTCCTGTCCACTTACGCCAAGGCCGAAACGGTGCGCGTGACCATCCCAGAGGGCACCACGGCCATTGCCATTGCCCAGAAGATGGAAGCCGCCGGGCTGTGCAGCGCCGAGGATTTCCTGAAGGAAGCCAACGAGGGCGATTTCAGCGAATACACCTTCTGGCAGTACGTGCCGGACGATGCCGACGCGCCGGACCGCTTTATGAAGTGCGAGGGCTATCTCTTCCCGGAAACCTACGAATTTTTAAAGGACGACACCGTGCACAACTATGTAGCCACCTTCTATGCCCAGTTCGATGCACAGATCACCGATGAGATGTACGCAGAACTTAAAAAGCAGGATATGACCCTGCCCCAGCTGATCACACTGGCATCCTTTGTGCAGGAGGAAGCGGGCAACAGTCAGGACTCGAACGTGGCACAGGTATTCCGCAACCGTCTGGCTGCGGATTCACCCTACCCGCGCCTGCAGAGCAACACCTCCAGCTATATCCAGAGCGACAGTGACAACAATTACCTCTGGAACTGGGTGGCACCTACTATGGCGGCTGGGATAATATCCCGGAAAATATCGTGGCTGCGTATGATACCTACAGCTGCAAGGGCCTGCCTGCCGGGCCGATCTCGAACCCCGGCATTGCGGCTATCAAGGCAGCGCTGGACCCTCAGCCCAATGAGGAGGCCAAGGATGCCTATTTCTTTGTGACCGACCTCAAGGGCAGCTATTATTATGCCCGCACCCTGAGCGAACACAGCGCAAACTGCCAGAAGGCAGCACAAGTGAACAAAACTGTGAATACGGAAAAATGAGAGGAATTTGAACTATGCTGCAAATCCCGGAACTGCTGGCCCCGGCAGGCGATCTGGAACGCCTGCGCTATGCCATCAACTACGGTGCCGATGCCGTTTACTGCGGCCTGCCTGAATTTGGAATGCGGTCTGCTCCGGCCAACTTTACGCCGGAACAGCTGGCCGAGGGTGTCATCTACGCTCACGCCCGCGGCCGCAAGGTCTACCTGACCATGAACACCCTGCCCACCAACGAGGAAGCCGACCGCCTGCCCGAGGCCATCAAGGAAGCAGCCAAGGCCGGTGTGGATGCCTTTATCGTGGCAGACCTTGGTGTGCTGGATGCCTGCAAGACCTTTGCACCGGACATCGATGTGCACATGTCCACCCAGACAGGCATCACCAACTGGGCTGCGGCTCGCGCCGCCTACAACATGGGCGCAAAGCGCGTGGTGCTGGCCCGTGAGATGTCCCTGCAGGATATTGCGATCCTGCGCGATAAAACACCGCCGGAGCTGGAGATCGAAGCCTTTGTGCACGGTGCTATGTGCATGAGCGTTTCGGGCCGATGCCTGCTTTCCAACTACATGGCGGGCCGCGACGCGAACCGCGGCCAGTGTGCCCAGCCCTGCCGCTGGAAATACTATCTCAGCGAGGAGACCCGTCCGGGCCAGCTGTACGAGATCGGCGAGAACGAGAACGGCAGCTACATCCTCAACGCCAATGATATGTGCACCGCGCCTTTCCTTGACCTGATCTGCAAGGCAGGTGTGGACAGCCTGAAGATCGAGGGCCGTGCCAAGACCTTCTACTATGTGGCAAGCGTTACCGCCGCTACCGCAGGGCGCTGGACGCTTATCTGGCCGACCCGCTCAACGACAACTTTGAGCTGCCTGCTGAAGTGTACGAGGAGCTTACCCGTACCAGCCACCGCCACTACTCGCCGGGCTTCTACTTTGGCCGCGAGCAGGCCAGACAGGCCACCGACAGCGCTACTTACATCCGCGAGTGGGAGTTTGTGGGCACGGTGGACGGCTGGGAGAACGGCGTTGCCTCCTGCCAGCAGCGCGGCAAGTGGAGCCTGGGCGACACTCTGGAAGCCCTCTGCCCGGATGGCCGCAGCATTCCGCTGAACCCTGAGTGGATCGAAAACGAAGCCGGTGAGCGGGTGGAGAGCACCCCGCATGCCATGGAAAAATACACCATTCCCACGCCGGAGCTGCCGCCCATGAGCCTGCTGCGGCGCAAAACGGTATAAGGAGACCACAATGGAAGCAACACGCCTGTGTCCATACTGCCTGCAGCCGCTGCCCGGAGCAGCACAAAGCTGCCCGCACTGCGGCAAAAGCTTTGCCGGGCGCAACCCCGGCGGCACCCTGCCGGTGGGCACCGTGCTGGCCGGGCGCTACACCGTAGGGGAAATGCTGAGCATCGACGGCGAGGGCATCCTCTACCGCGGCGCAGAGAATCTGGGCCGTTTCCGGGTGACCATCAAGGAATATCTGCCCATTACCCTCACGGCGGAGCGCATGGCAGAAAGCACCCTGCGGCCCAAGACCGGCAGTGAGGTGCTGTTCAAGACCACCCGCATGGATTTTGCGGACCTGTACCGCTCCATCCAGCGCATCACTCCGGCCAATGGTCTGGAAGCCGTGCTGGATGTGGTGGAAGCCAATAACAGCGTTTACGCCATTCTGGAAAATCTGGGCGGCACCCCGCTGGATCAGTGGCTGGAAAACCACCCCGGCACCATCCGCCCGGACGATGCCTGCACCATGCTGCAGCCGGTGTTTGAAGGTGTAGCCGCCATGCACAAGATCGGTCTGGTGCACCGCGGCATCTGCCCGGAGAACATCCGCGTGATGGAAAACGACCGCTGCCGTCTGGCGGGCTATGCCACGGTGGGCCTGCGCACGGCGGGCAGCGGCCTGCGCGAACAGCTGTACGAAGCTATTCCGCCCCGGAGCAGTATTCCACCGCAGAGTTCGAGGGCCGCTATACCGATGAATACACCTTGCGGCCGTGTTCTACCGCATGGTGTGCGGGCAGGCCCCGGTGCCTGCAGCGCAGCGCATGGTGGCAGACTCCAACCCACGCGCAAAATCGGTGAACGGCAGCCTGCCGCTGTACGTCTCGCAGGTGCTGCAGCTGGGCCTGCGCCTGCGGCCCATGGAGCGCATCCAGACCGTGCCGCAGCTGTATCAGGCCCTTTCTTCCAAGGAATACACCGCCGAGCTGACCCGCACCATGAAGCCGGAGACTCCGGTGCGCACAGCCCAGCCGGAGCCGGAACGCAAGGAGCATCTGCTCAGCTTAAAAGCGCTGCTGGCGGGCATCGTGATCCTGCTGTCCATCCTCATTCTGCTCACGCTGTGGAGCGTGCTGAGCCAGCACATCCACCAGCCTGCCGCGTCAGCTGCGGAGTCGGAACCGGCCAGCAGCGAGGTGATGGTGCCGCAGAACCTTGTGCCGAACTTTATTGGCATGGACTACACGCAGGTGCAGAACAACCGGGAATATACCAGCATGTATCTGTTCTACGTCACCGAGGAATACAGCGATACCGCCCCGGCGGGCCAGATCATTCAGCAGGAGCCGAGCGCGGACACTGTGCTCAAGGCAGGGGAGACCATACGGCTGGTGGTGAGCAAAGGCCCGCAGATGGCCGAGATGCCCAACATCATCGGCTTTACGCAGGATGGCGCGGTAAAGGAACTGGAAGCGCGGGGCCTTGTGGCAAGCTGCTTTATGGTGGTGAACGATGGCTCCTATGCATCCGGCTGCGTGGTGCGTACCAGCGAGGAGCCGGGCACCAAGGTGGAAGTGGGCACGGTGATCACCGTGTATATTGCGGCAGACCCCAGTGTGCAGATCACGGTAACACCGGAGGAACCCGCCGCTACCGAACCCACCACCACAGAGCCGGCCCCTCCGGAAACAACAGATCCTACCCCCACGGAACCGGAATACAATACAGACTGAAAAACAAAAGCAGAAGCGGGAGCCTTGCAAAGGCCCCCGCTTCTGCTTGTTTAGGATAGGAAAGAGAATGGCTTAGTTAGAGATTGGTGTAACCCATCAGGTAGCGGTCTACCTCGGCGGCGCAGTCGCGGCCTTCGCGCAGGCCCCACACCACAAGGCTCTGGCCGCGGCGCATATCGCCGCAAACGAACACCTTTTCCACGTTGGTCTTGAAGCTGTGGTCTGCCACGTTGCCGCGGGCGGTCAGCTCTACACCAAATGCATCGGCCACGTAATTTTCGCAGCCGGTAAAGCCTGCGGCGATGAACGCCAGCTGGCAGTTGTAGGTGAATTCTTCACCGGTGGGCACCATGCTGGTACGACCGGTCTCGGGGTTCCGTTCCGGCTTCAGGTAGGAGATGATAGCACCGGTCAGATTGCCTGCATCATCCTTCAAAAATTCCTTCACGGTGGTCTGGTACACGCGCGGGTCCTTGCCAAACTTTGCAAGACACTCGGTCTGGCCGTAGTCCACCTTCAGCACACGGGGCCACTCCGGCCACGGGTTGGAGGCTGCACGCTCCTTGGGCGGCTGCGGCATCATTTCCAGTGCCACCAGATCGGTGCAGCCCTGCCGCAGGGCCGTACCCTGACAGTCGTTGCCGGTATCACCGCCGCCGATCACCAGAACATTTTTGCCCTTGGCATCGATGGCCTTGCCGTCCGCGAACTGGCTGTCCAGCAGACTTCTGGTCACGCTGGTCAGGTAGTCTACGGCAAAGTGCACGCCGTTTGCATCGCGGCCGGGCACATTCAGGTCGCGGGCCTTCTTGGCACCGCAGCACAGCACCACGGCATCGTAGCCGTTCAGCAGCTCTTCGGCGGCAACAGCCCCGCCCACATCCATGTTGGTGCGGAACTCCACGCCTCAGCCTGCATGATCTTGATGCGGCGCTCGATGACGGATTTGTCCAGCTTCATGTTGGGGATGCCGTACATCAGCAGGCGCCCACGCGGTCGGCACGCTCGAACACAGTCACGGCGTGGCCGCGCTTGTTCAGGTATTCAGCTCCGAAAGGCCGGAAGGGGCCGCGTGCCCACCACAGCTACCGCTCTTGCCGGTGCGGGAGGCGGCGGTGCGGCGTCGCAGCCAGCCCTTGCGTCAA
>ENA-OQJX01000894-OQJX01000894.1-human-gut-metagenome-genome-assembly--contig:-NODE-894-length-10304-cov-2.358750_pt1 | contig 10304 bp, 16 predicted proteins | sample MGYA00242615_ERZ504782 | MGnify/ENA primary metagenome ERZ504782 (study PRJEB26092, sample SAMD00036354) | human gut metagenome | host: Homo sapiens | study: EMG produced TPA metagenomics assembly of... | reverse complement strand
CTTCACGTACTTCGTGCAGGCACTTTCGGGCGCCAAGCCATTTAACGACGGTGATGTCTTTACGGATCTGCTCACCCACTTCTACGATATTGAAACCATGAGAGTAGCCCAGCGCCGCGCCGTCTTTCATCAGCGGCTGAACGGAACGCACTACGTCAGAGTGCTGCTTGTCTGGCGTCAGGTTAACCACCAGATCCGCCTGCGGGATCAGTTCTTCGTAAGTGCCAACTTTGAAGCCGTTTTCGGTTGCTTTACGCCAGGATGCGCGCTTCTCGGCAATCGCTTCTTTACGCAGAGCGTAGGAGATATCGAGACCAGAATCACGCATGTTCAGGCCCTGGTTCAGACCCTGGGCGCCACAGCCGACGATGACCACTTTTTTACCCTGAAGGTAGCTCGCACCATCGGCGAATTCGTCGCGCCCCATAAAGCGACATTTACCCAGCTGTGCCAGCTGCTGGCCGGAAAGGCCCGCACTCTTCAGCTCGTCGATGGTCTGTCGCCGCCATCTGGCAAAGGCCGCACTGCGCCGGTGGCGGTGATAATAGTGGACATTGTCCTGCAGCTCCTCCAGCGCCCGCGCACCAGCACGGCACGGCCTGCGTCAGAGAGGGTCTGCACCGCCGCGCCGCCCTCGGCAGAGAGGATGCGCTCGGCCAGACTGGTAAAGGAAAAGCTTTCCACCATGCCGGAAAGAGCATCGCCCAGCTCCCGGTAGATGCGGCCCTCCGTGCTGGAAGTGAACTGTTCCGGCACCAGAAGGATGCTGCGCCGGCCCTGTTCGGCCCGGGCTTGATGCGGGAATAGAGCAGGGTGGTCTTGCCGCTGCCGGAGCCGCCTAAAACCAGTTTGAGCATGGGGCACTTCCTCCTAAAAAATCGATCTGTGTTTATTGTAACACGAAAATCCTCTCAAAAAAAGTGTGATTCTCTACCTTTTAGCCTGCAGCGTGGTACACTTGGACCGACAAACTTTTCCACACAAGAGAGGAAGCCTGTATGAAAATTTTAGCTGTTGACTACGGCGACAGCCGCACCGGCCTTGCCACCTGTGACCGCACCGAGTTCCTTACAACGGCCATCACCCCGCAGATCACCCTGAAAGCCCGCAACAAGGTGGCGGCACGGGTGTGCGAAGTGGCCAAGGAAATCGGAGCCGAGCTGATCGTGATCGGCCTGCCGCTGAACATGGATGGTACCGAGGGCGAACGCGCCATCAAGAGCCGCAAGCTGGCAAAGACGGTCGAGATCTGGAGCGGCCTGCCGGTACGCATGTGGGACGAGCGCCAGACCACCTGCGCCGCCGCCGACATTCTGGACGAAAGCGGCACATTTGGCACAAAGCGCAAGGAGATCCTGGATTCTGTGAGCGCCACGGTCATTCTGGATGACTACCTTGCATGGCGGAAGGAACATCCGGGGGAGATTTGATTCAACTCCTTCCGTCATCGCTGGCGCGATGCCACCTCCCTCAAGGAGGGAGCTCTGGCGAAAAGGAAAACTTTGCCGCACTGCCAAAGGCTCCCTCTTTGAGGGAGCTGTCGCCGCAGGCGACTGAAGGAGTTATAAAAAGGCACCCGCAGTTTTGAACGCTGCGGGTGCCTTTTGGTTCACTGATAGGTCTCGATGCTCACGCTGTTGATGGTGATGTCCTCACGGGGCTTCTGGTTTTCGTCCACGGCGGTCTGGCCGATGGCATCCACCACGTCCATGCCCTCGTACACCTGCCCCAGCACGGTATCGGTGTAGTCAAGATAAGGCGCGCCGCCGGCGGTCTGATAGGCCGAAACCACCTCCGCGCGGTAGCCCGCGCTGTTCATCTGGTCCACAAGCTCCTGCGTCACCGACTGGTCTCCCGGCAGCGTCTGCATCACGTAAAAAACGCTGGCGCACTCGCCGGAAGCATCGGTGCCCATACACAGGGCACCGGAATAATGGTGCAGGCTGTCGGTGGTCTCAGCCGGGTAGCGGCTGCCGTTCCAGATGGTACTGCCCCTGCCGTCGGCCCCCTGCCCGGCTTCCACCACAAAGCCGCTCTCCACGCGGGAGAAGGTCAGGCCGTTGTAGTAGCCTGCCTGCACAAGGCCTGCAAAGTTATCATAGGCCTGCGGGGCCTTGTCCGGGAAAAGCACCGCCTTGAACACGCCTGCCGAGGTATCGAACACCGCAATGGTGTCCCCCGCCGCAGGGTGGGCAAACTGCAGCTCTGCCGATTCCACTGCCGGGCGGTCGATCTTCTGGACTGTACTGCCGCCGCTGCCTTTGCCAAAGTGCAGAAAGCTCCCGGCACTGCAGCCCGTCAGCACCAGCGCCGCTGCCAGCACAAACGCCGCCCATCTTTTTTTATGCATCATTTCCGCCCACGCTCCATACTCTATAGTAACCTGCACGGCACACCGTGCACAGAAGATTCAGAGGATAGTATATCATATTCTTCCGCAGAGTGCGAGAGCAAATGCGTGAAAATTTGCTGCACAATTTCTGTGCGAAAAAGCATCTTGACGAGCAGGCAAAAAAACGCTACACTATATGCAGGCCAAGCGGGCGGCACACAAACAGCCCGTTTTATGACACGATACAGGAGACAATATCTATGTCTGACGAAATCAAGAACCCTAATACCGAAGAAGATCAGCCGACTTGATGACCCTGGAGGATGAGGATGGCAACGAGATCACATTTGAGGTGATCGATGCGCTGGACCACAAGGGCGTGCATTATCTGGCTGCTGTGGAATACGCCGAGACCGAAGAGGAAGCTGAGAATGCTCAGCTGGTCATTCTGAGCGTTGGCGAGGATGATGAAGGCGAATATCTGGATGTTGTGGACGACGACGAGCTGCTGCTGGAGCTGGGCAAGCTGTTTGAAGAGCGCCTGAGCGACGAGTACGACATCGAAGAATAATTCCAGACAAATTACCCGGCAAAACTTCCTGCCCGGCTCGATTTGTTGCGGTTTATATGATCCTACTAATCATTCAACGGGAGCCTGGAGTTCCCCGGTGGATTGCAGACCTCCCCGTCATGGGGCGACCATGAAGGCTCGATGAGGAAGCGCGAACCCGGAGACAGGGCACCCACCTGTCCGTAAGGGTAGGTTTGATTGACCGCAGACGACCGGGCGGGATCTTTTTATAGCAATCCATCCACCTCTGTCCTCTGCACTTTCTGCAGAGATGCAGTGTGTGGATTTTTTATTATCTTGAAAGGATGTGCATTGCGGCATGAAGTCAGAACATCTGGTGGGCACCTCCATCCCCCGCTTTACCTTTGATACCCCCACCACACCGGGCAATGATTTTTACAAGCTGTGCGAAGGGGAGCACCCTCTGGTCATGATCTTCCTGCCTGCCTTTGACCACCCTGTCACGCGGGAATACCTGACCCGCTACCTGCAGACCCTGCCCAGACTGCGCGGCGTGCGGCTGGCCTGCGTGGTGCGTTCCTCTCCCGCATGGTGCAAAAGCCACGCAGGGGGCCGAGTTTCCCTTCACCCTCATCTGCGACGCGCCGGGGGTGCTGTACGGCTACCTTGGCGTAGAACAGGCCCGCGGCATCCTGAGCTGGAGCTTTGCGGCCCAGCGCATCTACAAAGCGGCCAAAGAGCAGGGCTACCGCTACAACAGCAATGCTCCGCAGCAGCTGCCGCTGACGCTGGTGGTGGGCCACATGGGTAAGATCCTGTTTACCCACTCCGGCCGCAGCCAGACCGACCTGCCGGAGGACTGCGCCGCCATCCGCGAGATCACCCGCGAGGTGGTGCGCACCATGGCCGAGGACCAGCGGCGTGCACACCCCCACTGCTCCGACGAAACGCTCACCCTGCCGGATTTGGTAGGCTGGGACGATCTGGACGGAAGCAGTAATTGAGTCAACAAGCAAAAGCACCTGCAGAATCAACCGCAGGTGCTTTTGTTTTAGCGAGCTCGCCCTCTCCGTCTTTGCTTCGCAAATCCACCTCTCCCAAAGGGAGAGGCCTTGGCATAACGATGAAGTCCGCACTGACTGCCAAAGGCTCCCACTTTGGGGGAGCTGGCGCGTCAGCGCCTGAGAGGCGAGGCCGCTTTCAATTTTCAGAACTATCGTCCGAAAACAGCCCCGGGATGCCGCACAGGGCTGCGATGCCCACCAGCGTGAACACGATGCGCGACCAGATGGATGCGCTGCCGCCCAGCAGCCAGCCCACAAAATCGAACTGGAACAGCCCCACAAGGCCCCAGTTGATGCCGCCCACGATCATTAAGATCAGACAGATTTTATAAAAGGTCTGCACAAAAAAGACCTCCTTCCTTTGCGGGCAGTATGCCCCGTAGGAAGGAGGTCTATGCATTTTTATCGGCTCACCCGTGCGCCGCCGCGGTCAGGCTGCGCCACGTACACCTGCTTCCAGCGCCGCTTTGCGGCCTGTGCAGCAGCCTGTGCGGCCCCTTCGTCCCGGAATACGCCGAACACCGCCGCACCGCTGCCGGTCATCAGGGCGGTGACAGCGCCATGCTCCCGCAGCAGGGCCTTGATGGCCCCGGTATCCTTTGCTCCGCTGCACTCTTCCAGCGCATTGCCGGCGGCGGCACAAAGGGCATCCAGATCTCCGGCACGGATAGCGGCTTCCTGCGCTCCGCAGTCCGGGTGGATGCTGCTGCCCACCCGGTCGTAGGCCGCAAAGGCCTCCGGGGTGGAAACGCCGTAGTCCGGCATCACCACCGTGAACCAGCACTCCGGCACCGGCGGCAGCGCCTTGAGAAAATCGCCCACACCCTGCACCCGGCAGGTGCCGCCCATCAGGCAAAGGGCACATCCGCACCGATCTTTGCGCCCAGCGCGCACAGCTCACTCATGGAAAGGTACGCACCGTACAGCTCGTTCATGCCCACCAGAACAGCGGCAGCATCGGCACTGCCGCCCGCCATGCCCGCCCGCACCGGGGTATTTTTATAGATTGTGATGTCCACGCCCGCCAGAAGGCCGGTGTAGTCAAAAAAGGCCAGCGCTGCTTGATGGCAGTATTTTTGTTATTGGGGGCCACCAGACTGCCCGGCAGACGCAGGTTCAGGTAGGGGCTGCGGCGCAGCACCACCCGCTCGTACAGGGTGATGGCCTGCATGGTCATGTCCAGATCATGGTAGCCGCTCGGCAGAAGGCCCACCACGTCCAGCGCCAGATTGAGCTTTGCGGGGGCCAGAACGGTCACGCAGTTCAGCCTTGCCATTTGTTCCTCCTCAGATGCCGTGATAGATGCCGTTTTCCTGCAGGAATTCCCGGATGCGCCGGAGCGCTTCCTTCAGATGCTCCACGCTGTAGGCGTAGGAAATGCGGCGTAGCCTTCGCCGGAAGCGCCAAAGGCGTCGCCGGGGATGATGGCCACATGCTTCTGTTCCAGCAGCTTCGTGCAGAAATCCTGACTGCTCATGCCCGTGCTCTTGATGCAGGGGAAGGCGTAGAACGCACCGCGCGGCTCAAAGCAGGTCAGGCCCATATCGTTAAAGGACTTCACCACAAGGCGGCGGCGCATATTGTACTCGTCGCGCATGCGGTCGATCTCGCCGTCGCACTCCTTCAGGGCAGTGATGGCGGCGTACTGGCTGGTGGTGGGAGCGCTCATGATGGCGCTCTGGTGGATCTTGGTCATGATCCGGATGATGGGTGCCGGGCCGCAGGCATAGCCCAGACGCCAGCCGGTCATGGCGTAAGTCTTGGAGAAGCCGTTCACCACGATGGTGCGCTCGGCCATGCCGGGCAGGGTGGCAATGGAAACATGAGGCCGCAGGCCATAGTTCAGCTCTGCATAAATTTCATCGGAGAGCACCATCACGTTGGTACCGCGCAGCACCTCAGCTACAGCTTCCAGATCCTCGCGCTCCATCACCGCACCGGTGGGGTTGTTGGGGAACGGCATGATGAGCAGCTTTGTCTTGGGGGTGATGGCTGCTTTCAGCGCATCGGCACGCAGGCGGAACTCATCCTCCTGACGGCAGCCACATGCACCGGCACACCGCCGGACAGGGTGGTGATGGGCTCGTAGCACACAAAGCAGGCTCCGGATGATGACCTCGTCCCCGGGCTGCACCAGCGTGCGGATGCACATATCAATGGCTTCGCTGCCGCCCACCGTGATGAGCACCTCGTGCAGCGGGTCGTAGTGCAGGCCCATGCGGCGCTCCAGATACTTTGCCACCTCGGCGCGCAGCTCCTTCAGGCCTGCGTTGGAGGTGTAGCGGGTGCGGCCATGCTCCAGACTCTCGATGCCGGCTTCGCGCACAGCCCATGGCGTTTTAAAGTCCGGCTCGCCCACGCCCAGACTGATGCACTCGGGCATTTCGGCAGCCAGATCGAAAAATTTGCGGATGCCGGAGGGGCGCATGGCCTCAGCGGCAGGCGCGATCAGTTTATCGTAGTCCATCACAGCACCGTGCACTCTCTTTCATCGATTTCTTCGTCCTGATACAGGCGGCCCTCCTTTTTATAGGTGCGCAGCACAAAATGGGTGGCGGTGGACAGCACATCGTCCAGCGGAGAAAGGCGCTTTGCCACGAACAGGGCGATCTCCTGGAAGGTCTGGCCCTTGATCACCAGCTGCAGGTCGTAGCCGCCGCTCATCAGCAGCACGCTCTCCACCTCGTCAAAGGCGGCAATGGTGGCTGCGATCTCGTCAAAGCCGCGGCTCTTCTTGGGGCTGACGTTCAGCTCGATGACGGCCTCCACACGGTTGACCCCGGCCTTTTCCCAGTCCACAAGGGTCTTGTAGCCCTTGATGATGCCCTGCGCCCGGGCCAGATCGATCATGGCCGCCACCTCGGCGGGGGATTTATTCAGCATCGTGGCGATATCCTCAATGGGCAGCCGCGCATTGTCTTCCAGGATCTTCAAAAGCTGTTCCATAGTATTTTGCTCCTTCTCAGCGTAATCGGGAAATAAATTATTTATAAGTATAGCACAAGCTGTAAAAGATTGCATCCAATTTTTGGGATAGAATGTCTTTTTCCCTTCGTGTCTGTTCTTTTTTACAAAAAGTGTGTTCAAATTTTGCCAAATCTGCTATACTGGAAGAGTAAGAGTGTGCCGGAACGCTTGCGGCACCGTTCATCAAAAGGAAAACGAGGGTGGAAACGATGAAAGCATTCATTACCGTCATTGGTCACGATACCGTGGGCGTTGTTGCCAAGGTCGCTGGTCTGTGCACCGAACTGAACATCAATATCGAGGATGTGACCCAGAGCATCCTGCAGGGCATGTTCGCCATGATCATGCTGGTGGATATCAGTAACTGCAATGTGAGCCACGAAGAGCTGCACAAGCGCACCGACGCGCTGGCTGCCGAGATGGGCATGCAGATCAATGTTACCCGTCAGGAAGTTTTTGATGCCATGCACACCATCTGATGGAGGGAGTACACAGCTATGAGTATGTTTAATACCGGTGACATTCTCGAGACCATCGAGATGTTCACTCAGGACAATCTGGACGTGCGCACCGTCACCATGGGCATCAGCCTGCTGGACTGCATCGACCAGACCCGAAGAAGGCGTGCGAGAACATCTATAACAAGATCACCACCAAGGCCGCAAACCTTGTGCCCACGGTGGAGCATATCAGTGCCGAGTACGGTATTCCCATCATCAACAAACGCATCAGTGTCACACCCATCGCCATGCTGCTGGGTGCCTGCCCGGATGCCGACCCTGTGGAGTTTGCAAAAACTCTGGATGCCGCCGGTAAAAAGGTGGGTGTAAACTTTGTGGGCGGCTACAGTGCTCTGGTGCACAAGGGCTTTTCTGCCGGTGACCGCCGCCTGATCGAGTCCATTCCCCGCGCACTGGCCGAGACCGACATCGTGTGCAGCTCGGTGAACATCGGTGCCACCAAGGCAGGACTGAACATGGACGCCGTCAAGCTCATGGGCGAGGCCGTCAAGAAGGCCAGTGAGCTGACGGCTGATCGTCAGTGCATCGGTGCCGCAAAGCTGGTGGTGTTCTGCAACGCACCGGAGGACAACCCCTTCATGGCCGGTGCATTCCACGGCCCCGGCGAGCCGGATTGTGAGATTCACGTGGGCGTTTCCGGTCCCGGCGCTGTGCGCGCTGCACTGGCCCGCCTGCCCAAGGATGCCCCCATCGACGAGGTGGCAGAGCTGGTCAAGCGCACCGCCTTCAAGATCACCCGCGTGGGCCAGCTGGTGGCCAATCTGGCTTCTCAGGCACTGGGTGTGCCCGCCGGTATCATCGACCTGTCGCTGGCACTACCCGCCATCGGCGACAGTGTGGCCAATATTCTGGAAGAGATGGGCCTTGAGACCTGCGGCTGCTGCGGCACCACCGCCTGTCTGGCCCTGCTGAACGATGCCGTGAAGAAGGGCGGCGTGATGGCCTCCAACCACGTGGGCGGTCTGTCTGGTGCCTTCATCCCGGTCAGCGAGGATGCCGGCATGATCCACGCCGCCGAGACCGGATGCCTGACCATTGAAAAGCTGGAAGCCATGACCGCCGTCTGCTCGGTGGGCATCGATATGGTCATCATCCGGGCGACACCACCCCGCTGTCATCAGCGCCCTGATCGCTGACGAAGCCGCCATCGGCATGGTGAACAGCAAGACCACCGCCGTGCGCGTCATTCCCGCCATTGGCCGCAAGGCTGGCGAGGTGCTGGACTTTGGCGGTCTGCTGGGCTATGGCCCCATCATGGCCGTGAACCAGCACGACCCGTCCGTGTTCATCAACCGCGGCGGCCGCCTGCCTGCCCCCATGCAGTCGCTGAAGAACTAAGAGAATAAATCTACTCCAACAGGCCCATCCTCTGGATAACATTTCCAGAAGAAGGGTCTGTTTTTATGTTATCCAGAATGCTTACACGTTCTCAGATGGTTCTGCTCTGCCTTGGCCTGTTTCTCGCCCTTGCTCTGTGTGGCGCATGGCAGGCATTTGCATGGGGCCGCACCCAGCTGGACACCGGGGCGCTGGTGTGCGCCGACACCCTGCGCCTGCACATCCGGGCTGAGAGCGATTCCATTGCCAGCCAGAGCGCAAAGCTCCATGTGCGGGATGCCGTGCTTGCCTATCTGGACACCGCCTGCCCGGCACAGAGCAAACCGGAAGCGATCGCCTGGGCGGCGCAGCATCTATTTGAGCTGCAGCTCACGGCTCGGCACGCGCTGGCACAGCTGAACATCCGCACTCCGGTGCGGGTGCAGCTGGTGAACATGTACTTCGACACCCGGCGCTACGCTTCGGGCACTCTTCCCGCCGGGCGGTACGACGCTTTGCGCATCGATCTCGGTGCCGGAAAAGGCCGCAACTGGTGGTGCGTGCTCTACCCGGGCCTGTGCCGCTCTGCCTGCGGCAGCTATGCCCGGCCCGCCGAAAACGACCTTGTGTGCGGGGAGTACATCCTCCGGCTCCGGCTGGTGGAATGGGTGCAGCAGCGCACCGCCCGCCGGGAGGATGTGGTGCTTGTGGGGTAACGCCCGGCGCTTTCGCCGCATAGCATGTGGCGAAAGGAGCGTGTGATCATTATGGCGATCCCTGCTTATTATTCCCTGCTCCAGCGCGGCTCCTCCGGGCCGGACGTAGCTCTTGTGCAGATCTGGCTCAACGGTGTACGCGATGCCTGCACATGGTACGGCGAGCTGAAGGCCGATGGAAAATTCGGCATTTCCACCGAGAACGCCGTGAAGGAGTTCCAACTGAAAAACAAGATGAATGTGGACGGCAAGGTGGGCGCGAACACATGGAACGTGCTCTACACCCGCTACACGGCCAAGCACGGCCTGCATGTGCCCTACCCCGGCATTGCCCTGCGCAGCGGCTCTTCCGGCGGCACGGTGCGTCTGGTGCAGCAGAAGCTCAATTCGCTGGGTGAACGGCTGAACGCCGACGGCAGGTTCGGCGCGGCAACGGCAGCGGCTGTGCAGCGGTTCCAGCGCCGCAACGGCCTTACCGCCGACGGCGCGGTCGGCGAAGAAACGTGGGAGAAGATGTTCTGATTTAAGGGAAGCGAACTCCTTCAGTCACGGCTTGCGCCGTGCCAGCTCCCTCAAAGAGGGAGCCTCTGGCAAAACCGGAAGCTTTTCCGCACTGCCAAAGGCCCCATCCCGAGGGGCTGGCATCGCGCAGCGATGACTGGGGGAGTTTTCCTTGCCCCACCCCGCCCTGCTGTATAATAAAGAAAACTCTGAAAAGGCGGTGTTTCCGTTTGCGTTTTCTGCATCTTTCCGACCTGCATCTGGCAAGCGGGTGTGCGAGTTCTCCATGCTGGACGACCAGCGGTACATTCTGGAACAGATCCTTTCCCTGCTGGACAGCACACCCCCGTACCG